>Ga0180009_10004317_pt1 | contig 15715 bp, 11 predicted proteins | sample OS_PC_MetaG_FD_123537 | JGI IMG/M metagenome (GOLD analysis project Ga0180009, IMG submission 123537) | Groundwater microbial communities from the Aspo Hard Rock Laboratory (HRL) deep subsurface site, Sweden - OS_PC_MetaG | ecosystem: Environmental > Aquatic > Deep subsurface > Groundwater...
GCCGAGGCCATCCACCGCCGGGGGCCCCGGGCAAATAAGCCCTACCTCAAGGTGAACTGCGCGGCCCTGAACCCCAACCTCCTGGAAAGCGAGCTTTTCGGCCATGTGAAGGGCTCCTTCACCGGGGCGGACCGGGACCGGGTGGGCCGCTTCGAGGCGGCCGAGGGTGGCGACATCCTGCTGGACGAGATCGGCGAGATTCCCCCGGCCACCCAGCTCAGGCTGCTGCGGGTGCTCCAGGAAAAGGAGATAGAGCGGGTAGGCGAGAACCGGCCACGCAAGGTGAACGTGCGCATCCTGGCGGCCACCAACCGCGACCTAGCCGAGCGGGTGCGCCGGGGCTCCTTCCGGGAGGACCTGTTCTACCGCCTGGACGTGGTGCCGGTGCAGATGCCCTCCCTGGCGGAACGCCGGGAGGACCTCCCCCTCCTGGTGGAGCACTTCATGACCCAGGCCGTGGCCAAGTCGGGCAAGGAGATCATGGGCATGGCCCCGGAGGCCTTTGATCTGCTGGACGCCTACCCTTGGCCGGGCAACGTGCGCGAGTTGCGCCACGCGGTGGAGTACGCCTGCGTGCTCTGCCCCGGCGGGCTCATCACCACCGAGCACCTGCCCCCCAAGCTGCGCCGCCAAGCTCCCACCCAGCCCTCCGCCGCCTCCCACAAGGGGCGGCGCATGGCCCAGCGCCAGGAGCTTATCGAGGCCCTGCGCCAAGCCGGGGGCAACAAGAGCAAGGCCGCCGAGCTTTTGGGCGTGTGCCGGGCCACCGTCTGGAACCGCATCAACCGCCTGAACATAGACTGCGACCGGGACCTCTAGGCCGCCGGAGATGCGGCGATGACTATTGACTGGGCGTATCCTATAATGGTCCGGGTTTCGCAACGAGACTAAGGTGGTCGCGGCGTAATCTCGTCTGGGGGTTTCGGTAGAATCATGAGAGAGCAGTGGAAATCGCTCAGCGGCTTTGGGCTGGCCGCGTTCATCGCTTTCGGCTGGGCGGTCCACGCAGTTAGTTATAATTGCCATTGATTATTCAGAAACCGCTTGCATTCCTGTTTTCGCCCAAAATAAAATAACTTCACTGCCTGCCCCAACTTTCCCCACCATCCCATAGCGGTTCGCGCTGTTAAAGGCTCATGTTGCGCTTCCCTCGGGAACTTGTTCCGATCGCCATAGCTTTTTGCCAAGCGAGGTGAACAGATGCCGAAGAAACGCCGCAAAAACCCATTCGACCCGATTAAAATCGCCCCTGCCCTACCTGTGAATAATTTTAAATCAAAGGTGACGGCCATGAACCTTTATCGCTACGCCATAGACCGCCTGGACCAAGAGAACAACCTGGTCCGGCTTGAAATAGTGCCCGCCGCCCAAGGCATGACCCTGGAGCGGCTAAAAAAGCTGTCAGCGAAGAACAAAGCCGAGAGCCTCGACTGGTGGGACCTTTCCAAATCGCGCATGAAAGAAAAGACCCTGAGCAAGTTCGAGAAGCAGTTGGGCATAGACCGCAGCGCCAATGGTGGAACGGACGAGCAGTTTCAGTTGGCCGAAAACATGGTGTTCTGGATCTATGGCACCCACGAGGTCTTTGAGGTGGTCATCAGCGCGACGGGGCCGGCGAGAGCCTTGACCAAAAAGCTCTATATGCAGGTTCTCAAGTCGGGGGGTGGAGAGGATTCCCAGGAAAGCCCTGAATAGAAAAAGGCATGGTGACTAGACTTTAGTTCCTCAGACTGTCTTGGCGGGAGGGCGACATGAAGCGCAACAATGAACTTCGTCTACATATTGTCAATGTCGGGCACGGGGACAGCATCCTGGTCGAGTTTCCCGACTGCACGGCCAACGGCCTGGCCAAAGTCCGCTTCGGCCTGGTGGACGCGGGCGGGGAGGCCCCGGCCACCAAAAAAACGCTCAACTACCTCAAAGCGTTTCTAGACTATAGATTGGAAGGCGACGATAACGGTTACATCTTCGAGTTCATCTGCCTCACCCATCCCCACCACGACCATTATGTGGGCATGTTGGATGTCCTGGAATTTTTCAGCGGCACCGGCAATGAGGATGATCTGCCTCGTCAGTTCTGGGACTGCGGTTTCCGTTACAACACCCTTGGCTATCTCAATATTTTAAACTTTCTTTATAGCCACCCCCGCATCCAGTTCATGCGGATCACCGCGGGAACCGAATTTCACTATGACGATGTGGAAGTCGTGGCCCTCGCGCCCTCCATGGACCTTCGCAACCGCTATGACACCTACGGAGTCGAACTGAACAACGCCTCCATCGTCCTGAGAATCACCAGGAGCAAGGGAGTGGCGGTATTGGCCGGCGACGCGCATTTTGATTCCTGGGGGAAAATATGCGAAGAATTCCCCCGTAAGAAACACATGATCTACCCGCCCGACGCCAAGACCAAGGACCCTGGGCACCAAAGGCTGGTTTTCACCTCCCTGGAAGACCAATTGAATTGCCAGTTCCTCAAGGTTGCGCATCACGGCAGTAAAAATGGCACCACCTATGAATATCTTGACAAGCTGAGGCCCAACCGCTTCGCCATAACCTGCAAAGAAGACCGGCTCTATAAAAATTCCTGGCAAGGCAAGTTCCCCCATCCTATAACCAGGCGCATAATTTCGGAGGTGACCAAGCACACCATGCTTGGCCCGGATGTGATCCCCACCCTGGCGGACCTGAATCAGGGGCATAAAGTGTGCGATTCCGCGACCCACGGAAGCCTGGTCTACACCATAACCAAAGGTGGCCGGGTGAATGCTCCAGCATGCCTCAACGACAAGGTCAACGAAGGGTTCAACGCGCTCAAGACAAAACTGGATGCCGAGCTCTGAGCCGGCGGCGGGGCTACTTTTTACTGCCAGCTTACTCCCGGCTGCCCACGCAGGCACGGTGGGACGAGGAAGATGGTTAGAGGGCGGATTCCCTGAGCAAGTCCAGGTAATGCTGCGAATGTTGTTGGCACAGCTTCCCGCTCAACTGGCTGTCTCCGGCCGCCAGGGCGTCGTAAATTTCCGAAAGGGTCGCCACGCTGGGCTCCACCCCCAGATGCTGCGGTATGAGTAAACGGCAGAGCCTGATACAGCGGCTGGTGAGATTTTTGAGCGACGATTCCAGCACATCGTTGTGGGTGGCCTCGTAAATGGTCTCATGGAACTGGACATCTTTGGCCGAGGTGATATCCCCCCGCTTGGCAGCCAAATTATATTCATCGAGAATGTTTTTTAACTTCTTCAATTCGCCTGGTGTTCTTCTCTGGGCCGCCAGAGCGCCGGCCAATGACTCCAAATGCACCTTAACTTCGTAGGCGTTCCTCACTTCGTTAATATTGACCGGTTTGACTATGGTCCCGTAGCGGGGAATAGTCTGAATCAAATTCATCGCGGCAAGTTGTTGCAAGGCCTCCCTTATGGGGGTCCTGCTTACCTTGAACTCCTGGCATAAAAGCTCTTCTGATAGGCGCGTCTCAGGCGGATATTCCAACTTCACGATTCTATCCCGAAGTATTTGGAATATTTTGTCGGATAGTTTCACAAATTATATCCCTTTGATTTTTCCATTGTATACCAGTAACTCCTAGATGTTATTACTCGAAAACAGCGCACAGCACAAGCGGCATGAACAAAAAAATGGGTGGCTTATCGCCTTGTAGATATTGCCAGTCGATACAGCCTATTAACCCATAAAATCGCATGCGGCCGCACGGCTTGGCAAGCATAACGGCACCCTGCCGCACCTCAGACAGTCTCCCACTGCGGTCTATTTGCCGCGCAAACTTAAAATGCAAAGTAAAACAACCTGACTGAAATTCAGCGCCATATCATTGAATATCGTCAACCAGTATTTGCAGGATGGTGCGATCCGTCTCGATCATGCCCTGGGTGCTGAGACGTCCCAGGTTGCGGGTGGTCTGTTCCATGGTGCTGGCGGCGATGCCGTCGGTGCCTTGCACGTTGAGGCCCTGCAAAGTGAATAGGGCCGCCTTCACCGCCGCCCCGGCAGCGGTGGAGAGCTTGATGGCGCACGCCGATTTGGCCCCATCGCATATCACCCCTGCCAGGTCCTCGATGACGTTTTTTACCGCCCCGGATACATGGCTCGCCTTGCCGCCCAACAGGTAGGTGATGCCGGCCGCCGCGCCCGCCCCGGCGGCCACCGAGCAGCCGCACACCGCCGAAAGCCTGCCGGTGTGGGCCTTCACGTAGGCGGTGACGAGGTGGCTGAGAGCCACCGCCTTGAGCACCTCCTCGGGAGCGCACTCCACGAAATCCTTGACCGCCCAAATGGGCAACACGGCGGTCAAGCCATGGTTGCCGCTGCCGCCCGAGGACATGGCCGGCATCTTGACTCCATCCATGCGCGCGTCCGCCGCCGCCGCGGCCAACATGCTGGCCGATTGGATCATGTCCTTGCTCATCATCCGCTGGCGCATAAGACTGTCCATGGTTTTCCCCACCGCCAGGCCGGGCCCATGTTTAAGGCCGTATTCGGCCAGGCGGGTATTGTAGTCTATGCCCTGTTGGATGAATCGCAGGTCGGCCGGGTCGAGCTGGTCCAACAGGGTCAGCAGATCCAATACGCTCAGGCCGCGCAACCAGGTCTCCAACTCCTCCAGATTTCCGGAGCCTTCACCGTGCGGGGGAGAGAGCAAAAGGCTGTCCATCACCTCGTTGCCGTTGAGCCGGAGAGAGGTGATGTTGTCGTGGGTCTGGGTTATCTCCGCCTGGGCCAGGTCGCCCCCGCCGGACACCTCGGCCTTGATGTGCAGGCCGCGCTCCTCCAACAGGTGCACCTTGACCTTGCCCTGGCCCACCATCTTTCGAGCCCGCTCCACCAGGTCCTGGTCCACCGGGCCCAGCACCTCCATTTTAAGGGAAGGGTCGCCGCCAAGAGCCCCCAAGGCGGCGGCCAAGTCCAGGCCGTGAAGGCCGCCAGTGCCGGGTATTTTCACGCTGAAGGCGTTCTTGTACACGTTGGGGTCCACCCACACTTCCACCAACTCGGCGGGCCGGGACAACAGGGAGGCGGCGGCCGCCGCAGCCAGGGCGATGGCCACCGGTTCGGTGCACCCCAGGGCGGGAGCCACCTCCATCTTCAATATTTCTTTCAGCGAATAAGGCTTCATTGTTTACCTATTGCCTGTGGCCTACTTGACATTAGCGGCAGACAGGCATGCTCCACGGCGTGATCCGGCATTTGGGGGCGCGGCCCAACCGTCCCGCCCCAGACCGTGTTGGGGAAGAGCGTGACGGCGGCCTGGGGCGGGAGGCAAGGCGCGCGCTAGGCGGGAGGGACGCCCAGCACGCGGGGCCCCTGATCAGTGACCAAGACAGTCTTGCTGATGGGTAAGGATCCCAGCTCGCCGTCCACGAGGATGGGCTCTACACAAATCACCATATTGGGAACAACCACCGGCTTGCGGGCCATGGGGCCGGTGATGATCCAGGGATGCTCAAATATCTCCAAGCCGACGCCATGGACAGCAGGAAGAATGGTCTGGCCGCCGTGCAAGCTGGTTACATAGCCTACCGCCCGGTTGGGCTCCAGGGTCTCCACCATGTACCGGGCCGCTTCCTCGGCGTGCTGGAGCTGGTCCCGCTGATGCTGCCCGGCTTGGCCCGCCACCGCCACCTTGGTGCAAGAAAAAGCATATCCGCCGCACCAGCCGCTGATGGCCAGGCTCACCATGTCACCCTTTTGCACCTTGCGCCCTTGGCCCGCGCCATTGAGGGCGGGCCCGCTGTCCACCAAAGCATGGGCAATGGCCTCGGCCCCGGCCTGGTAGGCCGCGCCGCGCAGAGCCAACTCCAGGCTCCTTTGGCTCACCCCGGGGGTGATCGCGTCGATGCCCTTGGCCAGGGCTTGCTCACCCACATAAGCCGCCTGGGAGAGCACCTCGATCTCCTCGGTGCTTTTCACCGCGCGCAGCCCGCGCAGGATGTCATCAGCGGGCTCCAACTCAGCCTTGGGCAAGCTTTTGTTCAGCGAAAGCCACACCGAGGCAGGCATCAGGTCGCTGCCCGCCACGCCCAGCTTGCCGGAGGCGAGGCCCAGTTCACGCACCGCACCGGCCAGGTCGCCGCTGAAGTCGCTGCTCGCCTTGCAGCCACCTAGGTTGAACAGGCCGTCGCCGAAATGGCCCAAAGGCGATACCAGCATGGCCGGGCCTTCCACGGCAAGCGCCAGGGCATGGCAGCCCGCACCCTGGAAGCCATCGTTGCGGGCCGAACCGGGGCGGTAGTTGCACAGGTAGGCGATATCGCCCACCCGCCCGGTGCCCAGGCCGCTTAGGATAAGGCCGTCCAGGCCTCGCTCCTTCAGGGTTTTTTGCACCGCAGCCAGTCTTTGGGCAAAGGCTTCGCTTTTAATTTTCATTTCCTGGGACATGGCTACTTGCCTCCCCTGGCGCACACCAGGTCCTTGATCACCCGGCTTTTCACGGCGGGTTCCAGCACAACGTCGCCGTCCACCAGGGTCTGGCAGAGCAAGCCGGACTTGCCGTTGATCTTGCCGGCGCAACGGGCGCAGATGCCCAAGGCGCAACCGGCGTGGTCGTAATAGGCCACGGTGCTGTCCAGGTTTTGATATACGTAATCCAGCACGTCCATGGCGCTCATGCCCGGCTCCCAGGGGACTTGGTAGGAATCGTAGCGGGGCTCGGCATCCTGGGCGGCGTCGTACCGGTAGATATTCACGTTGATTTCTTTTTGGCTCATTTCCCTTGTCTCCCGATTCTTGGGGCCTGCGGTCCGTGGCTAGTGGTGCCCGCCGACCTCGGAATGCCCTTCCATCATCTCCTGGAGCATTTCAAAGTAAGGCTTACGGCCCGGGTTGGGGGCCAGGGAGGTAATCCGCACCGGCCGGGTGCCGATGGTGATTTCACCATCCAGCGTGGCCACGGTCTCCTTGAGCCAGTTGTCGTTGTCGGTGTAGGGATGGTCCTCGCGGTAATGCACGCCACGGCTTTCGGTGCGCAGCAAAGCGCTCTTGGCCGAGGTCTCCAAAAGCTGCAACAGGTTGGCCAACTCCAGGCTGTCCACCCACTCCTTGTTGTAGTTGCGGCTCTTGGAGGCGGTGGCCAGGTGTGGCAGCTGCCTGGTCTGGACTTCGTCCAAAAAGGCCAGGAACTCCTTGAGTTCCGCCTCGGTGCGAATGGGCCCCAGGCGCTTGTGGGCCATTTCCTGCACCCGGCGGCGCACCTGGGCCACGTTCAGCCCCTCCTGGCGCCGCAAGGGCGCGGTGGCCGCGTCTTCCAAGGCCTGAAACTTTTCGCTGTATTTCACCGGCTCCGGCGCGCCCTGGGCATATTCCCCGGCTCTTTCTCCGGCGGCCGCGCCGTGCACCAGCATTTCGGTGGTGGCGGCGCACACCCGGTTGGCCCCGAAGGGGCCCAAGGTGCATTCCCCGGCCGCGAACAGACCGGGCAGGTTGGACTGGAACTTGCCGTCGATGATTATGCCGCCATCAAAGTACTCCACCGCCGGGCCCACCTCGATGGGCTTGCCTGCCTCGATGCTTGCCACGATGTCCTTGAGGTCGATGTGCTTGTACTTCCAGTTGGGGAAGCTCACCTGCACCTGGCGGGCCCACTGCTCATAGGGCAGATCGCCGCGGCCGTAATAGATGCCTCCCTTGGGCGAACCCTTGCCCGCGCGCACCTCCTTGGTGGTGGCCAGGGAAATGAAGCACTTGTTCCACTCCATATGGGTGCCGATGTGCACCATGCTGGGGTCGTACTGGTTCAGAAAGCGCTCGCCCTCCTGATTGGTCAGCTCTCCGGCGCAACGCAGGCTAAAGATGTATGAGGCGATGCTGCCCAGCACGTGGGGCGGGCCGTAGAGCACGTTGCAGCAAAAAGTGATGAACTCCATGTTGCCCAGCTCGGCCCCCGCCCGCAGGGCCATGGCCGTGCCGTCGCCGGCAAGGTCGCGCATACCGGTGTTGGGCCAAAAGGCCTTGTGCCAGCCACCGGAGGCGATGATCACCGCCTTGGCATGGAAGCGCAGGAACTGGCCGCTGGCGATGTCCAGGCCCAGGGCTCCCACCACCTGGCCGTCTTGGGTGATCAGTTCCAGGAGCATCACGTCTTCCAGGGTTCGCACCCCCAACTTTTTGGCCTGGCCGATCAGGGCGTCCATCATGCCGATGCCGGTGGTGAAGATGGCCCGTTCCTCGCTGCGCACCGGGGCCACGCCCCACTCCAACAGCTCGCGCAGCCTATCCGGGGCGGTGGTGACGTACTGCTCCAGGAGTTCCTGGTTGTTCAGGTAAAAGCCCTGTTTGACGATATCCTCGAAAAAGGTCTGCATGCTGTCCTTGGGCTCGCCGTAGAAGCCCAGCTTGCGCAGGCTGTTGCCGTCCAGGGTGTAGTCCGCCCCGGCCATGGGAGTCGCGCCGCAGCGGCCCAGAGGGCCTTTGCTCAAGAGCAGCGTCTCAACACCCTTCTCACGGGCTCCGATGGCCGCACGGAAGCCGGCGCCTCCGCCGCCCACCACCAGAACATCGGTATCAATTTCCTTGTGATTCATCTAAGACCTCTCTTGTCAATTCCCAGGGGGCGCTCGTCACCGCTTCGGGGGTGGCGGGCTTTTCATGCCCGCTCCAGGCTCAATTGGTTGCGCAGGATGTGCAGGAAAACCTGCACCCCCAGGGGGAGCGCCGCCTCATCGATGTCGAAATAGGGATTGTGCAGCGACGCCCTGATGCCCTTGTCCGGGTTGGCCCCGCCAAGCTGGAAAATGGCCGAAGGCCGGGCGGCGGTGAAGTGGGAAAAGTCTTCCGATCCCATGATGGGCGGGGTCTGGATCACCGCCTCGGGGCCCACCACCTCCCCCGCCGCCTTGTGCACGATCGCCCCGGCCTCGGGGTCGTTGTTGCAGGCCGGGATGTGCTCCAGCATCTCCAGGAAACACTCCACCTGGAACATGCCTCCCAGGGAGGCGCACATATCTTCCAGGCGCTGGATGAGCAAGTCGCGCACCTTTGGCTTCAGGGCCCTGAGGGTGCCTTCCAGCACGGCCTCTTGAGGTATGAGGTTGTAGCCGGTGCCGGACTGGAACCGGCACACCGAGATGACCGCCGCCTCCGTGGGTTTGACGTTGCGCGCGACAATGGTCTGCACGGCGGCGGCCAAGTGCACCGCGGCCACCAGAGGGTCGCGGCTTTCTTCGGGCCGCGCCCCGTGGCTGCCCTGGCCGTTTACGCTCACCTTGAAGTGGTCGTTGGAGGCATAGCCCTGAGCGCCGAAAACTCTGACCGTGCCCACCGGGGTCTCCGGAGTCATGTGGCAGGCGAACACCTGGTCCACGTGAGGGTTGTCCAACACGCCTCGGCCGATCATCTGGGCCGCGCCGGTGCCGTTTTCCTCGGCCGGTTGAAAGATGAGCTTAACCGCGCCCCGGAAATTGCCCAGCTTGCCGCCCCGGCAAATTTCCCGGGCCACGCCCAGAAGCATTGCGGTGTGGGCGTCGTGACCGCAGGCGTGCATCACCCCGTCCCGCTGAGAGCGGTAGGCGCACTGGTTCATCTCCTGCAACGGCAAGGCGTCCATGTCCGCCCTGAGGCCGATGACCGGACCGGGCCCAGCCCCCCGAATCAGTCCCACTACTCCGGTGGGGCCCCGGTAATCCAGAACCTCGGCCCCCAGGTCCTTCAGCGCCTTTTTGACAAAGGCGGTGGTCTCCAGCTCCTGCCCCGACAATTCGGGGTGGGCGTGCAGGTGGCGGCGGGTTTGGCTTAGCCAGTCGTGCAGTGACGCGTCCATAACCGGCTCCTTTTTATGCCGCCTCTTCAACGTCGGGCGTCCTTTTTATCCTGCCGCTCCATTGCACCAGGACCATAAAAAGCATGCCGCCTATGCCCAACACGTCGGTGAGCACGCCTGGCTTGATCAACAGCATGGCCACCGCGGCCAGTACGACGCGCTCCCAGACGCGGCAGGTGCGCAGCAGGAATCCCTCCAGGGTGGCGGCCAAGGCGACGATGCCGATCAGGGCGGTTATTGCGGTTATGATGATTTCCCACCACGGGCCGATGAGCAGCAGCGAGTTGCCGTAAACGAACATAAAGGGCACGATGAAACCGGCAAGGCCGATGCGGGTTGCTTCGAACCCGGTGCGCATGGGGCTTGATTCGGCTATGCCAGCCGCGGCGTAAGCCCCAATGGCCACCGGCGGGGTGATGAAGCTGATCACCGCGAAATACAGGATGAACAGGTGGGCCGCGATGGGCGGCACGCCGAACTGCTCCAGAGCGCTGCCGCCCAACAGGGAAGCCACGATGTAGGCCGCTGAGGTGGTTACACCGGTTCCCAGGACAATGGACACGATCATCACCAAAAGCAGGGTCGGGAACAGGCTGTCATGGGCCAGAGTGATGAGCAGGTTGGAGAACTTAAGGCCCATGCCGGTCTGGGTCACCACGGCCATCACGATGCCGGCCAGGCCGCAAGCGGTGATGATCTGCACTGAGATAAAGGCCGCATCCTTCATGCCGCCCACGAAATCACGCAGAGATAAACGGGTGCCTTTGCGCAGGGCCGCGACGATGATCAAAAGGGGCAGGGTCAGGAAGGCGCACTTCATGGGGCTGTAGCGCACCACGGTTAGGAGCAAAACCAGCACTATGGGCGGAATGGCCAGGTGCCCCTTGGCCTTCAAGACATCCTTTATATTGGGAAGCTGGCTGCGGGATATGCCGCCCAGCCCCGCGCGTATGGCCCGAAAGTGGACCACGAATATCAACGAGAGAAAGAAAAGGGCGGCCGGGATTGTGGCGGCAAGAATGATGTCCACATAAGCCATGTTGATGATCTCGGCCATGATGAAAACCGCCGCGCCCATGATGGGCGGCATGATTTGCCCACCGGTGGATGCCGTGGCCTCCACCGCGGCCGCGAAGGTGGGGCTAAAGCCGGTCTTTTTCATCAAAGGGATGGTGAACGAACCGGTGCTGACCACGTTGGCCACCACGCTTCCCGAGACCATGCCGAAGAAGCCGCTGGAGATTACCGCGATCTTGGCCGGTCCACCGGGCGAGGTGCCGGCGATGGCCTGAGCGGAATCGGTGATGAAGTCACCGGTGCCGCTTTTCACCAAAAAGGTACCCAAAAGCACGAATGCGAAAACCACCGTGGCCGAGATGCCCATGGGCAGTCCCAGGACTCCTTCGGTGGTGGTGTACATGTAGGACACTATGCTCGCGATGGACTTGCCCCGATGGGCCAGGATTCCGGGCATATAAGGGCCGAAGTAATTATAGATCAGGGCGATGATGGCGATGATGGGCAGGGGCCAACCTATGGTGCGGCGGCCCGCCTCGATGAGCAGCACCAGCATGACCCCGCCCAAGATGAGATCCAGATCGGTGGGCATGCCCATGCGGTCGATAAGGCTGTCAAAGGTGAAAATGATGTGCAGGCAGGTGTAAACCGCCAACCCGCCCAGCACCAAGTCCACTATTCTAATTTTTACGTCGCCCGGGCGAGTCTTGACCATGGGGTAAATCATGAAGGCCAAGATGAACCCGAAAGCCAGGTGAACGCTTCTTTGAATCATCGGCGAAAAGGTGCCGAATCCAGCGGTGTAAAGCTGAAAAATACACATTAAGATGCCGATACCCGTGGCAGTGTAGCCCCACAGGCCTGATTTCCTGCTCCTGCCAAGAGCGGCTACTGCTGTCTCGCTCATGCCCGTATTCTCCTGCTGCCAACCGGCAAGCAAATTTAAGCCAGGTATTGTTGGTTTTGGCGGGCGCGGCAAAGGCCGCCTTTGCCGGGCCTGCCATTTATTGGAAAGCTATTTAATGGCGCCCACTTCCTTGTAGTACTTCAGGGCGCCGGGATGCAGCGGAACCGGCAGATCGTTGGCTGCCCGTTGGGGGGTCATCTCTTCGGCCAGTTTGAGTATCTTGACCAGCTGGGCCTTGTGCTCGAAAACCGCCTTGGTGAGTTTATAAACGAATTCATCGCTGAGCTTGGTGGTGGTGCTCAAGACGCCCCACATGGTGAGACAGGGCACGTCTTGCTTAACCTTGCCGTAGGAGCCGGCCTTCACCACGCCGGGCACGAAATAAGGCTGCTTTTTATTGAGCGCCGCCAGCACCGCCGGATCGATGGGGACGTAGCGGACCTCGTGCATGGTCATGAGTTGGCTGACCGCAGCGGAGAGCTTGCCGGTGAGGATAAAGGAGACGTCCACGTTGCCGTCGGCCAGGGCCGAGGCGTTTTCAGAGACCGACATGTAGCGGAAGCTGACCTGGTCCGGGGTGATCCCCACTTCCGCCAAAATGGCTTTGGTCACCATCATGGAAGTGGAGCCGGGAGGACCCGCGCCGATGCGAGCGCCTTTGATGTCCTTGATCGATTTGATCTTGGACTCTTCTTTCACCAGGATGTGCATGGGGAAGGAGTAGGTGTTGAAAATGGCCCGCAAGTCCTTGAAAGGCTTTTCCTTGTCAAAGGGAGCCATGGCGTTGTAGCACTGGTAGGCCGCATCGGGCAGCACCATGGCGATATCCACCTCACCGTTGCGCATGTCCCGAAGGTTCTTGATGGAGCCCGGAGAGGGCTGGGCGGTGGCGCTGTAGCCGGGGATATACTTGTCCACCAGCGAGGCGACGCCACCGGCGAAGCGGTACCAGGTTCCCTTTACCGAGGAGCCCGCGATCACCAGGTTTTTGTCGGCGGCAATGGCTGTGGTGCCCAGGGCCATCAGACCCACCAAGGCGGCCACCGCCAAAATCATGGCCGAACTTCTTGCTTTCTTGCGCATAATGGAACCCAACTCCTTCCTTTGTTTTAAGAGCATGCTAATTTCCAGCCCTTTATTTGCTGCGGTTGACTGTCGGTCTCGTCTGCCCGTGGGTGCGGCAAACGCTGAATTGCCCGTCCGGAAGGGGCTCACTCCAAGGTGAGCCTGAAATCGCAATAATCGGCGCCATGCATGATGGTCTGGGTGCGCTCGAACTTAAGGCGCGGGTTGAAACCTTGGAACATGGCCCCGTCGCGCTTGCACGAAAGCACGAAGCCCAGGTCGGCCAAGCCCAACGCTCGGTACATGTCGGCGTATTTACATCGCACGATGTTGTAGTTGTACGTGGTTTCGGTTACCTCAAGGATCTCGCGCTGGTTGGCTCCGCCGGCGGACCAAATCGCCTGGCCCCGGCGCAGATCGGCGATGGAATTGCCGCCCTGCTTGCGGGCCAGGTCCGCGCCGAACTCGGCGGCCAGGGATTCGATCACCTCGGACACCACCTCCAAGGTTTCGTCCTTACCGAACTTGTCCATGAACGCCTGGATGAGAGGTCCGGCCATGCGGGCCTCGATCTCTCGCCGGGTCAGGATGGGGATGTCGTTAACTTCGGGAAGCTGTTCTTCATTGCTCGTCATTTGCCTCTCCCTATGCCGGGGTGCCGGACCAAAGGTCTTCTGGAGGCCTTTAGACGCCGGCCTCCCGGACGATCTTGCCGATCAGGGCCGAAAAAGCTTATAAAACTTCCGCCAATTACGTGCATTGCGCTGCGCAACATCGACAAAATTGTTATTCATCCGTTCACATTCCGTACCTTTGCGTCGCGCCGCTCTCCATGTGTTTTTGTAGTATACAATAAGTATGCTATAAATATCCTTATACGACGATATTTTTTTCTTTGTCAACCAATTTTTGATATTCCTCGGTATTAAACCGGGGCCAGGCCGGTTTAATATGGTTAAGATTCTAATTATATTGAATAATAAATCATAGAGACTTATGGGTAGGTAAGCTTGCAGGGCATTTCAAGGTAACAATATTGTAATTTTTATGGTTTACAAACCGCGTCTAACACCAACTTTTAATAGGTAGGTTTGAGATAGCCACCTTGGGCGCCGTGAAGGCTCAGCAGTTGCCACCTCGATCACCACCCAGGGTCATCATCGCATGCCGATGATCCCTATTCAGGTGAATAGGGTCTATTCCCCACATGCACATTGTTATCGCCGTAATTAAAAGATGAAGCTTCGCGGAGCAAAGGATTTGCGAAACAAGCCTGACACTAAAAACTCACCTGGGTGATGACCCTGTGTATTCAATGGCTGCCTGCTCTGCGGAGCAAAAGTCCAAACGCCTCCTGATAAAAGGAATGTTTCCTTTTTACTTTCCTTGACACCGGCCATCAGAATTATCCTAAAGGCAATCAATTTAGTTGGAGAAGACACGTAATGGCCGTCAAACCAGTGCGCATTACTTTGACCTGCCTGGCATTAATCTTTCTAGTAAGTTTTGCTTTTTCCAGCGCCTGGGCGGCCCGGGCCGGCAAACCCCACATCGTCATCATCTGGGGCGACGACATTGGCCAGACCAACGTCAGCGCCTATTCCATGGGCCTCATGGGCTACCGGACACCCAACATCGACCGGGTGGCCCGCGAAGGCATGCTCTTCACCGACTACTATGGCGAGCAGAGCTGCACCGCCGGGCGTTCAGCCTTCATCACCGGTCAGAGCGTTTACCGCACCGGTCTGAGCAAGGTGGGCCTGCCCGGGGCGGACCTGGGCCTCAGGGCCGAGGACCCCACCATCGCCACCCTGCTCAAGGCCCAGGGCTACGCCACCGGCCAGTTCGGCAAGAACCACCTGGGCGACAAGGACGAGTTTTTGCCCACGGCCCACGGCTTCGACGAGTTCTACGGCAACCTCTACCATCTCAACGCCGAGGAGGAGCCGGAGCTGCCCGACTATCCCAAGGACCCGGCCTTCCGCAAGAAGTACGGGCCGCGCGGGGTGATCCACAGCTTTGCCAATCCCGACGGCACCCAGAAGATCGAAGACACCGGTCCATTGACCAAGAAGCGCATGGAGACCATTGACGACGACATCGCCGTCCGGGCCTGCAAGTTCCTGGAGGAGAAGGTCAAGGCGGGCAAGCCGGTGTTCCTGTGGGTCAACTTCACCCACATGCACTTCCGCACCCATGCCAAGCCCGAGAGTGTGGGCCAGGCCGGGCGCTGGCAGGGCATCTACCACGACGTGATGATAGACCACGACAAGAACGTTGGTCAGGTGCTTGACAAAATCGACAAGCTGGGCATCGCCGACAACACCATCGTCTTCTACAGCACCGACAATGGCCCCCACATGAACACCTGGCCCGACTCGGCCATGACCCCCTTCCGCAACGAGAAAAACTCCAACTGGGAAGGCGCCTACCGGGTTCCGGCCATGGTGCGCTGGCCCGGCAAGATCAAGCCGGGCACCGTTTCCAACCAGATCATGTCCCATATGGACTGGCTGCCCACCCTGCTGGCCGCGGCCGGGGTGCCCGACATCAAGGAAAAGCTCCAGAAGGGATACAAGGCCGGCAAGCTGACTTACAAGGTCCATCTGGACGGCTACAACTTCGCGCCCTACTTCACCGGCAAGGCCCAGAAAAGCCCCCGCCAGGAGTTCTTCTACTTCTCAGACGACGGCGACCTCACCGGCCTGCGTTTCGATAACTGGAAGTTCGTCTTCGCCGAGCAGCGCGTCAGGGGCACCCTGCAAATATGGGCCGAGCCCCTTGTGCACCTGCGTATTCCCAGGCTGTTCAACCTCAGGGCCGACCCCTATGAGAAGGCCGACGTGACCTCCAACACCTATTGGGATTGGTACATGGACCACGTTTTCCTGATCATCCCGGCCCAGCAGTACGTGGCCAAGTTCCTGTCCACCTTCAAGGAGTTCCCGCCGCGC
>Ga0180009_10004318_pt1 | contig 15714 bp, 17 predicted proteins | sample OS_PC_MetaG_FD_123537 | JGI IMG/M metagenome (GOLD analysis project Ga0180009, IMG submission 123537) | Groundwater microbial communities from the Aspo Hard Rock Laboratory (HRL) deep subsurface site, Sweden - OS_PC_MetaG | ecosystem: Environmental > Aquatic > Deep subsurface > Groundwater...
GGAAAAACCCACCGGCATCCCGGCCAGGCTCTGCTGATCCCCGCCCGGCTCCAGGCCGCCGTCGAAGATCACCTTGATTTTGTGGGGGCGCCGTTTGCGGTACAGGCGCAGGGCCTCCATCAAGGCCTCGCGGCCCTCGCCTTTGTCCGAGGCGAAGGCCAGCTCGGGCACTGCGTGGATGAGGTTGTATCCGTCGATGACCAGTCGCATGGCGCGGCGCTAACGGGAAAGGAGCTCCAGCAGCCGTTCCAGCTCTTTGTTGGAGGAAAAGCGGATGGTGATGGCGCCCTTTTTGCCCTTGCGTTTAATCTCCACCGGGGAGCCCAGGCGGTAGCGCAACTCCTCGGCCAAGCTGCCCAGGTGCACCTCTTCCTGGCTGGGCGCCTTTTGGGGGGACGGTGCGGAGGACATCTTCTTGACCAGGGCCTCGACGGCGCGCACCGAAAGACCTTTGGCCAGGATTTCATCCCGGGCGGCGCGCATGGCCGCCTCGTTTTCCAGAGACAACAGGGCCCGGGCGTGGCCGGCGCTGAAGCGTCCGGTGGCCAGATCTCTTTGCAATTCGGCCGGCAGTTTCAACAGACGCAGGCTGTTGGCCACGGTGGAGCGGTCGCGCCCCACCCCTCGGGCGATCTCTTCCTGGCTAAACTTGAAATCAGCGGCCAGGCGGAAGTAGGCGTTGGCCTCATCCAGAGGGTTCAGGTCCTCGCGTTGCAGGTTCTCCAGGAGGGCCAAGAGCAGGGCTTGCTGGTCGGTGGCTTGGCGCACCACCACCGGCACCGAAGTGAGCCCGGCCAACTGGCTGGCACGCAGGCGGCGCTCACCGGCTATGAGTTGGTAGCCGCCGTCCACCGGGCGCACCACCAGGGGCTGCAACACCCCGTGCTCGGTGATGGAATCGGCCAGGGCCCTTAGGGAGTCGGCGTCGAACAGCCGGCGGGGCTGGTAGGGGTTGGGCTCCAGACGCTCAACGGGCAGGTCTACCACCCTTTCCCCCGGACCGGGCTCGGTGGCCAAACTACCGCCGGGGTATTCGTCGTCTCCCAAAAGGGCGGCCAACCCCCGTCCCAGGGCCGGAACCTTGCGGCGCAAGGTCTTTTTCTTGTCCCCAGACTGGTCGCTCATGCCGCCCGTCCCTCCTCCGGCGTTCCCGAGTTGCTCCGGGGTCCGGCCAAGACCTCGCGGGCCAGTTCCACGTAGCTCTGGGCCCCGGCGCAACGGGCATCATATAAAATAACGGGTAGGCCGTGGCTGGGCGCCTCGGAGAGCCGCACGTTGCGTGGCACCACAGTATCGTAAACCATGCCCTTGAAGTGACTCCGAACGTCCTCGGCCACCTGATGGGAGAGATTGTTGCGCTGGTCGAACATGGTAAGCAGGATGCCCTCCAACTGAAGCCCCGGGTTCAGGGTGCGGCGCACCCTGGCTATGGTGTGCAGCAGTTGGGTGAGCCCCTCCAAGGCGTAATACTCGGTCTGCAAGGGGATGAGCACCCCATGGCAGGCGGTCAGGGCATTCAGGGTAAGCAGGCCCAGGGAGGGGGGGCAGTCCAGCAGGATGTAGCGGTAGCTGTCGGCCAAGGGGGCAAGAGCCGTGGAGAGCAGGTGTTCGCGCCTCAACGAGTTGGCCAACTCCACCTCGGCCCCGAAGAGGTTCACGTCCGAGCCCAGCAGGTGCAGCTTTTCCAACATGGTTGGACGCACCGCTTCGCGGGCCTGAACCTGACCGATCATGACGTGATACAAGGTGGGGCCGCCGGGGGCAAGCTCGACCCCCAGGCCGCTGGTGGCGTTGCCCTGGGGGTCGCAATCCACCAAAAGGGTGGTATGCCCGGCCGAGGCCAGGCATGCGGCGAGATTCACCGCAGTGGTGGTTTTACCCACCCCACCCTTTTGATTGGCTATCGTTATGATACGGCCCATGCCTTACAACTTAGCCGGGCAAGGCCGGCCCAAGCAAGCCCCAAAGGGCGTCTCTAGCGGCGTTTGCCCTTACCTCGTGACTTTTTGCCGCGCTTCTGCCGGGCTGCGCTGGCCGCTTTGGCCGGACTAACCTGCGCTGGGGTCGTTTCCGCCTCTCCCATCGCCAACCGGGCGGGAGCAGGCCGGGGCCGCTGGGAGCGCCTGGAGGTCATGGGCCTGCCCTCGGGCAGCAACAGCAGCACCGGGCTGGCCACGAAGATGGAGGAGTAGGTGCCCACCACCACGCCCACCAACAGGGCCAGGGCGAAGTCCTCGATCACCCCACCGCCGAAAACGTATAGGCAGAGCAGCACCATCAAGGTGGTGCCAGAAGTGAGGACGGTGCGGCTGAGGGTCTGGTTGATGGAGGCGTTTATGGTCACATCCAGGCCCTGCTTGCCAGCCCTGTTCAGGTTCTCGCGGATGCGGTCGTAGACGATGATGGTGTCGTTGAGGGAGTAGCCGATGATGGTCAGCAGGGCGGCCACGGTGGCCAGGGTAAACTCCTTATCCAGCAGACTGAACACCCCGACCGTGATGACCACGTCGTGGATCAGGGCCACGATGGCTCCCAGGGCGTAGCGCAGCTTCAGCAGCCAACACGCCCCCACCGTCACCACCAGGGCGGTGAGGATGAGCCACACCATGGCGACGCCTTCGCCGCCTCCCATGGCGCTTATCAGTGCCTGCACCAGCAGGGTCGCCCCCACCAGCACACCGGCCATGACCGCGGCCAAGCCCCACTTCTGTTCAAAGCGGCCGGAGATGTACACCGCGATAAGAATGATGGCGTAGAAGATGGCCAACAAGGCCTTCTCACGAAGGTCTTGCCCCACCTTGGGGCCCACCATCTCCACCCGGCGCACCTCCACCTTGCCCTTTCCATAGGTCTTGGACAGGGTTTCGCGAACCCGGTCGGCCAAGCCTTGCAGGTTCAGGCCCTTTTTTTCGTCGCGGATGAGGAACTCATTGTTCTTCTTCTCGCCAAAGCCCTGCACCGTCGACTGGCCCATGCCCACCGGATCCAGGGCCTTTTTAATTGCCGAGGCATCGGTGGGTTCGGCAAAGCGCACCTGCACCAAAATACCGCCGGCAAAGTCGATGCCGTAGTTGGGGCCGCCGTGGAGGAAAAGGCTGGCTATGGTCATCAGGATCAAAAGACCGCTGATGATGAAGGCCTTGCCACGGTTGCCAACAAAATTAAGATTTATGTTCGACTTGATAAATTCCATGGGTGCTCCAGGGGAAGGGCCCTAGATCAGAAGCCGCCGCGGCCTGAACTGGTGCAAGTAAAAGTCAAACAGCAGCCTGGTGAAGGTGATGGCCGTAAACAACGACGAGGCGATACCAATGGACAGAGTCACCGCGAAACCCCGGATGGGACCGGTGCCGAACTGAAACAGCACCAGGGCCGCGATCAGGGTGGTGATGTTGGCGTCCAAAATGGTCAGGGTCGCCTTGCCGTAGCCAGCCTCCACGGCGGCATAGGGCGTTTTGCCCAACCTAAGCTCTTCTCGCACCCTCTCGAAAATCAGCACGTTGGCGTCCACGGCCATGCCGATGGTCAAAATGATGCCCGCGATGCCCGGCAGGGTCAGGGTGGCCTGGAAGGCGGCCAACACCCCGGTGATTATCACCAGGTTGAGCACCAGGGCCAGGTTGGCGAACACCCCGGCCAAGCGGTAATAGAGCAGGATGAACAGCACCACCAGGCAGAAGCCCACCAACATGGAGGTGAAGCCCTGGTCTATGGAGTCCTGGCCCAAGCTGGGACCCACGGTGCGCTCTTCCAGAACCTTCACCGGAGCGGGCAAGGCGCCGGAACGCAGCACCACCGCAAGGTCGCGTGCCTCCTCCATGGTGAAGTCGCCGGTGATGCGGGCCTCTCCGCCGGTGATGGGCTCTTGGATCACCGGCGCCGACTGCACCTTGCCGTCCAGGATGATGGCCAGGCGCTTTTTCACGTTGCGGGTGGTGATGTCGGCGAACTGACGGGCCCCGGCTCTGTCGAAGGCCACGGAGACGTAAGGCTGATTGTATTGGGAGTCCATCTGCACCCTGGCGTCGGTGATGGTGGCCCCGGTCATGGCCACCCGCCGATGCACCACGATGGGATCCTTGTCCACCCGTCCGCTGACGTGGTCCCGCCGGTAAAGGCTCATGATCTCGTCGCCCGGCGGCAGGGTGGCCTTGGTCACCGTGGCCGGATTCACCGAGTCATCCACCAGCTTGAACTCCAGCTGGGCGGTTTTGCCGATGAGGGCCACCGCCCGCTGGGGGTCCTTGACCCCGGGGAGTTGGATCAGGATGCGCCCTTCGGATTGGGGCAGGATCTCCGGCTCGCTCACCCCGAATTGATCCACCCGGTTGCGGATGGTCTCCAGGGCCTGGGTGGCGGCTTGGTCGGCGATGTGCTTGGCCGCTGCGGCGGTTAGCTGTAGAGCCAGTTTGATCTTGCCGTCTTCCAGGGTGCTGCTGGAAGCCACGGTGTAGCCGGGGTAGTCCCGCTTAACCAAATCTTCCAGCTTGGCCCGGTCGCTGTTGTGCAGCAATACCAAACTGATGGTGTTGTCGGAGCCGGCTTGGGGCTGGATGGCGCGGATGTTGTCCTCGCGCATCTTGCGCATCAGCTCCTGGCTGGTGCGCTCCACCGAGGCGCTCACCGCTTTCTGGGTCTCCACCTCCAGGATCAGATGCATACCCCCCTGGAGGTCCAGGCCCAAGCGGATTCGTTCGCTGGGCAGGATATTGGTCCACCAGGTGGGCAGTTTACCGCCCCCCAAAGTGGGCACAAGGTAGAGCAGGGCCAGAATGATGACCGCCGCCACCAAGGTGGACTTCAAAAAGAAGTTCTTAGACAAGGTGAACTCCTAACGCAGCATATCCCCTTTACCAGCCTGGACGGGCTGGCGCGGGGCTACTCAGATACCAGCTTGCGGCTACTTCTTTGTCTCGGGAGCCGTGGGGGTGGTGGCGGCGCCAACCACGCCGGCCACATGTCCCCGGCTGACCTTGATGCGCACCTGAGGGGCGATCTCCACGGTCATGGTCTGTTCGTCCAAGCCGGTGACGCGGCCGTAGATCCCGCCGTTGGTCAAGACCTTGTCGCCCTTGCGGATGTTGGCCAGCATGGCCTTGTGAACCTTGGCCTTCTTTTGCTGGGGCCTGATGAGCAGGAAGTAGAAAATCACGAACATCAGCACGAGCATGGGGATGGGGCCGGAGAGAAGTCCGCCCAAGCCGCCCGCGCTCTCGCCGCCCTCGGCGCCTTTTTGCCCAATGCCCATGGCCCAGGCGGTGCCCGTGGTCAACCAGTCAAGCATCTTAAATCCTCCCTAGGTTAACGCCGCCCGTTGCGGCCCCGAGGTCTCCAGTCCCTCAAGCACCTGGCGGGCGTAAATCTCATATCGATCTTCTGCGATGGCCAGGCGCAACCCGGCCATCAACTGAAGAATGTAGTGCAAGTTGTGCACGGTGTTCAAGCGATAAGACAACAACTCCTTGGCCATGAGCAAATGGCGCAGGTAGGCCCGGCTGTATCGCCGGCAGGTGGGGCACTCACAGCCCTCCTCCACCGGAGCGGGGTCATCCTTGAACCGGCTGTTGCGCAGGTTCAGCCTTCCCGTGGAGGTTAGCAAGGTTCCGTTGCGGGCCATGCGGGTGGGCAGCACGCAATCGAACATGTCCACCCCCAAGCCCACGCAGCGCACCAAGTCGGCCGGCTCGCCCACCCCCATGAGGTAGACTGGTTTGTCGGCTGGCAACTGAGGCACGGTGCTGCTGATAACCTCCATCATCCGAGGCTTGGGTTCGCCCACACTTAGCCCCCCCAGGGCGTATCCATCCAACTCCAGGGCGGCCAACAACTCCATGCTGCGGGCACGCAGGTCACTATACACCCCACCTTGAACTATTCCCAGCAGGGCGCCCCCTTTATCGGTGCGCGCGGCTAGGGCCCTGGCCGCCCAACGGGCGTCCCGCTCCAAGGATTGAGCCAGATACTCCCGCGGCGAACCCGGCGGGGGGCATTCGTCCAAAACCATCATCAGGTCCGAGCCCAGCATCTCCTGGGCCGCCACCACCGACTCGGGGGTCATGTGCAACAGTTGGCCGTCCAAGTGGGAGCGGAAGCTGACCCCGTCCTCGCCTAGGTTGCGCAGACCGCTAAGAGAGAACACCTGGAACCCCCCGCTGTCGGTCAGGATGGGCCCGGGCCAATCCATGAAGCGGTGCAGGCCGCCCAGGGCGGCAACGGTCTCCACCCCGGGCCTGAGCAGCAGGTGGTAGGTGTTGCCCAGGATCATCTGGGCCCCCAGGCCGGAAACCTCCTCGGGCAAGAGCCCCTTGACCGTTCCCTGGGTGCCCACCGGCATGAAGGCCGGAGTGTCCACCAGCCCCCGGCGGGTGCGCAAACGGCCGGCGCGGGCCCGCCCGCTGTGCGCGGTTATTTCAAAGCCCAGGCGCGCCATCAGATTATCAGCATGGCGTCGCCGTAGCTATAGAAACGATATCCCCGCTCCATGGCCTGTTGGTAGGCGGCCAAAACGCGGGTGCGGCCAGCCAGGGCGGCCACCAGCATTAGCAAGGTGGTGCGGGGCAAATGAAAGTTGGTAATCAACCCATCGGCCACCCGAAACGGGTGTCCCGGGGCGATAAGTAGGTCGCACCAGCCGGCGCCGGCCTGGGGCACGCCCCCCGGGCCGGGCCGCCACTCCAGGGAGCGCAGGCTGGTGGTGCCCACCGCGATGACCCGCCCTCCCTGCTGTTTGGCCTTGGCCACCGCACGGCTGGCCTCGGGGGAGATGTTCACCCACTCGGAATGCAGGCGGCCGGCGGCCAAGTCCGCCGGGTCTGGCTCGGCGAAGGTGCCATAGCCCACATGCAGGGTAAGGGTGGTGCTGGCCACCCCCCGGCGGGCCAAGGCGGCCAAAAGCTCGCGGCTCAGGTGCAGGCCGGCGGTTGGCGCGGCCACCGCACCGGGCTGGGCGGCGTATACCGTCTGGTAGCGGGAGGCGTCTTCGGCGTCCGGCCCCTGGGGCCGCTTGATGTATGGTGGCAGGGGCGTGGCCCCCCGGGCCGCGGCCAACTCCAGGGCCGAGCCGGGAAATTCCACCAGGGCCTGGCCCCGCGCCCCGCGCTCAAGCACCTTCACCCAAACCTCCGGCCCGCCAGCCAAGCGCAGGCGAGCGCCCGGGGCCAAGGGCTTGTGGGAGCGCAGCAGGCACTGGTGCCGTTCGCGGCCGCCGTCCAGGCGCTCGACGGGCTGGGCCGGGGACAGGAGCATGATCTCAACCCGCCCGCCGGTGGGCTTGGCCGCCGCCAGGCGGGCCGGCACCACCCGGGTGTCGTTGAGCACCAACAGGTCTCCGGGCCGAAGCAAACGAGTGAGCCCCGCGATCTTGTGGTGGCGGGGCTCTCCTTGGCGCCGAGACAAAAGCAACAGCCGGGCCTGCACCCGCCGCCGGGCCGGAGCCTGGGCTATAAGCCCCGGAGGCAGATCGTAGTCGTAGGCGGCCAGGAGTTCCTGGGTTCCGGTGCTTTTGGGGTTGGTCTGCGCCATGTGTCCCGCGTAAAGGCTCCGCCGAGGGTTTACAACGAATAATTTACGTTATATTAATTTGTTATTAACAATATTCCCATGTGGGGATTTTGACGATGGAACTAAACATATTATGCCGAGCCCTTCGTATTGTCAAGTAAGGCTGGAGCATTACAACTGCTTGAATCCAGAGGACTTGAGGGTTTTCCCTTGACAGAAAAGGGCCGGACAAACAACCATAGGCAAACATTTTAAATAACGCCCAGCCGGGCGCGAATCCAACCCCCAAACCGGAGTGGGCCGATGGCCATCTACGTAAAGTGTAAGACCGAAAGCTGCGACAACGAGATCCTGGCGCCGGAGTACGCCCAGACCCCCTTTGAAAAGCTGGAAGACGCCCTGCACAAAAAAAACTATTACCTTTGTCCCAAATGTGGCCTGGTCAACCCTTATCTAAAGGAAGACCATTACGAGAAGTAAGCGGCGTCTTGCAAAAATGGGGCGGGCCGTCGGGGCTCGCCCTTTTTTATTCTTCCCCTGATTCAGAGACGCTTGCGGTCAGCTTGGCTGAGGGAGCGGATACCCAACAGAACCAGGAACCGCAAGAACTCGATGAACAGCAGGCCCACCACCACCAAGGCGGTTACCGAGAGGATGCGGGGCAAAAAGTTCTCCCAGTTCCACTCATTGCCGGAAAACACGCCCTCCTCCTCAAACAACCAGCCCAGGAGGCCGACGGACCGGCCGGAGGGATTTCGCTGGTCCCCTCTCCTTAATAGGCCCACGGCGGATTCCTGCTCAACGTGGCTCGGGAACAACAGCTTGAGCATCAGAGGGATGCCCGGATCGGGAAACTTCCCGTATACGCGGGTCTTTTGCGACGCCTCGGCCTCTCGCATGTGCCGATGCAGGACCCGGTTGTAGAGCAGATACATCCGGGCGGAAAGTATGGGCAAAATGGTGGAGGTGTCGCGCTCGAAAGCCACCAACACCATCAAGTGCTCGTCGCGGATCATCTCATCGGTAAAAAGGGGGATATCATCGGTTTGGCGATAGAGTTCCCAACCTATCCCCTTTTCTGGCGGCGGGTCGGAAAAATCATCCAGGCGCACCGCCTCCTCATGGATATTTTCGGTGTAAAGGCGTTGCGCGGTATGCACGAATGCCGGGGCGGGAGGAGCGGCCACGGCGAGCAAAAGGGCCACCGCCAAGACTGCCGAACTCAAGCGGGACATGTATTGCCTACTCCCTTGGAAGCAACCCGGACCCAGCGGTTGCCCCAAGAAATAATATATCATCAGCGCAACTTAATACCAAGAGGTCCAGCGGGCTCTCCCCGGCTTGACACCAAGGGCCCCATGGCATAGCGTGCCCCCAGAAGCCAACCTCAGAGGAGGCCGAGATGTCCCAGATGGTCAAGGATTTCGACTGGCGGCGTCCGGGAACTTTTTTGCCGGTGGCCATGGCCGCGGCTTTCAGACCCAGATCTTTTTTCTCTCAGATGGACAACCGGGGCGACCTGGTCACCCCTCTCTTATTCCTGATGGGGGTCCATCTACTGCCCTCGCTGGCCGCCCTCATCGGCGGGTTCCAGCCAGGGGCCGTGGCCTGGGGTCTGGCCACTCGCCTGGTTGTGGACCTCATCTTCATCGGCCTGGTCTACACCATCGGCCACCACATAATGCGCAACCCCCTTAACGCCGGCGGCTTTTTGCGGGTGATCTGCTACTGCCTGGGGGTCAAGCTAATCGCGGTGATCCTCCCCTTCCTGCCCGGCTACCAGGACGCCTTGATGGTGCTGGTCTATGTGTATTTTTTCGTGATCCTGTATTTCGGCCTGCGGGCGGCGGCGGGCTTCAGCTTCTTGCAGGCCGCCACCTGCGTGCTGTTGTCGGTGGTGGGCATGGTGCTGTTGATGAGTCTGCTGGGCAACTTGACGGTGGACGTGCCCTCCCAGGGCCCGGCCGGGTCCAGCGCTCCGACAGCCACATCGCCTAAGTAGCGCCCCATTTCGGCGTGCTATAAGATTTAAATATTATTGCCATCCTCACATAGGGAGCGGGCCTTGGGCAAAGCCAAATGGCTCAAATGGACGGTAGTCGCGGTGTTGGTGCTGGCCTTGGCTGGGGGGCTGTGGGCCTGGTGGCCACGAGGCGGGCAAGAGCCGCAAATCCAAGGCAAGGAATTCCAGGTCAGGCGAGGGACCATCCGCCGCATGGTGGTTTCCACCGGCACGGTCAAGCCCCAGGTGGGGGCCGAGGTCAAGGTGGGGGCGCGGGTAAGCGGCCGGGTGGAAAAGCTTTTGGTCAGCATAGGCCAGGCGGTCAAGGCCGGCCAAGTGGTGGCGGTAATCGAGCACAAGGACCTGGAGGCCAAACTGAGGCAGGCCCAGGCCGAACTCAGGGCCGACGAGGCCCGTCTGCAAAGAGTGAAGGCCACCGGCCCCCGGGAGATTACCCGGGCCGAAGCCGAACTCAACGAGGCCAAGGCGACCCTGGACCTGACCATCTTGGACTTCAACCGCCAGAAAAAAATGCGCACCAGCGACCTGGTGGCCCAGGACGCCCTGGACCGGGCCCGGGAAAAACACCTGGTGGCCCAGGCCCGCCTGAACGCGGCCACCGCCAAGCTCAACCAGATCAAGCAGAGCTACATTCAAGACCTCAAAGTGGCCCAGGCCGACTTGGCCGCCGCCCAGGCCCGCCTGGCCACCACCCAGGTAAACCTTGACTACGCCACCATCCGGGCCCCCATTGGCGGGGTGGTCTCCAGCGTATCCACCCAGGAAGGCGAGACCGTGGCGGCCAGCCTCAGCTCGCCCACCTTCATCACCATCGTGGACCTGGCCCGCCTTCAGGTGGACGACTTCGTCGACGAAACCGACATCGGCCTGGTCAAGCTCAACCAACGGGCCTTTTTCACCGTGGACGCCTACCCCGGCAGAAAATTCCAGGGGGAGGTGGATGCCATCCAGCCCTCGGCCAAGATCGTGGACGACGTGGTCTATTACCCGGTGACCATCAAGATATTGGATGATTACCAGAACCTGCTCAAGCCTGAGATGACCGCAACGGTGAGCATCGTGGCTGGTGTGCGCAAGGGCGTGCTGTTGATCCCGGCTCCGGCCATACGGCGCAAGGCGGGCAAGAGCCTGGTCTATTTGCGCCAAGACGGGCAGACCAAACTCCAACCGGTCCAGGTGGGCTGGACCGAAGAGCTGCGGGCGGAGATCACCGAGGGCCTGGAGGAGGGCCAGACCGTGGTCATCCCCATGAGCGCACCCTTGACCGGCGCCAAGCCCGGCGGCGGCCGCTGAGGCTGATTTTGATAAAGCTAAAGGGCATCACTAAGACTTACTACCGGGGCAAGGTGGAGACCCCGGTGCTTTTGGGCATCGATCTGCACGTGCGCCCCGGCGAATTCCTGGCCATCATGGGCCCATCGGGCTCGGGAAAATCTACCTTGTTGCACATCCTGGGGTTGCTGGACCGCACCAGCGGCGGCTCGTACCTCTTGGACGGCAGCGAAACCTCCACCCTGAACGACGACGAGTTGGCCCGCCTGCGCAACGCCAAGCTGGGCTTCGTGTTCCAGGCCTTTCACCTGTTGCCCAAGTCCACCGCCTTGGACAACGTGCTCCTGCCCTTCACCTATGCCGGCCATTTCCCGCAGGATGCGGCCCACCGGGCCCGCCACGCCTTGGCGCGGGTGGGTCTGGAACACCGGCTGCACCACCGCCCCGGCGAGATGAGCGGCGGTGAATGCCAGCGGGTGGCCATCGCCCGGGCCCTGGTCAACGACCCCGAGGTTATCTTCGCCGACGAACCCACCGGCAACCTGGACCAGCGATCCTCCCTGGAGGTTATTTCCATTTTGCAGGGGCTCAACGCCGAGGGCCGCACCATCGTCCTGGTCACCCACGATACGGCTGTGGGCTGCATGTGCCGCCGCTTGGTGCGCCTTATCTACGGCCGGGTGGACAGCGACGAAATCATCGCCGAACCCACCCAGGCCATGCGGCAGTTGCAAACCCTCATGGAGGCCGCCAAGTGAGCCTGGCCTGGCGCCTTCTCAAGGCGGCCCTGAGCTCCCTGTGGGCCTTCCGCTCCTATGCCGCCCTTATGATGATCGGCCTGATTATCGGCATCGCCTCGCTCACAGTGATTCACCAGATCGGCCAAGGGGCCCAACAGCAGGTGGCCGCCCGCATGGCCTCCATGGGCTTTGGGGCCGACGCCTTTTATATCTCCTCTGGCGGGGGCCGCCTGGGGGTGCGCCGCGGCATGAAGCGGGCGGTGACCCTGACCCCGGTAGACGCCGCCTCCATCTCCCGCCTGGACGGAGTGGCCCAGGTGGTGCCGCACAAAAATGTGGCCCGAACCCAGGTGACCGCCGGGAGCAACCACACCAACACCCGGGTGAGGGGAGCGCCGCCAGGCTGGGCCGCGGCCCGCAACTGGTCCATGCTTCACGGCCGCTTCATCAGCCGGGCCGATATCGGCCAGAGCGCCCGGGTGGCGGTGGTGGGAACCACGGTGGTGCGCGAACTTTATGGCGGCGCCAATCCGGTGGGCCGCCGTCTCAGGATCGGGCGCACCCCCTTCATCGTGGTAGGTGTGCTGGAATCCAAGGGCTCCAGCGGCTGGCGCGACCGCGACGACATAATATTGGTGCCCCTGTCCACGGCCACCAAGCGCCTGAGCCGCGACGACAAAATCAGCGGCATGCGCGTCACCATGACCGACGCCTCCCGGGTGGAGGAGATCAAGGGAGAGGTCACCGCCGTCCTGCGCGAAAACCACTCCCTGGGGCCGGGGGTGCCCGACGATTTCCTCATCATCACCCCCGACGAGTTGATGAAGCTCATCACCAGGCAAAGCCGCTCCCTGGTGGTGATGCTCACCTTTGTCAGCGCGGTAAGCCTGTTCGTCTCCGGTGTGGTCATCATGAATATCATGCTGGTGGCGGTGAGCGAACGCGCCTACGAGATCGGGGTGCGCCGGGCGGTGGGGGCCCGGCGGCGGGACATTCTCTACCAGATACTCATGGAGTCTCTCATGGTGGCCGCGGCCGGCGGAGTCTGCGGTCTTTTGCTGGGCATACTTTTGTCTTACCTGGCCACTCTGCTGCTGGGCATTCCCACCGCCTTCAGCCCCTCGGGCTTTTTGTGGGCCCTGGGCTTCAGCGCGGCGGTGGGCCTGTTCTTTGGGGTGGCTCCGGCCAAGAAGGCGGCCGGCCTGCACCCGGTGGAGGCCCTCAGATGATGACCCAGCGCACCCGGCGCCTGCTTGCCGCCGCCTGGGGGGGCCTGCGGGAGCATCGTTTGCGCGCCGCCTTGGCCGCCGGCGGACTTTTGGTGGGGGTGGCCGCGGTGGTGGTCATGGTGGCGGTGGGCCAGGGCACCCGCAACCAGGTGCTGGAGCGCATCACCGCCCTGGGCACCAACATCATCTCCGTGCATGCGGCCAAGCGCTCTTTCACCGGCCTGCGCAGCCGCACCACCGGCGAGGTGTCTTCCCTGGAGCCGGCCGATGCCGATGCCATATCCCGCCTGGAGGGAGCCGAGGGGGCCTCTGCCCTGGAAATGCGCCTGATGCGTCTGTCCGGCCCCGAGGGCACCACCGACGCCCTGGTGGTTTCCGCCCAGCCCAACATCTTCGCCCTGGAGGGCCATGGCTTGGCCGAAGGCCGTTACTTCACCGAGCGCGAGGAAAGGGCCGGCCGCCGGGTGGCGGTGGTGGGCCCGGCCCTGCGCAACCACCTGGCCGGCGAAGCCTCCCTGGTGGGCCGCACCATAGAGGTCAAAAAGCAGCCCTTCCTGGTGGTGGGAGAGCTGCTGCCCAAGGGCGTGGACCCCAGCGGCAACGATCTGGACGAAAGGCTCTACCTCCCCCTGAAGACCGCGCAATCACGCCTTCTGGGCGGAAAGCGCTATGTGGGGCTGCTCTTGGCGCGGGCCGAAAGCGAATCGGTCATGGAGACACTGGCCCTGGAGATCACCCGCCTATTGCGCCAGCGGCACAATCTGCGTTCCGGCCAGCCGGACGATTTTAAAATCCACACCCAACTGGAAACCATACAGACCAGGGAGGAGTCCAGCCGCATATTCTCGGCCACCACAACCGGGGTGGCGGCGGTGAGCCTGCTGGTGGCCGGGGTGGGCATCATGGCGGTGCTCTTGATTTCGGTGAAAGAGCGCACCACCGAAATCGGCCTGCGCCGGGCGGTGGGGGCCAGGCGCCGCGACATCCTGTGGCAGTTCTTGGCCGAGGCGGTGATCCTGGGGCTGACCGGCGCCGGAGGTGGAGCCCTGTTGGGCCTGACGGCGGCCTTGGCGGTAAGGCTCTTCAGCTCCCTGAACTTTGACCTGCCCTGGGGCCCGGCCCTGGGCGCGGCCATCCTGGGCATGGTCATTTCCGTTGTCTTTGGCCTGGCCCCGGCCCGCCGGGCGGCGTCTCTAACGCCGGTGGACGCCTTGCGCGAATAAGACCCGGCAGCCCCCCCTACGGCCACGAGGCCATCCGCCTAGGCGAAGGGCCCCGCTTGGGCGATCAAATTTTCAGCGGCGCGCAAAAGGTGGATATTGGGATCTGGGCCCTAGGCCCCGAACTCACTGCCGCAGTAGGGGCAAAACTTGAACCCGGTGTCGTGGAGGGATTCGCCGCAGGCGCTGCATCGGGTGATCATCTCATTGGCGCAAAAGGGGCAGTAAAGAAAGCAGCCGCACTGCTCGCGCACATCCATGGGCAAATCCTGCCACTGCTCCTGGCAATCCTGTTCCTGGCAGACCTTTTCCTTGCGGGCCGTATCGGACATGTCTATTCTCCCGTTCCCTCCCGGGGAACTGTGTTGATAAGGTCCCTGAGCAACTCGATGGAGGCCATGGCGTCGGCCTCCTCCACTTTGTGCAGGGCGAAGCCGGCGTGGGTGATAACGTAGTCGCCCAGCTTCAATTCCGGCACCATCAGGGTGGACACGCGGCGATACACCCCGCCCACCTCCACGGTGGCCATGTCCCCGCCCAGCTCAGTTATTTTGGCTGGTATGGCCAAACACATTGGTCACCTCGCGGGGTTGTGCCGCTGCTTGGGCCGGATAGCCCAGCCGCTCCAGTTCCAATAGCACCTGTTCCAAGAGGGGCTTTACCGCCCGCTCGACCTCGGGGGTGAGTTCCAGGCCATAGTTGTCGATGTCGCCGAACTCCACCCCGATCACCACCACTTCAGGCGGATCGCCCAGCAGGGGCAGCAGGGCCATGGTCTCCATGAGGTCTATCTGGTGCAGGCTGTCCTTGTACTGGATGTGCTCCGGCCGGGCGTCCCAGGGAAAACGGTAGATGGTGCCCGGCTCGTCGCCGCCACGCACCGCGTCCACCACTATGACCCGCTGGGCCTCCATCATGATCCCAGCCAGGGAAAGCCCCAGCACCCCGCCGTCAACCACTTTGACGTTGGGGAGAAAATCATAACCGGCAATGAGCTCGTGGGCCACGCGCACGCCCACCCCCTCGTCGGTGAGCAGAACGTTACCCACGCCCAATATCAGGATTTCTTGTGCCTTGGCCTGGTTCATGCTGGCCTCGAGTATAGCAGAAAGGCAGCGGGGCGGCGAGAATCCCGCCGCCCCGCTGATTGGGTTAGATAGTTAACAAACCTTGAACTTGCGCACTTCGTTGCTATCCGGATCGATCACATGCACGCCGCAGGCGATGCAAGGGTCGAAGGAGTGGATGGTGCGGATGATCTCCAGGGGAGCCTTGGGATCGGCGATGGGCGTGCCGATAAGGGCCTCTTCCACCGGGCCCACCTGGCCTTTGGCGTCGCGGGGGCCCAGGTTCCAGGTGGAGGGCACCACCAACTGGTAGTTGGCGATCTTGTTGTCCTTGTCCTGGCTGATCCAATGGCCCAGGGCGCCGCGCGGGACGTCAATGAGGCCGTAGCCCATGGCCTCGCCGGGCCACTTCCACTCGGCGGCGGTTTCGAGCTTGCCCTGCTTGATCAGCCCGATGGCCTCGGTGACCCAGGAGGCCATCTCGTCGGCGATGACCTTGGTCTCTATGGCCCGGGCCGCGGTGCGCCCCAAAGTGCTGAACAGGGCGCTGGCCGGCACGTTCAGGTGCTTGAGCACCGCCACCACCAAGTCCTTGGTGGGCTTGTGCCCCCGGGCAAAGGCGGCCAGCACCTGGGCCAGGGGGCCCACTTCCATGGGCTTGCC
>Ga0180009_10004319_pt1 | contig 15713 bp, 14 predicted proteins | sample OS_PC_MetaG_FD_123537 | JGI IMG/M metagenome (GOLD analysis project Ga0180009, IMG submission 123537) | Groundwater microbial communities from the Aspo Hard Rock Laboratory (HRL) deep subsurface site, Sweden - OS_PC_MetaG | ecosystem: Environmental > Aquatic > Deep subsurface > Groundwater...
CCCAAGCTTATTCAGGAAATCGCCATCCTTGCCCCCCCGTTTCTGCTGGCTCTGACGGTCCATGAGTTTGCCCACGCCTTCATCGCCTACAAGCTTGGCGACCCCACTGCGCAGCGGTTGGGAAGGCTCACCCTGAATCCTTTAAAACATCTCGATCCCCTTGGTGTGCTTGCTTTTCTGATTATGAAAATAGGCTGGGCCAAACCGGTGCCGGTGGATGCCCGCTATTTTAAAAATCCGCGGCAGGACATGATCTGGGTATCGCTGGCCGGAGTTTCGGCCAATCTCTTGCTGGCTCTTGCTTGCGGTCTCGCAGCCCGACTGTTGCTCCCGATCGGCCATTTGCTCCCTGCGGAAATTTTCTGGCCGTTGATCCAGATGATCGCCGCCGGCGTCTGGATAAACGTGATGCTGGCTGTTTTCAATCTGATTCCCATCCCACCTCTGGATGGCAGCCAGGTCCTCAGCAATCTCCTGCCTCATGGAATGGCCAGGATATACCGCAAACTCGAACCCCTCGGCTTTATCATCCTGCTTGTTCTGTTTTATACCGGAATCATTCCTAAAATCATGCGACCGCTGATCGGGTTTGCGCAAGGATTGATCCTGGGATAAAAAATTGTAACTATCCAGCAGCACCACATCTGCTTTGTCATAGTCCTGCTTACATAGGCGGGCTATAGCTCGCAGGTCTATTCCACGTATCTGCGGCACTGCTGAAGCAGCTAACCACCTTGGGGGAGTATGCTCTGTTTTTAGCTACAAAAATTCTTATCTCCCGACCGTATTTTTCGTGCTACACTTGCTTGCAGGATAGCAAGCAGACTCTCGCATTTGTCAAGAGACCCAAAAAGGAAGACGCTGAATGAGTCCGGACGGCCCGAATATCCATGACGTGCTTGCCTATGAGATAAAAAAGGAGATAGCCGACCGCTATTTCGGGTTTCGCAAGCTTATCGAGGATGACAAACTCGACTTTGTCGAGAAAACTCGTCAATACTCTTTCATTCTGGAAAAACGGATCAGTTTTGATCTGATCCGCATCTACATCATTCTTAAAGATGAAGAGCTCATCCAACGTTTCCTGACGCTTACCGGCCTGCCGACGGATTTTTTTTACGATCCTTATCTCACCGAATCCGACACCATACGAAAAAGAGTATTTTCCGGGGTGCATATCCATGGCCTCACCCATGCCGGTCGCTTTAAAAACATGGTATTTGAATGCTATGAGCGCCTAGAAGTGCATATTGCCGAATACCGGGCAAAGTTTACCGAACTCAAAGAATACCGGGAAGAAATTAACGAGGAAATCGAGGCCTTCTACCGCAAAAACGACCTGGGTTCCATCATTGGCTTCCTCAAAACTCTGGGTGACCACAACAAATCGGGCAGCATGGAAGGCGGCATGGAAATTGGAATGGCAAAGAGCATGGAAGACAAGATGCACATTGCTCCGCAACAGCCTCCGGAACATTATCTGCCAATCATCCCGTCCCTGCCTCCCATGTCGAGCATCAAGAATGAGTTAAAAGCAATCATCCGCTCCGCGTACGATGACCACGGCACTGAGCTGATCCAGCTTTTGTCCCAAAAAGACAGCAAGCCATCACGCGGATGATGCACCATGAAAATTTATTTTGCTTTTTTGATAAACAAACGATATACAATTAGGCATACCTTAAATTATTAATCTGCCTTGGAGCCCAACATGAACCCCTCATCCAACCCTGCTGTATCGTGCGTGCAACATCTGTCCGTACCTGTTGTTTTCTTCAGCGCTCTCTTCTGCTCGACGGCCGCTTTTGCCGCCCATCCCCTGATCACCGACGATGCCGGCACCATGGGCAAGGGCAATGCCCAGATGGAATTCAACGGAGAATATGGTCACGACAAGGAGGAAGGGGTTACCACCAAGACCACGGAAGGTTCCGTCGCCTTCACGTATGGAGCAACCGACACGGTGGACCTTGTTATCGGCGTCCCCTACCAGCATATCAGAGTAAAAGAAGAAGAAAACACCATGAGCGAGAACGGTTTTTCCGACACCTCACTTGAAGTTAAATGGCGTTTCTATGAGCATGAGGACTTCCACCTTGCCATCAAGCCAGGAATTTCTCTGCCCACGGGGGATGACGATAAAGGGTTAGGCACCGGCAAGGCAACCTACAGCCTGTACTTCATCTCTTCCAAAGAAATGGATCAGTGGGGCTTCCATCTGAATCTCGGCTATCTCAGAAATGAAAACACCCAGGATGAAGAAAAGAATATCTGGCACGCATCCATCGCTTCCAGCCTTGCTTTGACCGAAAAACTCACCGCTGTCGCAAATCTCGGCGTTGAAAGCAATACGGACAAAGCGGCTGGAACCGATCCCGCCTTCTTCCTGGCTGGCCTGGTCTATGCCCTGACAGATGATTTTGACATCGATTGCGGCATCAAATACGGGCTCAATGATCCTGAAACTGATTACTCGGTTCTTGCAGGGGTCACCTGGAAATTTTAGACTCTTTTTGCAAACAACAAAAAAGGGGCAGCCATAATTGGCTGCCCCTTTTTTGTTAAACCTTGAAAATGGTGGAGGCGGCGGGAGTTGAACCCCTGACCGCCCTTATACATTAAGGCTTTTCAGCTTCTGTGGAATACATCCGGAACACAGCGGGAGTTGAACCCGCTTTCTGCCCTGTGGTTCTACGTGTTTCAGTTCAACCGCACAACATTCGCACAACCGGCACACGGCTCAGGGTTGGGTTGAACTATTAAGTAGGGCGTCCCAGGAACGACCTGCATCACCAGTGGCGCCAACGTATTTGCCACGTCAGCGCCGCCAACGTTCCCGCCATCTGGTGCATGCTTTTGTTATGTGATTTATTCGTCAAAATTAATAGTGGTAGAAGAACTAATAATACTTTCTATTGAGCTCATTGCTTCTTTCAAAGCAAGATTGGCTTGTGTTCGTTTTTCTTCTGCTTTGCGGGCTGAAGTAGCAATTTTCTTTTCTGCTTCCGGCTTTAATCTTGGTATGGGAATGGTGCTAACAAATTCGGGTGATATATGGTCAACAACAGAAGCATATATGCCTTTTTCCATTAATACCTTTCCAATGTTTTCAGATGCTAAATATGCGTAGACATAATATGGATCTATTAGATCAGGATCTATAATTACTCTTATTACATGTTCTGTAATCATTGTTCCATCTAGTTCATCTCCAACAATAACGACTCTGCCAGTTGAGCCTGAGCGAGTAATGAGTATCCAATCTTTTTGAACTACATGATGCCGAGCAGGTTTGTAATCAGTTGGTTGATATTTAATATCGAATGGCCGTACTTGTAATATTTGAGTACCTGAATAAAAAGGTAAACTTTTGTCAGAGGATTTAACATAGTTTCGCTTATGTCTGCCGGGGTAGTAGACTCCTCTATCGACAACTAAATCACCCAAATTGACTATTTCGGTGATTTCATTACCCGTATAATCCATTAAGCTCTTAGCTAAGTCATTTTTGTTGGGGTCCCAATACCAAGCATCAATTCGATAAGATGGGTCATTTCTTAATTGCTCTGAACTGATAACAAAGCAACTAGGTGTGATAGATTTTGGTTTTATTCCTTTTTGGTAGTTGTCCCACTGGTCTTTAATTTCTGGGAGATCATTCCAAATTCTTGGATTATTTTCACCATCAAGGACAAATTTTCCGGAATCATCTTTTCGGTATATTGGGTTACCCCTCCGGTCATGACCAACAGCTTCTGATACTGCCATAAATATCTTATAATCTGACTCAGGGTCTTTTACCTTTTCCAAAAAAACCAATGATGTTTTTGTGCCTGTATGAGGTTGAAAAGCTTCTCGTGGTAAGTCAACAATTGCAGTAATCTTAGCTTGTTTCAGTAACCACTTTCGGAGTTCAACACTGGATTGTTGTGTACCCGATAAGTTTTGTCGGGGAAGTACAATTACCATCCGTCCACCAGGCTTGTCACCCTTTGGTTCTTTTAGGAATTTAAGGTCTCTTTCGAGGAATAACTTGTCAGGGTCTTGACCATCTAGTAATTCATTTGTTGCGATTCCATCAATTACGCGATGCCCTAAATCAAATTTCTCTAAAACAAAATCTCTAACATCATCAATTTTTGTACCGAATGGCGGATTTGTTGTTATTACATCGACACAGCCTTCTTTGATTTTTGAGCTGAATTCCGATGGGTACTTCTCAATAGGTAGTAAGGTGTCAAAATTGTAAATGTTGCTTTTACCATCACCTATTACAGCCATATAAGATTTTGCTATTTTGTAAAGTAAAGGCTCAATGTCGGCGCCATGTATGTATTTCCCAGCATGATCTTTTAATATTAGGTACAGCTTGTCTTTTGTGAAACCTCTCTTCTCGTATACTCTCGCAATTTCTTTTCTTAAATATTCTATTGCTACAGTTAAAAATCCACCTGAGCCACAGGCAGGGTCTAGCACAATTTCTTTTTTCTCAAATGATGGGGAAATTATGTCTATTGCAAATCGAACGACCTCTCTTGGGGTGAAAAACTGCCCGCTTTCTCCTTTTAAGTTGGATGGTAGAAATATTTCGTAGGCGTCACCCAAAGCATCGGTGTTTGTTTCTTCATGCAAAAGCCCAACACCTTGAAGTTGAGAAACAATATATGTGACCCATTCTGGAGCATATTCTATATGTTCGTTTTCAAATAGTTCTCCAAAATCTGGGTCTAGAAGCAACTCAGAAAACAGTGCTTCGATCCTATTTTTAACTTCTTTCTGACCTTTTTTACTGTTTATTTCTGATGGAGTTGCTCTAAAGCTGCAATACTCTTCTGGCGACAGTTCATCTAATATTTTGCAAAATATAATTTTTATGACTTCTTGAGCTACATTCTCTTCTCTTTTTATAGGGCCAGAACCATACAATTTGTGATGAATCCTCTTAAAAAGTATCTTCAAGCTCTTAGCTGGCTTTAGGTCGGTTTTACGATATTGGCCAATTGTTTCATATGTTTCGCCGTATCTTGGGAGAGAAGGGAGTGGGTTGAATTTGGTTGGATCTTTTTTTAGATCTCGATAAAAGAAATAAGGTCCTTCGCTGTTTTTTTCTATGCCTGCATACCATCCTGTATATGTTGCTGTTGTGGCGGTTGCGTATGTTAATAATTGATCGTCAAAGTTACCTTTGGGGGTTTTGATTTCGACAATTATTTCAATATTGTCCTGCTTATGTCTTTTGTCTTTAAAAACGACAATATCCGCTCTTTCTGCCTGTTTTTGTGATCCTCGTTGAATAGGAAATTCGATTGCAATAAGTTCTTTAGGATAACCAAGATCATCCACTAAAATATGTTCAAATTCTTGTCGGTAGAACTCTTCAGGATTAGAACGCAATTCCTTTCCTGTTACGTAATCAATTATTTTTTGTTCACTCACTTTGATTTCATCCTTTATTTAAAATGATGTACACACATAACTATATTATTATCTCGCGCGAGATTTTGTGGCCCACTTCCCCGCATGGCAACCTTGCCTCGCAAGAAAATGCAGCTTTATTTACTATTATCTAGCACCAGCAAACAGATAAGAATAAATATTTATCATTATCTAGCGCTAGATAATCTCGCCGGAGAATTATCCATGACCACTATTTTTAGAGGATATCTATTCTTCTTTGTCCGTCCATCTGAGCTCTAATTTCCCTCTACATTTTGGATATTTTGGGCAACTCCAAAATTGATATTCACTTTTTAAACTGCTTTTTTTCACCATTTTGATTCCGCAAACTGTACAGGTCGGCGTCATATAATCGGTAGTGACAATTTCTTGCAGCATAGCTTCTTGCTTTTCCTGAGACAGATTTCTGATCTCATCTAACAAATCATCACCGGCAACAATTTCTATTTTCTGTTCTTTTCCAAATGCCCAGGCCTTATTGGTGAACTCTCCTGATGTATAAAAAAAACCTTTCGTAATTTTCTCTGCGGCCATTACCCCTCTGAATGCCCTTATCGTATCTACGTTGATTTCTTTCTTGTGCGCCTTACATTGCGCGATTCCATACGGCCTTTCAAGCTCTTGCTGCTTGTAGATTCGAATATCCAGACCTCCGTCCCCGTCTGGACCAAAATCCCCAAGCTTGGCCTGAAATCCTTTTGTCTCTAGTACTTTCGCGCAAAGTTTTTCAAATTCTCGCCATTCAAGACTTCTTATGAAATCCAGTGTCCAGGACGGCTTTTCTGGCGTATAGATCGGCATTTCTGACAGGGTCTCTTCTGAAAGTACTATGTCGATTGATCTAGAACTCTGTGGTGTTTCCGCAGAAGGTTTTACGATTTTGGAGTGATAGTGATTGCGTAGTATCGTGTTAAGATTTTCCGATTTTTGTTCCGGTCGTAATTCTCTGATCCTTTCGCCGCGCCTTTTTTCTCTACTTTTTTTTCCTATGTTTTCAAAAAACAATTTGAATCCAATGATCACCATGGCCATGAACACCATAAAACCTAACGATCCGTTCATATTGCTGCCAGGTATGACTTTTACTGGCTCAATAACTGACGGCTGGATAATCTGTGCTGTTGGTTTATCTTGCTGCTGGACTTGTTGAGGGGGGAGAGAATAATTTTTTGCAGGCCGGATTTTTATATTCGTATCTTTCTTGATGTTACTGTAAATCGTCTTTCCGGAATCATCCACATAAGAATAAATCTGGTCGGGGTTCTTCGTGCTTACGGGCATCGCGGTACTTACTCCCCCTTATTGCGCTGCATCTTTACGTTATGCTACGTTTTCCTGGGCTGAACCAACCGCAGCCCCGCCGGATTTGCTCTTTTTATCTTTGTACCATTCCCTGAACTCCGGCACCTGTAGAGAAAGCTCCATGACGATTCGTCCGTCATGGCCTTCTTTTTTCCTCACATCCTGTACCCACTCTTCAATAATTCCTTTGGGCACCTCGTTCTGATCCACTAAGGGGGCAGCCTCGCCTAATCGCATTTGTCCTTGCCCAGTCATCAGCCATTCCAAAGAAAACCTTTCTTGAAATAAAAAGGTCATTTTTGAAACTTTTGGCTCTGCCTCCCCTCTTTCATATTTTCTCCACTGTTGAGCGGAAACATTGGCTTTAGCCGCCGCTGATTCAGGGCTTAGTCCGAGTTCCTTGCGGATCTCCCTCAGGCGCCGACCATTTTCTTTTGTGAAATTTTCAGATATATTTTTGCTTGACATGTCGAAACTTTCAGATGTATAAGAAACTTAAAGATACATATTCGCACTATCATGTATCCGTTATTCCATTGTTTTTCATAATACACACTTTTTACTATTTCGTTATCAAAAAAGGGAGCCGCAGAGGCCAGGGCCATGAAGCCAAAACGAGAAGAGAAATACATCCGGGTAGGATTCGGCATGGAAACAATCGAGATTTTCCCGACCTCCGACATTTTGGGCCGCCCGAACCGTCAATATATCCACCTGATCGAACTTCGGGGCGCAACGGTGTCCATAGTCCCCCGCGAGGCATATCTTGAATATCTCTACCGGGAACACAAGACAAACAAGTCCTTAGCCTATCGCTCCTGGTGGGAAAAAGTCGAAATGGTGGCGGCATGAAAAAGAAAAAACCCCAGCCGATCTATTGGAAGCTGATCGTTGACGGCAAGACTTTCGACGTTTTTCCGGTTTCAACTGGCCTGTCTCGCTCTCAATTTCCTTCTCATTATCGCCGCCTTTTGTCCCTCAAGGGCGTTTCGCTGTCCTCTTCCAGTCAATCCGAATACGAAGATTTCACCAAGAGGCCCAGGCCATGACGGTATTTCTTCCAGCTTGTGCAAGACACACTAGCCAGTCCGAAACGCCGCAAGGCGTAGCTGCCCGAAGCAAACCGGGGGCATCGCCCCCCTTCAAAGCGCAGTGTAACCGTGGTGGAAAGGAATAACCCTGATCTGCCGTAAGAGGAAAACAACCAGAGAGGAAAAAACCATGAGTGAGAAAATCCCGGCACCAGACACCAAGAGACTCCCCAACGAACTGAAACTGAGACTGCAAGGCAAGCTCGACAAATTCGAGAAATTCGACGGCCAAAATGGCCCCATCTACGAGAGCCTCATCATTCTCCCATCCCCTGACGAGTATTCAAGCCCCCATCGTTTTTCCGTGAAGTCCGACCGCCAGATCGACAAACAGGGGGCCAGCGTGGACATCCTTGTAACGATCAAGTCCCGGTACTGGAAAAACAACAACTCCGGCAAGGTCAATTACACCCCGGAACTGTGGCTTGATGCCGCATAACCCTTATTTCTCGGTGGAAGGCTCAACTAATGACTGAGGCACAGGCAACAGAACTTATAGCCCTTGCAAAGAACCTGATCGAAATTTGCACTTTCGGTATCGGGGTTCTGTTCGCGGTGATTGTTTCGGGGGTGATCAAAAACGTATGATGATCGATTCCGGAATACTTTTGGGCGGCTTTTCTGTTGGCCTTGCGGTTTGGTTCTTTTCCCTTGGTTCACAAGCCATCTGGAAGGCATTTAAACACGTTGTAAACGGCTAGGGGCCCCATCCGTGGGTGGTCCACGGATTTTCAATAAAAATCATTTCAGGAGACACACCATGCACCAGAAAATCAAGAGTTACACCAATGCCCTTTTGGGCGCACTCGTTGTAGTCGGTATCGCTTCTCAGGCCCAGGCCGCTGAGATTATCGACTATGCCGCAACCGCAACCGCTTTGACCGCATCCTTGACGCTGGCTATCGGCGCTGCCATCGGTGTCGGCGTTGCAGTCCTCGGCACCAAGATGGGCTGGCGTTTTTTCAAGTCCTTCACCAAGTAAGGCCGAAACCGGGAGCAATCCCGGTCTTATCGTTATCCGGTAACTGAAGAGGCCCAACGTGCAAAAGATCAAAAATCCCATTCTCTGCTGGATCGTCATTTTAGCCGTTTTCATTCGGCCAACTCCGGCTCATGCTTTTGTCCCTCTCGCCGCTGTCGCTGTAGGTGCCGCTATTGCCGCTACTGGTGTCATGGTTGCCGGTGCCGGGGTCTATAAGCCTCCCACCTTCGCACAGGCCAACGCCGCTGTTGATCAAGTCACGGGAGACATAACCCGTAAGGTTGTTGTCGCAAGAGCTTTTGTTGACGGTGTTTCAGCCGGAATGAAGGGGTTTCAGTCTCAATACACTCTTGATTTTCCGAAGGTTGCCGAATGGGTAAGGAATCATGTTCCTTCTTATCCTGCTCTTTCTCCTGCTGTCGATGCTGCAAAAACAATCCTCCCTTACACCCCCCTTCCCGGTGAAGTAATAAAATATCCTGATGGGACAAACCACACGATTGTTTCTAAGTTTGGTTCGCAACAGCATTACATCTGGTATGGCTGTCCTTCTGTTGCCCAAGCCTATCTTTCCTACAATGTTGACATGGGTGGCGGGTATCGCACGACAACCCCTCCGGGCACTAGTGTTCTCCGTCTTTGCTGGAATTTCGTTGATACAGGAACCAATGTTGAATTTGACTATCAAGACTGGCTTGTCTCGAATACAACGAATCCACCAACTGTCAGGCCTTCCACGGACGATCCCACAAAATTTGCCGCCGCATATCCCAACACCGAAGCGGGACAAGATGAAACCGATAGGATTGCCGCTGAAAATCCCGCCGCTGTAAAATCTGCCCCGCCAGCTTTCACCCTCGACCAGATCAAAGAAGCATCCGCTCAGGCCATGCGTGAAGTCTTAAACGAGCAAGCCGTATCTGCTGAGGCCGCCGCCGCCGCTGATCCGACAAACACCGCTTTACAGGTCGCCGCTCAACAAGCCAGAAATGCCGCAGAACAAGCCGCTGTTGAGGCAGAGGCAATAAAAGCAGAAACCGAGACAAAAACAGAAGAACCGGAAGAAACTGATATTCCCCCTCCTGCTGGTCCTGCTCTCGATCAGGATTTGCAGATTGATTTTTCTCCATTCCTTGGCCTCAAAGATAAGGCCATGAGCAAATTTCCTTTTTCTGCTGTTTCCTCCCTTGGCTCGATCTTCTCCGGCCTGACTGCTGATCCGGTAACTCCGTCTATGGATATGCCCATGCCCTGGGGCCTCCCTTCTGCCAAGATCAGCCTTTCAAAGTGGGATGATTTCGCCGCGAAATGGCGTTTTCTCATTGCAATGATGTTCCACGCTTCATGTATCTACGCCATTGTCAGGAGATATGCGTAATGGATTTTTCTTGGCTTACAGATTGGCTTGTCGGCATCCTTCGGTGGTTCGGTCAGGCCATATACAACGGCACAATCAAACTTGTGAACGCGATTATTTCCGGCCTTGCCGCTTTCGTTGATTTGGTCCTTGCCTTACTTCCGACTACCTCCTTTTCTACTCCCGGTTCTGTCGCCTCTGAATGGCTCGGTACAATGAACTGGTTTCTTCCTATTAATCACATTGTTTTCTCTCTCGGCATGTACTCCACGGCCCTGATTATCTATTTTGGCACGGGTCCAATCCTTCGTTGGCTCAAGGTGATCAAATGACCATCATACACGGTGACGCACGCTGTTTTTACTGCAATCACTTTTACTCAGGTTGTCGGCATCCGAACAGCACTCCCGGCTTTGAAGCGCGGCCTTATTGGTTTTGGCGGTGGTTTGTATGATTACCATCTTCCAGGGCACTCTCGGCTCCGGAAAATCCGCATCCATGGTCGTTGACATGGTGGAGCATCTTCAGAATGGGGGTGTTGTCGCGGCCAATTTCAACCTTGTGCCGGATTGGGCAGAACGGCTGGCCGGGGGTTCTCTTCGTGCTCGGCTCGGCTTGACCAATGCCAAGAAAGTCGCCGCCTCCTACCGTGACCGTTTCCGTGTTGTGCATACTCTGGATGATGTATGGAAAGCCTCTGATGACCTTATCCCCCATGCCATTGCCCCTGTCTCTTCGCAACGGGAAGGCCGCGGTCGATTGTACCTTGATGAATGCCAGTTAATTTTCAATTCTCGGCAATGGGGCGACAACTCCGGCTGGATTCACTTTTTCAGTCAGTCCCGCAAGCTCAAGTGGGACATTGTTCTTGTCGCTCACTCGGTCAACATGATCGACAAGCAAATACGCCCTTTCCTGGAATATGAAACCAGATTTCGGGATCTCAGAAAGATCAAGTTTCTCGGTTTGGTCCCTCTTGCCCCTCAGTGTTTCCCGATGTTCCTGGCTATTACTCGTTACGCAGGCATTTCCGCAGGCGCTGGAGAAGTGGCCCATAGGCGCGTGTATCCTTTGGTGCCTCGCTTAGCTTCCCTGTATGATTCTGCCTTCGTTTTTGGCCGTAAAGATTCCCCTTCGGAAGAGCAGGAGCAGCCCGGTGTCCCTGAGCGCAGCGAAGCGGTTGCCGGGTTGCTCCCTGCTCAATTCTGGAATGCGTCTTTTCCCAAGAAAACTTTTAGGCCCCGCCAGTTAGGAGCCTGCACATCCCTATATTAAAGGAGCCTCGCCCCATGAAAAGCATCCACAGCCCTCTCGCGTTTGTCCTTGGTCTTTTCCTTGGTTCAGCCCTGGTCTTTTCCTATGTTTGAGTCACGAACCCCCCGAAGAAATGCCCCTGCTAGCTCCGTGCAACAGCCGGAAACGGAACCACAAGCCCGGATATCATGTGGTTCCGTAGTAGCCACCACAAGCTGTCTCGACACCCTTCGACTGTCTATGTGGGTCGATTGGGAAAGTTCAAATCTTCTTGATCGGCTGGAGGTTGTAAAAAATCTTGCCCAGCAGGGCGAATACGAATCAGAGCCCGTTGACCTGGCCGGTCATTCGTGGAACGTCATGCGCAGCGGCACCAGCCGTTTCACCTTTCGCCTTGTCCGTGGTGACATTCAACTCTTGATCAATCGCAGGAAGGCTGACGGGAGTATCCCGAACACACGTCTTGAAATCGGCTCCGCTTCCTGTTGGTCCCCAGGCTTCCGCACCATCTACAATGAGGTGGTAAAGCTTATCGAGCTTTATGGCGGGGCTGTCTGCAAGGAACGGGTTTCCGAGGTGCATCTTGCCACGGATTTCATCGGGCAGGACCTCCGTTCTCTGCCGGTGGCCAAGATGGAACACTGGATCACCCGTGCCTATGACTTCCAGCCTCACTATTCCCGTCGCAAGCTTACCGGCGTTTCCGTTGGCAAAGGCGACTTCATGCTTCGCTGCTACGATAAGGTTCTGGAACTGAAAACCAACACCAGCAAGCAACAGCTTTTCACCGATGTCTGGGGCTTAAAGGCTTTCGATGAAAAGCCCGTCACTCGTGTTGAATTTCAGCTTCGCCGTCCTGTGCTCCGTGACTTTGCTCCTGTCATCAATACTCTGGCAGAACTTGAAGAATGCCTTGATTCCTTGTGGCAATACTGCTGCCAACATTGGGGCCGGTTGACCTCCCATGAAGTGGATCGCAACCACCACCAGTCCAGAGCGCAAACCCATCCTTTTTGGCTCCGTGTACAGGGCATTGTCTGGGAAGGATCGATGTTTGTTGCCCGAGTCAAACGGTATATCAAGAAAGACCTGTACCGCCTCACCCAGCTTGCCGCAGGGGTATCCATGACCATTGCCGCCCTGTATGGCCGTCATGCTGACGATATCGAGGGTGTCATTGCCTGCTCGACCCTGGCCATTGAGTGCCACCTAAGAGACCTTTTCAAGACTCCGGAAGATTTCCGAAAGCGAATGTCCCGAAAAATCAATGACTCCTTGCCATTTCAACCTTCTTTTGCCGCTTGAGAGCAGGGAAATAATCTGTGCCTGCCCCCCATTTGACATATTCTTTGCCTGGGCGTACTATCGACCTTCAAAGGGGGTTGTGTATGCGCGGATCGATCTATTCAGAGCAGAAATGTCAGATATGCGGTGGTGGTTTTGTTTACAACGAAAGGCAACGTGGTCTTTTTTGCCCGAACCATCCGAAACAGCAGGCCACAGGACGCTTTATCGTTCAGTTTGGCCGTCAGGTTCGCCGCCGTTGTCGTACCCTTGATCAGGCCGAACGATTGCTAACCGGAATCCGGTATGAAGTTGATCGGAACACCTTCGATTCCCGCGATTATCAAGCGGAAAACCCTCTTAGCTTTCAGAATCTTTCCGATCAATGGCTTTTGATCAAAGAAAAGGAAGTGAAGGCCAGTTCCTACCGAAACCTTGCAAATTACATGTCCTCGGCTGTTTCTGCCTGGGGTCACAGGAATGTTAAGGAAATAGCCTACTCTGATTTTGAAGACTTCTTTCATTCTCTGTCAGTTTCCGAAAAAACAAAATCGAACATGAAGTCCTGTCTTCATTCATTTTGGACCTGGTTGCTTAAACGAAAAATTATCACTACGGCGCAATTCCCTGAATTTCCCACGATCAGGTATCAACTTGGTTTCCGAAAAATTATCGATAAGGTTACGCAGGAAGCAATTATTGAGGAAGTCAGACGGATCAGCTATTCGGTGAATCCCAAGGTCTGGATGGGCATTAAGTGGTTATCCACCTATATTGCGATTCGCCCTGGGGAGCTTGTGAAGATGCAGGAAAAGGATATACAGCCCGGCCTAGCTGTCTTTCTTGTCCGACATACTAAGGAGGGCAAGGAAAAGCTTGTCCCTATGCTGCAGGAAGATGTTGAGCTGGTTCGCTCTCTCCCTGCCGGTTTGCCTGACCTTCCATTTTTCAGGCATCCAAAAGGGGTTTCCGGTTGTCGTCCTGGTCAACCGTTCGGGGAAAAGTATCTGTATAAGTGGTGGAAAAAGGCGTGTAACAACTTGGGAATTGAAGGTGTTGACCTGTATGGCGGGACCCGTCATTCATCGGCCACGGCATTGAAACAGTTTCTTTCCCCTGAGCAGATCAAGGCCGGAACAATGCACAGTACGAACAAAGCGTTTGAGCGGTATTTTCAGCGGAATTCGGGTGATGCGTTAAACGTGTTCCACTTGGCTCGGAAGGGAACTCAAATGGAACCCATTTCGCCATTATCGAAAAAAAACTGATAGGGGTGCTATCCATATGCATGACGGTTTATACAGCAACAGAAACAGCCGGGGCGACTTTGTAAGAAGCGCGATCAACCATTACGCCTATGGAGTCGATCACATCTTTGCTGCCGTGGCCTTCTTCACCGAATCCTCCCTTGTCAAGGAGCTACTTCAAGGCAGGCATATTCGACTGGTAGTACGTCTCGGGTTCCCGACTTCTCCTAAGGCTCTCGAAGAACTGATGAATAAGAGCAACATCGAGATACGTTACTTTACGGACAAATCCTTCCATTCCAAAATCTATATATTTGGTGACCATGTTGCTCTGGTGGGGTCGGCTAATCTTACACATGCGGCCGTCACTGCCAATCAGGAGGTTGTGGTCACTATCCCGAAGGAAGACAGACGGTTCCTTGAATTGGCCGGTCTGTTTGCAGAATACTGGGAGGATGCCAAAGTTCTGACGAAAGAGGAGTTGGACAAATACGCCGAGAACTACAACAAGTTTCTCCAAATACATAAGGACATCGGTGAGTTCGACAAGTCCGTAATAGACAAAATCGGTAACGTAGTTGCCAAGAATATCAAACGAGGCACCAAGAAAGAATCAAAGGAGAATATTTTTCTGGACTCCTACCGGAAGACTTACCAGGAGGCAATCAGCGCCTTCAATGTCATCAGACAGGTGTATGAGAACATCGGAACCAGAAAAGTACCGGAAGAGCAAATTCCACTCCGTCTTGAAATAGATTCCTTTGTCAGCTTCGTTAGAGAAAGACATGCTCAGGGAGAAATCTGGAAAATTGCACCACTTCTAAGCGGAGAGGAACAACAGAACAAAATTAGAGTGCTTGCCGAAGAGTGGCTGGTAACACCATGGGAATATTTCGAGAATATCATTGTCAACGAAAAGTATCCTCGTATCAGGAAGGCATTTGCTTCTCAAGAATCTATCATGTCGCTAAATGACGATGACCTGTTTGACGCTTTAGCTGTTGCTCACTCGTTCGGTGACCGCTTCAGGTTCTATCTTGGTAGCACGCCAACCCAGAAAATAGAGTTCTTGAAGAACAATGACGGCAAGCGAATACGTGAAACCCTTGCGTACCTGATATTCGGTTCAGACGAAACCATAAGGCGACTTGCAAACGTTATTTTCAGCTCGAAATACAAAATCAATGAATTTGGTCAGGCAAACGCGCAAGAAATACTGGGGTGGGCTGGCGGCAATGACTTGCCGGTTATAAACGGACGCACAACTAAGGTGCTCAGGTATTTTGGGTTTAATGTCCGATGATAATTAACGTAAACGTGTTCCACCTGACCCGGATGGGAACACAAGTGGAACACGTTTCAAGGCATACTAAAAACTACAACTTGTTGAAATTACAGCAAAAAAATGGTGGAGGCGGCGGGAGTTGAACCCGCGTCCGAAAATACTCCCCTCCCGATATCTACATGCTTAGTTCTGTTTGGCTGCTTATCGTGCCTTACCCCCTCCAGAACAAGAGGCTTTCGGCACTATCCTACTGAATTTCGCCATCGGCGCGGCAGGCGCGCACCGTAGGCTATCCCGCTAGTCGACGTTCTTTCCAGCCGCGCAGGAGTAAGCCGGAAGACCGGTAGCATTAAGCTGCTACAGCGTAAGAATAGTCGTCTGCGACTATATTTTGCTCTACCTATTTTACGAGGTTGGTAGAAACCTCGGCATGCAACCTGAGCTTACATATCCC
>Ga0180009_10004320_pt1 | contig 15711 bp, 14 predicted proteins | sample OS_PC_MetaG_FD_123537 | JGI IMG/M metagenome (GOLD analysis project Ga0180009, IMG submission 123537) | Groundwater microbial communities from the Aspo Hard Rock Laboratory (HRL) deep subsurface site, Sweden - OS_PC_MetaG | ecosystem: Environmental > Aquatic > Deep subsurface > Groundwater...
CGAGGCGCCCGGGGCCGCGGACCCGGTGGGCCTGCGGGATCGGGCCGCCCTGGAACTGGCCTACTCCTCGGGCCTGCGGGTCGGGGAACTGGTCGGTTTGAACACCGAGGACCTGGACCTGGTCCAGGGCCTGGCGAGGGTCCGGGGCAAGGGCGGCAAGGAACGGCTTGTGCCCGTGGGCCGAAAGGCGCTCGAGGCCCTGGAACGTTACCTGAACGTGCGGGATCATTGGCTCGCTTCATCTGTTCCAGAGACGCCGGCTCTGTTTCTGGGCGTCCGGGGCGGACGCCTCAACGATCGGGTCTTCCGGCGCCAGGTGGACGCCTACGTCCGCCGTCTCAGCCTCGATACAGGCCTTTCGCCCCACGCTCTCCGACATTCCTTTGCCACGCATATGCTCGAGGCCGGGGCGGACATCCGGGCCATCCAGGAACTGCTGGGCCATGCCAGCCTGTCGACGACCCAGAAATACACGCATTTGAACCTGGACCACATCCGGGCGGTTTACGATCAGGCCCACCCCCGGGCCAGGGTCCAGGTCGGGGAAGAAAAGTAGGCCGCCGGTTCGCCCGGGCATGATGCGCGGGCGTTCGGAGGCGGGACTTTTTAACGATACGGGTGCCGGAAAGCATGGGAGAAGCATTGGACGGAATGAAATCCACGACGATTCTGGCGGTTCGCCACCGGGGGCGGGTGGTCGTGGCCGGCGACGGGCAGGTCACCCTGGGGGCCACGGTCATGAAGCAGGCGGCCAGCAAGGTCAGGCGCATTTACGAGGGACAGGTCCTGTGCGGTTTCGCCGGGGCTTCGGCCGACGCCTTCACCCTGTTCGAGCGCTTTGAAAGCAAGCTCGAACAGTACCACGGCAATCTGGTCCGGAGCGCGGTCGAACTGGCCAAGGACTGGCGGACCGATCGAAGCCTGCGCCGTCTGGAGGCCCTGCTCGTGGTCGCCGACCGGAAGAACACCCTGCTCATCTCCGGGACCGGGGATGTGATCGAGCCGGACGACGGACTGGCGGCCCTCGGTTCGGGCGGTCCGTACGCCCTGGCCGCGGCCCGGGCCCTGCTCGCCCACACGGAGCTCGAGGCCCGTTCCGTCGCCGAGGAGGCCATGCGGATCGCGGCCGGGATATGCATTTACACCAACGAAAATATCACGATCGAGGAACTGGATGCCTCTGACTAAGGATATGTCCGTATTGACCCCGCGCCAGATCGTGGCCGAACTGGACCGCTTCGTGGTGGGCCAGGGCAAGGCCAAGCGGGCCGTGGCTATCGCCCTCCGGAACCGGTGGCGGCGGCAGCAGGTGCCCGAAGACCTGCGAGACGAGATCGCGCCCAAGAACATCATCATGATCGGCCCCACGGGCGTGGGCAAGACCGAGATCGCCCGACGCCTGGCCCGGCTGGCCCAGTCGCCTTTCCTCAAGGTCGAGGCCTCGAAGTTCACCGAGGTCGGGTACGTGGGCCGGGACGTCGAGTCCATGATCCGGGACCTGACCGAACTGGCCGTCAACATGGTCAAGGCCGAGGAGCGGCAGACGGTCGAGGCCAAGGCCGCCGAGATCGCCGAGGAGCGCCTCCTGGACATTCTCCTGCCCACCCGGCCCCGGGGAGAGGGCCACGAGGAGGACGTCGTTTCCGGAGGCGCCCTGGAACTGGTCCGGCCCAGTCAGGACCTGGGGGAAAGCGCCCGGGGCAACACCCGGGAAAAACTGCGCCGCCTGCTCAGGGGAGGCAAGCTGGACGAACGCCTGCTCGATATCGAGGTGCCGGACCACAGCCGGCCCATGGTCGAGGTCTTTTCCAACATGGGCATGGAGGAGATGGACGTCAATATCAAGGACCTGTTCGGCAACCTGTTCCCCAAGAAGACCAAGCACCGCAAGGTCAAGGTCCGGGAGGCCCTCAACCTGCTGACCCAGGAGGAGTCCCAGCGACTGATCGACATGGACCGGGTCGTGGAGACCGCCCTGGAGCGCGTCGAGCAGTCGGGCATCATATTCATCGACGAGATCGACAAGGTCGCCGGCCGGGAGCAGAAGCAGGGGGGGGCGGACGTGTCCCGGGAAGGCGTTCAGCGGGACCTGCTGCCCCTGGTGGAAGGCTCGACGGTGACCACCAAGTACGGCATGGTCAAGACCGACCATATCCTGTTTATCGCCTCCGGGGCCTTCCACGTCAGCAAGCCCTCGGACCTTATCCCCGAACTCCAGGGCCGTTTCCCGATCCGGGTCGAACTGGACTCCCTGGGCCGGGACGAGTTCATTCGGATTCTGACCGAACCGGAAAATGCGCTGATCACCCAGTACTGCGCCCTGATGGCCACCGAGGAGGTCGAGATCGACTTCGACCAGGGCGCGGTGTCCGAGATCGCCGAGATCGCCTGCCAGGTCAACGACCGCACGGAGAACATCGGCGCCCGGCGGCTGCACACGGTCATGGAGCGTCTCCTGGACGAGGTCTCCTTCGAGGCCCCGGACATCGGACCGACCCGGATCATGATCACGGCCGCCTACGTCCAGGAGAAGCTGGCCGACATCATCGACGACGTCGACCTGAGCCGGTACATCCTATGAGCTACTCCATCGAAGAAAAGGCCCTTGTGCTGATCGAGGCCCTGCCCTACATCCGCCGGTTCGCCAACAAGACGGTAGTGATCAAGTACGGCGGCCACGCCATGGTCGACGAGGGCCTGAAGCAGGGCTTCGCCCAGGACGTGGTCCTGCTCAAGTACGTCGGCCTCAACCCCGTGGTCGTGCACGGCGGCGGGCCCCAGATCGGGCGGGTCCTCAAGCGGATGAACATCGAGTCCACCTTTGTTTCCGGAATGCGCGTCACGGACGGCGAGACCATGGACGTGGTCGAGATGGTCCTGGTGGGCAAGGTCAACAAGGAGATCGTCAACCTGATCAACCGCAATGGCGGCAAGGCCGTGGGCCTGTCGGGCAAGGACGGCGGTCTGATCCAGGCCAGCAAGATGCACCTGGTGCGCCAAGAGGGGGACCTGCCCCCGGAAATCATCGACATCGGACATGTGGGCCAGGTCGAGTACATCGACCAGGGCATTCTGAAGGTCATGGAAAAGGATCGTTTCATACCGGTCATCGCGCCGGTCGGAGTCGGGTCGGGCGGCGAGACATACAACATCAACGCCGATCTGGTCGCCGGCCACGTGGCCGCGGCTTTGCAAGCCGAAAAGCTGATCCTGCTGACCGACGTCGAGGGGGTCCTGGACAAGGAGGGCCGCCTGATACCGACCATCGAGGCGGACCGGATCGAGTCTCTCAAGGCCGACGGCACCATCGTCGGAGGCATGTTGCCCAAGCTGGACTGCTGCGCCCAGGCCCTGGACCGGGGCGCCGGCAAGGCCCACATCATCGACGGGCGCAAGCTGCATGCCGTACTGCTGGAAATATTCACCGACCAGGGCATCGGGACCCAGGTCGTCAAGGGCGGGGAAGCATGAACATGGGCATGAGTTCCGAAGAGATCAAAAGCAAGGCGGCGAGGGTGGTCATGAACACCTATGGCCGGTACGACCTGGCCCTGGCCGGCGGCCGGGGCGCCCTGGTTTACGATCCGGAAGGGCGGGAGTACCTGGACTTCGTGGCCGGACTGGCCGTGGCCAGTCTGGGGCACGCCCATGAGGGCGTGGCCGTGGCCGTGGCCCGGCAGGCCCGAACCCTGGTCCACGTTTCGAACCTGTATTTTACAGAGCCCATGGTCCGCGTGGCCGAACGGCTGGTCGATAACTCCTTTGCCGACCGGGTCTTTTTTTGCAACTCGGGGGGCGAGGCCAACGAGGCGGCCATCAAGCTGGCCCGCAAATACTCCCACGACCGGTACGGGGCCGGCCGGTACCGGATATTGAGCATGGAACATTCCTTCCACGGCCGGACCATGGCTACGTTGTCCGCCACGGCCCAGACCAAAATCCACAAGGGATTCGAGCCGCTGGTCGACGGCTTCGGCTACCTGCCCTGGGGAGACCCCGAGGCCCTGGACCGGGCCATGACCGAAGACGTTTGCGCGGTGATGATCGAGCCCATCCAGGGGGAAGGCGGCGTCAACGAGCCGCCCGCCGGCTTTCTGGAAAGGGCGGCCGAGTCGTGCCGTTCGCGGGACATCCTGCTTATATTCGACGAGGTCCAGGTCGGCCTGGGCCGGACGGGCGAGTTGTTCGCCTATGAGAACTTCGGGGTCGAACCGGACATCATGACCCTGGCCAAGGCCCTGGCCAACGGGCTCCCCATGGGGGCCTGCCTGGCCCGGGAGACCGTGGCCGAACATTTCGGACCGGGCACCCACGCCACCACCTTCGGCGGAACGCCCCTGGTTTCGGCCGCGGCCCTGGTCGTGCTCGACGTCATGCTCGCTCCGGGATTTCTGGACCAGGTCCGGCGCGTCGGGGCGTATTTCAAGACCCTGCTGCAAAAGCTGGCCGGCCGTCACGACTTTATCCGGCAGGTCCGCGGCCGGGGGCTGATTCTGGCCCTCCAGTTGGATTTCCCCGGGGGAGGCGCGGTCAAGGCGCTCATGGACCGGGGATTTCTGGTCAACTGCACCCAGGACACGGTCCTCAGATTTCTGCCCCCCCTGATCATTACCGAAGCGGAAGTGGACCGGCTGATGCCCGTACTGGAAGAGGTCCTGGTCGCGGAGGCCGAGGCCCTCGAGGATTGAATATGAAAAGAGACTTCCTGACCCTGAACGATCTGACCCGCACCGAGATACGGACCCTGCTCAAATCCGCCGCGCGATGGAAATCCAAACGGGCGGCCGGCAAGATCGGGGGGCCGCTCCAGGGCCTGACCGTGGGCATGATTTTCAACAAGCCTTCGACCCGGACCCGCGTCTCTTTCGAGGTGGGGATCATGGACCTGAGCGGCCGCGTGGTTTACATGCAGGGGGGCGAGACCCAGCTCTCCCGCGACGAACCGGCCTCCCACACGGCCCGGGTCCTGTCCCGGTACCTGGACGCCCTGATCATTCGGACCTTCGACCACGCCGAGGTCGAAGAACTGGCCCGGCACGCGGCCATACCGGTGATCAACGCCCTGACCGACTCCTATCATCCCTGCCAGGTTCTTTCGGACCTGTTCACGGTCCAGGAGAGGCGCGGCCACCTGGACTGCCTCAAGGTGGCCTGGGTCGGGGACGGGAACAACGTGGCCCATTCCTGGATCAACGCCGCCGCCATCATGGGCTTCGAACTGGCCCTGGCCGTGCCCGAGGGATACGATCCTGACGACGCGGTCATGAAACGGGCACTGCTCCAGGCCGATATGCCGATCACCGTCACCCGGGACCCGATCGAGGCCGTGACCGGGGCCGAGGTCGTCAACACGGACGTCTGGGTCAGCATGGGCCAGGAGAAGGAGGTCGAGGCGCGGCGGGATGTTTTCAGGCCCTATCAGGTCAACGCCGAACTGATGGCCCATGCCGCGCCGGGCGCCCTGGTCATGCATTGCCTGCCGGCCCACCCGGGCGAGGAGATCACGGAAGACGTGCTTGAAAGCGAGCAGTCCGTGGTCTTCGACCAGGCCGAAAACCGGCTGCACGCCCAGAAGGCCCTGCTTGAATTCCTGATCCTGGGCCTGGCTGAAAAGGACCGGGCCGGTTCCAACTGACCGGGCCTTACGCCCGGGACGATCATATTCGGGGTCCTGACGGCCCCGGGGAGGTTTCTGTGTCGAGGAAAGCGAAAAAGGTGGTTCTGGCCTATTCCGGAGGTCTGGACACCTCCGTCATTCTGAAGTGGCTCGGCGAGGAGTACGGGGCCGAGGTGGTGGCCTTCGCCGCCGACCTGGGCCAGGGCGAGGAACTGACCGGCCTGGATAAAAAGGCGCGCGACACCGGCGCCATGGCGGTCTATATCGATGACCTCCGGGAGGAGTTCGTCCGGGACTTCATATTCCCGGCCCTTCGGGCCAACGCGGTTTACGAAGGCACCTACCTGATGGGCACCTCGCTGGCCAGGCCGCTGATCGCCAAGCGTCAGGTCGAAATCGCCTGGGCCGAAGGGGCGGACGGCGTCTCCCACGGGGCCACGGGCAAGGGCAACGACCAGGTCCGTTTCGAACTGACCTACATGGCCCTCGAACCGTCGCTGGTGATCGTGGCGCCCTGGCGGATGTGGGACATGCACTCCCGGTCCGACCTGATCGGGTTCGCCTCCAAACACGGCATTCCGGTTCCGGTCACCACGGCCAAGCCTTACAGTTCCGACCGGAACATGCTGCACATGAGTTTCGAGGGCGGTGTGCTGGAAGACCCCTGGGCCGAACCGGACGACTCCATGTTCGTTCTGACCGCGTCTCCGGAAAAGGCCCCGGACCGGCCGACTTATGTGGAGATCGATTTCGAGGCCGGCAGTCCGGTCCGCGTTGACGGGGAGCCGCTTTCTCCGGCCGCCCTGCTCTCCCGGCTTAACGATCTGGGGGGAAGCAACGGTATCGGCCGGGTGGACATGGTCGAAAACCGGTACGTGGGCATCAAGTGCCGGGGCGTGTATGAGACCCCCGGGGGTACGATTCTCCATGCGGCCCACCGGGCCATGGAGTCCATCACTCTGGACCGGGAGGTCATGCACCTCAAGGACTCACTGATCACCCGTTATGCCGAACTGGTCTATTACGGTTACTGGTTTTCACCGGAAATGAAAGCCATGCAGGCCCTGGTCGACCAGACCCAGGCCGGGGTGAGCGGCACGGTCCGGCTCAAGCTCTACAAAGGGAACTGCGCCGTGGTGGGCCGCAAGTCGGAGCGATCGCTCTATGATCCGGACTTCGCCACCTTCGAGGCGGATCAGGTTTACGATCAGGCCGACGCCGGCGGTTTCATCCGGCTCAACGGCCTGCGGCTCAAGATACAGAACCTGCTCCAACGTTAGGGACCGTCGGCAGCGGCAAGGGAAAAGAGGAGGGCCATGGCCGCCGGAGAAAGATCAGAGACCAAACCGTGGGGGGGACGGTTCGCCAAGGGGTCCGACGAACTGCTGGAGGCGTTTTCCGCCTCGATCCATTTCGACTACCGGCTCTACCCGTACGACATCGCCGGGAGCAAGGCCCATGCCAGGATGCTGGGCCGGCAGGGACTCGTTCCCCCGGAGGAGGCCGAGGCCATGGTCGAGGGCCTCGAGGCGATCCGGGCCGACATCGAGGCCGGCCGCTTCCAGTGGGACCCCAAGCTGGAAGACGTGCACATGAACATCGAACGGGCCCTGGCCGAACGGATCGGACCGGCCGGAGAGAAGCTTCACACGGCCCGAAGCCGAAACGACCAGGTCGTCCTGGACACGCGCTGCTTCGTCCGGGACGCGGTGAACGCGGTCTCCGGCCTGGTCGTGGGACTGCGCCTGGCCCTGGTCCGACGGGGACTGGAACATTCGGACCTGATCATGCCCGGGTACACGCATCTCCAGCGGGCCCAGCCGGTGCTCCTGGCCCATCATCTCATGGCCTACCAGGAAATGCTGTCCCGGGACAACGAGCGGCTGGCGGACCTGTCCAGGCGGGTGGACGTCATGCCCCTGGGCAGCGCGGCCCTGGCGGGCACCGGGCTGCCCATCGACATGAAGTTCGTGGCGAGGGAACTCGGCTTTTCCCGGGTATCGGCCAACAGCATGGACGCGGTGTCCGACCGGGATTTCATCGTCGAATTCCTTTCGGTCTCGGCCATGCTGATGATGCACCTGTCCCGGCTCTCGGAAGACCTGATCCTGTGGGCCACCTCGGAGTTCGGCTTCGTTCGCTTTCCCGACGAACTGGCCACCGGGTCGTCCATCATGCCCCAGAAGAAGAACCCGGACGTGCCCGAACTGGTCCGGGGCAAGACCGGCCGGGTGTACGGCCACCTCGTGGGACTGCTGACGATCATGAAGGGCCTGCCCCTGTCCTACAACCGGGACCTCCAGGAGGACAAGGAGCCGCTGTTCGACACGGTCGACACCCTGGCCGCCGTGCTGCCCATCATGACCCGGCTGATCGAGGGGTTGGAGTTCCAGGCCGAAGCCATGAGGGCCGCGGCGGACGATCCTTTCATCACGGCCACCGACCTGGCCGATCACCTGGTCAGGCAGGGCGTGCCTTTCCGGCGGGCCCACGCTCTGGTCGGCCGCACGGTTCGCTACTGCCTTGAACGCGGCATCGGCCTGTCCAACCTGTCCCGGGAAGAACTGGTCCGGCTCTGCCCGGAGGTCGGGGAAAACGTGCAACGGGAACTGACCATCGAGGCATCGGTATCGGCCCGGACCACCCCCGGCGGGACCGCTCCGGGCCAGGTCCGGGCCGCCCTGCGAAAGGCCTTGGGCCGGCTTGAAAAAGCGGCATCGGGGAAAAAGGGACGATGACCTGTCGGGCGACCATAACGGCGGCCTTGATGCTGGTGCTGGTTCTGTCCGCGGCCTGCGGCGTCAAATCGCCTCCATTCCCGGCCGACGTCCTCCTGCCGGACCGGGTCTCCGGGCTGGGCTACGAGTTCGCCGAGGACGGGCGGCTGATCGTGTCCTTCCGGCCCCCGACCAAGAACGTCGAGGGCCTGCCGCTCGAAGACCTGGGCGGCTTTCTGGTCGAACGCAGCGAGAACCGGCTGGACAGCGGCTTTTGCCCCGGCTGTCCGGTTCGATACGACCAACGGTTCCGCATCCCGGCCGTCAAGCCGCCGGCCCGGCTGTCCGTGGCCCAGGTGACCTACCGCTTCGAGGACCGGCTCACGGAGGGATACGTCTACCACTACCGGGTCCTGGCCTACGATTCGGACGAGCAGTTGCATCCCGGGCGGGAGCGGACCCTGGCCGTTCAATTCGGCACCCCCTGCCGCCCGCCGGACGCCATCGATGTGGAAACCGACGACAAGGTGGTCGTTTTGCGCTGGCCGCCGTCGGACAGCCTGGTCGATGGACGCCCGGCGACCGATCTGGCCGGTTACAACCTCTACCGCCAGCAGGGCCTGGCGGAATGGAGCCGGGTCAACGTCGATCGGCCCTGGGAGAATACCGTTTACGAGGACACCCAGGTGATCAACGGAACGACCTATTTTTACAAGATTCGTTCGGTCCGGAAAAGGGGCGAGACATTGATCGAAGGGCCGCCGTCACCCATCGTCGCGGCCATCCCACTTGACTTGACACCACCACCTCCACCTGTTAAGGTAGGCGCCGCCTCGACGAAAAAAGGCGTCAGCCTTTCCTGGGGCCGGATTGACGCACCCGATCTGGCCGGTTACCGTGTCTATCGGCGAGCGCAGAACCAGGCCCGCTTTGAAAGAATCGGACCGGAACTCATTACAAGGCCGCTGTTTGTGGACGCTGAGGTCAAACCCGGCAGGGTCTATTACTACCGGATCACGGCCGTCGACGGCGCACCGGCCGCTAACGAGAGCGAATGGACCCGGGAAGTCCAGATTCGATATGAACCCTAACCTGGCGCGGTCGTAGGAATCATGCACCATTTCAACTATCGAGACGATGAGTTGCACTGCGAGGAAGTGCCTCTGGCCCGCATCGCCGACGAAGTGGGCACCCCCGTGTATGTTTACAGCCAGGCCACCCTGGTCCGGCATTACCATGCCTTTGACCAGGCCTTCGAAGGCCTGGACCATCTGGTCTGTTACTCGGTCAAGGCCTGTTCGAACATCAGCCTGATCCGCCTGTTTTCCGATCTGGGCGGCGGCTCGGACATCGTGTCCGGCGGCGAGTTGTTCCGGGCCCTGCGGGCCGGCGTGCCCGCCTCCCGGATCGTCTACTCCGGGGTGGGCAAGACGCCGGACGAGATTCGTCAGGCCCTCGATGCCGACATCCTCATGTTCAACGTCGAATCCCCTCAGGAACTGACGACGCTGAACCGGATCGCTTCGGACCTGGGCCGGACGGCCCGGATAGCCCTGCGGGTCAATCCCGACGTCGATGCCAAGACCCATCCCTATATCTCCACGGGTCTGAAAAAGAACAAGTTCGGCATCGCTCACGAGAATGCCCTGGCGGAGTACCGGCGGGCCATGAGTCTGCCCGGCCTCGAAGTCGTCGGCATCGACTGCCACATCGGCTCCCAGTTGACCGAAGTCGGTCCCTTTGTCGACGCGGTGGGCCGCCTCAAGGACCTCCTGGATGCCTTGCGGACCGAAGGGATGGCCATTCGCTACCTGGACCTGGGCGGCGGGCTGGGCATCACCTACGAAGCAGAGGAACCGCCCCAGCCGGCCGAGTACGCCGGGGCGGTGCGCGAGGCCCTGGCCGGGCTGGACGTGACCCTGATTCTGGAACCCGGGCGGGTCATCGTGGGCAATGCGGCCGTCTTTCTGACCCGGGTTCTTTACACCAAGCAGACGGAATTGAAACGATTCGTCATTGTGGACGGGGCCATGAACGATCTGCTTCGTCCGACACTTTACGGTTCGTTCCACGGCATCGAGCCCGTGCGCCGGAAAGAAGGCCCCAGGGCCAGGGTCGACGTGGTCGGACCCATTTGCGAAACCGGGGATTTTTTGGCCCGGGACCGGGATTTGCCCGGGGTCGAGGCCGGGGACCTGCTGGCGGTCATGAGCGCGGGTGCATATGGTTTTTCCATGAGTTCGAATTACAATTCGAGACGAAAAGCGGCGGAAGTCCTGGTCAACGGGCGTGGATTCCACGTCATCCGGCGGCGGGAGATTTACGAGGATTTGCTACGAGGAGAGGAAATTCCGGCTCATATCGAGCGGGGAGGCTGAGATGATCGGTCTGGAATTCACGAAAATGAGCGGCCACGGCAACGACTTCATACTGGTTGACAACTGGGACGGTCAGGTCGGTCAGGCCGACATGCCGGGGCTGACCAAGGCGGTCTGCCGGCGTCACCTGGGCGTGGGCGCGGACGGCATGGTTTTTATCGAGGCGGGTCCGGACGAAGTGGACTTTGCCTGGCGGTTTTTCAATTCCGACGGCAGCGAGGCCGAAATGTGCGGCAACGCAGGCCGGTGCGCGGCGCGCTTTGCGTATATCAACGGCATCGCTCCGGCGGAGATGCAGTTCATGACCCGGGCCGGGATCATCCAGGCCCAGGTGGGGCCGGACACGGTCAGGATTCAAATGACCCGGCCCGGTCCGGCCGAAATGGACTGCACCCTGGACCTGGAAGAAGGACCGCTGACGTTCTGCGCCATGAACACGGGCGTGCCCCACATGGTGACCTGGGTCGACGACATCGAGGCGGCGCGGGTTCAGGAGATGGGACGGGTGATCCGGTTCCACCCCCGTTTCCAGCCGGCCGGCGCCAACGCCAATTTCGCCCAGATTCAGGCGCGGGACCACATGGCGGTGCGCACGTACGAACGAGGCGTGGAGGACGAGACCCTGGCCTGCGGGACCGGATGCGTGGCCTCCGTGCTGCTGGCCGCGCTCCAGGGACGGGTCGATTCGCCCACACGGGTCCTGACCCGGGGCGGCGAGGACCTGATCGTCCATTTCACGCTCAAGGACGGTGAATTCGAGGAGGTGTTCCTGGAAGGCCCGGTACGGGTCATATGCACCGGCCGCCTGGGGCTGGATGCATTACTTTAATCACGGAGGTTTGGGAGGGCGACATGTTTGAAGGCGTCATGGTGGCCATTGTCACTCCGTTCTCCGCTGGTCAGATCGATGAGGAGGCCTTCCGCCGGCTCATCAACTACCAGATCGAAAACGGGGTCCATTGCATCGTTCCCTGCGGGACGACCGGCGAATCGCCGACACTGTCCCACGAGGAGCATCGCAAGGTGATCAAAATGGCGATCGACGAGGTCAAGGGGCGGGTGCCCGTTCTGGCCGGGACCGGCTCCAACAGCACCGCCGAAGCCATCGAACTGACCCGCTACGCCAAGGAGGCCGGTGCGGACGGGGCCCTGATGGTCTCGCCGTACTACAATAAGCCCACCCAGGAAGGCATCTACCAGCATTTCAAGGCCGTGGCCGAAGCCGCGTCCCTGCCCATCGTCGTCTACAACATTCCCGGGCGGACCGGCTCGAACATCCTGCCCGAAACCATGGGCCGACTGGCAAAGATCGATCAAATCGTCGGGCTGAAAGAGGCCACGGGCGACCTGGGCCAGATGGCTTTGACCATCCAGGCCTGCGGGCCGGAGTTCAAGGTCGTCTCGGGTGACGACAACCTGACTCTGCCCCTCATGGCCGTTGGCGGCCGGGGTGTCATTTCCGTGGCCAGCCACCTGGTGCCCAGGCGGATGGTCGAACTGTACGACAAGTTCATGGCCGGAGACATAGACGGGGCCCGCAGGATTCATTACGAACTGCTGCCCCTGTTCAAGGCCATGTTCCTCGAGACCAACCCCATACCGGTCAAGACCGCCTTGGGCATGATGGGCATGATCAAGCCCGAGTTCCGACTGCCCATGTGCCCCATGAGCGAAGCCAACCAGGCCACGCTGCGCGGCCTGCTCGAATCGTACGGCCTGGTCAAGTAAGCCAATCATCGGACTGGCGCAAAGCGGGCGGGACGCCGGGACAGGCGTCCGGCCCGCCGCCTTGTTGTCCAACCGGGGGAAGTCATGACAAAAATCGTTGTCGCCGGCGCGGCCGGCCGTATGGGTTCCCGCATCATGCGGGCCGTGCTGGACACGGACGGGCTCGAACTGGCCGGGGCCTTCGAGCGGTCCGATCATCCCGACCTGGGCCGGGACGCCGGACTGGCGGCCGGCCTGGGTGAAGTCGGGTTGACTTTGGCCTCCGGCCTGGAGGCGGTCATCGAGGCCGGAGACGTCATAATCGACTTCACCACGCCCGGGGCCACCATGAACAACCTGGAGACGGCCGCCGGGGCAGGCAAGGCCATGATCGTGGGTACCACCGGCTTTTCGGCCGAACAGAGACAGCGGATCGAAGCCTTGGCCGGAACCACCCGCCTGGTGGTGGCGCCCAACATGAGCGTGGGCGTCAATCTGCTTTTCAAGATCGTGGGAGACGTGGCCCGCATTTTGGGTCCGGGCTACGACGTCGAGATCGTCGAGGCTCATCATCGCTTCAAGAAAGACGCGCCCAGCGGCACGGCGGTTCGTCTGGCCGAGGTGGTCGCCGAGGCCCTGGACCGCCGGATCGGCGAATGCGGCGTGTACGGCCGCCAAGGTTTGGTCGGAGAACGAACCGCCCGCGAGATCGGCGTCCTCGCCGTCCGGGCCGGCGACATCGTCGGCGAGCACACGGTCATGTACGGCGGAATCGGAGAACGGATCGAGATCACCCACCGGGCTCACTCAAGGGACACCTTCACCATGGGCGCGGTCCGCGCTGCGGCCTGGGTCGTCGGACAAAAACCGGGCCTGTACGACATGCAGGACGTATTGGGATTGAGGTGACCATGCAAATCATACGTTTCACCCCGTATGAGGACCCGAGCCCGAGGGCCGGCCTGCTCGAAGGGGATACGATCCACGAACTGGCCGGCGACATCTTTCCCCCCTTTGAAAAGACCGGCCGGACCTGGGCCCTGGACCGGGCGGACCTGGCCGCCCCCTGTCGGCCGGGCAAGGTCGTCGCCATCGGGCTGAACTACCGCGACCACGCCGAGGAGTTCAAACTTGAACTGCCCCAGGAGCCGATCATGTTCATCAAGCCGGCCTCCTCGGTCATCGGGCCCGGGGAAAAGATCGTCTGCCCGGGCATGAGCCGGCGGGTGGACTACGAGGCCGAACTGGCGGTGGTCATGGGCCGGCGGACCCGCTCCGTGAAAAAGGCAGAGGCCCTGGACCACGTCCTGGGCTACACCTGCCTCAACGACGTGACCGCCAGGGACCTGCAGGGCAAAGACGGGCAATGGACCCGGGCCAAGAGCTTCGATACCTTCTGTCCCATCGGGCCGGCCATCGTGACCGGCCTGGACCCGGCCGACCTGTCCGTGGAGGCCTGGCTCAACGGTGAAAGAAAGCAGGGCTCCCGCACCTCGAACCTGGTCTTCGACGTGGCGGCGCTGATCGAATTCGTCAGCGCGGTCATGACCCTGGAACCGGGCGACGTCATCGCCACCGGCACTCCGTCAGGCGTCGGGCGCATGGTTCCCGGCGACCGCATCGAGGTCCGGATCGAGGGTGTCGGTTCGTTGGTCAACCCGGTCGGGCCCGAATAACGGAACATGACCGGCCCGGCGGTCGCCCGGTGGGATTCCGGCCCGGCGACCTCGGCCGGTAAAACCAGCTCAGAGGAAGTCGAATGTTCAAGATCAAGCAAGCCGAGCGGCTCGAAAAACTGCCGCCCTATCTTTTCAAGGAAATCGACCGGATGAAGGCCGAGGTCCAGGCCAAGGGCGTGGACATCATCGACCTGGGCGTGGGGGACCCCGACCGGCCCACCCCACCCCACATCATCGACCGCCTCCAGAAGGCGGCCCTGGACCCGGCCAACCACCAGTATCCTTCATACACGGGTATGAACGATTTCCGGCGCAGCGTGGCCGCCTGGTACGAGCGCCGCTTCGGCGTCAAGCTCGACGCCCTCAACGAGGTCGTCACCCTGATCGGGTCCAAGGAAGGCATCGCCCATATCCCCCTGGCCTTCATCGATCCCGGCGACGTGGCCCTGGTCCCCGAGCCGGCCTATCCCGTCTATCACATCGGGACCCTTTTCGCCGGCGGCCAGTCCTTTTTCATGCCGCTCCTGGAAGCCAACGGCTTCCTGCCGGACCTCGACGCCGTCCCGGCCGGCACGGCCGCCAAGGCCCGGCTGCTGTTCGTCAACTATCCCAACAATCCGACCGGGGCCACGGCCGGCCTGGATTTTTACGAGAAAGTCGTCGCCTTCGCCCGAAAGCATGAAATCATCGTGGTCAGCGACGCGGCTTATTCCGAGGTCTCCCTGGGCGGGTACGAAGCGCCCAGCATCCTCCAGGTCCCCGGGGCCATGGATGTGGCCGTCGAGGTGCACTCCCTGTCCAAGACCTACAACATGACCGGCTGGCGAATCGGCTGGGCGGCCGGGCGGGCCGAAGTCGTGGACGGCCTGGGGCGGATCAAGAGCAATATAGACTCCGGGGCTTTCCAGGCCGTCCAGTGGGCCGGGATCGAGGCCATAGATGGGGATCAGACCTGCGTCGCAGACATGCGGGCCCTGTACCAGGAGCGGATGAACGTGCTGGTCGAAGGATTGAAGGAGGCCGGGCTCGAACCGAAATCACCCCGGGCCACCTTCTACTTGTGGGTCCGGGTCCCGGCGGGCCAGACTTCGGCCGGATTCACCGCCCGGCTTCTGGGCGAAGGGGGCATCGTCTGCACGCCGGGCAACGGATTCGGCCCCTCGGGAGAAGGTTACGTCCGTTTCGCGCTCTGCCAGGAAGTGGACCGGCTTCGCGAGGCGGTCGAGCGGATCAAGGCGCTCAAATTCTGACGACAACGGCCAGTGTAGCCATCGGCCTGGGGGCCAACCTGGACCGGCGCCGCGAGATGATTCGAACGGCCCTCATCCGGATCGGCGAACTGCCCTCGACCCGGCTGGCGTCGGTGTCGCCTTTTTACCGGACCGAACCCGTGGGTCATCTGGAGCAGGGCTGGTTTGTCAACGCCGCGGCCGTGATCGAGACGGCCCTTGATCCTCGGCCGCTTCTCGATGCCCTCCTGGGAATCGAACGGAGTATGGGGCGGGTCCGGAAGGAGAAGTGGGGGCCCCGCCTGATCGATCTGGACATTCTGTTCTACGGCCAGGCCGTGATCGACGAACCCGACCTGGTCGTGCCGCACGCCTTTATGGACC
>Ga0180009_10004321_pt1 | contig 15707 bp, 14 predicted proteins | sample OS_PC_MetaG_FD_123537 | JGI IMG/M metagenome (GOLD analysis project Ga0180009, IMG submission 123537) | Groundwater microbial communities from the Aspo Hard Rock Laboratory (HRL) deep subsurface site, Sweden - OS_PC_MetaG | ecosystem: Environmental > Aquatic > Deep subsurface > Groundwater...
TAAATTAAACAGCCACTTTTTTAAATACGCGCCCATAGTCATTCCACGTGATTAATTTCAAAGCAGTTTTCTTATCTACCCATTTTAAGCCAGAATGCTCATTTTTATCAATTTTTATTTTCTTTTGAAAAACTCTCACCAAATAAATCCTATTTTTTGCCCCAATCCATGGCAGAGAGTCTTTCATATATTCTTTCTTATATTTAAATTCATGAATATATTTGGTTTTTTTAGCCTTAAATTTTGAAATACCAGCCTCTTCTTTAATTTCTCTTTTCAAACAATCCCATTCACTTTCATTTTCCCTCTTTCCACCCTTAAGAAACTCCCAACCTTTCCAATTTAACTTTCTCTTTAAAAGAAGATACTCTCTCTTCCCATTTAAATCAATAAAAACAATTGCTGAAACGCCTCTTCTTACACAAAAAATAGAAGATCTTTTGTGTTCCAAAAAGTTCCTCTTTTTTACCATTTTCATGATTTTATTAATTAATAAAAATTTATAAACCTACCTTAATGGGCCTTTCAATTCTCTGTCCAAGATCTTCAAGAAGAAGGGAAACCTTCTTCTTTTTAGAATAAATCTCCTCTAAAATTATCTTTTTCTTTTTTTCAATCTTTAAATTTTCTTCATCTCTTTCTCCAATTTTTCCATTCAAATCTTCATAATTTAATTCCTCAATTTTTATTTCCTTCAATTCATCTCTCAATTTTGAAAGATCTTCATCATATTTCATATCTTTCTCCAAGAAATTCAACAGCACCAGTTCATCTATTTTGTTAACATTCTCTAAAAATTGAATTTTTCTTTCATTATCATTAGTATAAACATTTTCTTCTATATCTTTTATAATTTCATCAAGATCCTCTAAAACCTTCAAACCATCATCTTCTCTTAGGGCAGAAATAGTATCTTCAATATACATCAAAACATCTTTCTTTTTCCTATTCCAAGCATATTTTTGTATGACTTTTTCAATATTCATAAACAAATTTCTTAACTTCGCCCTTTCCTGCTCTTGCTCTTTTTCAAATTTATCTATTTTTTCTCTCAATTCTTCCCTATGTTTCCATTCCTTGCTTGCCTGAAGGCTTTTCTCTTTATTTTTTAGAGAGTCTATTGTTTCCTTAAGAGCATTAATATGATCATTATTCTCTTTTTGAATGCATTCAAATTTTTCTACTATTTTTTCATCATTCTTTATACTATCCAAAATATTTATAATGGTCTCAATCATCCTTTCATCGGTTTTATCCATAGTTTTTAAATCAACTATTGCCTTGCTTATCTTTTTCAAGCCAATTAAAATTCTCTCAAATTCCTTGCCGATTATTGAAGAAGAGATTTGAAAGCTTCTAGTAGTCTGTCTTGTAAAAAGATCAACTTCCCACATTGCCAATTTTACAAAATCATCAATTTTCTTAACATTTCTTTCAGTTTTTATCCCATTATTAAAAAAATCTAGGAGCCTTTTTGTGCTCCTTATATAATTGTCTTTGTTTTGAAGGATCATTGTTTTGGCCCGTTCATTAATCTCCCTTTCAATATTAAAATTTTCTAACTCATTTAATCCTGCTTCAATATCTTTGCTTCCCGTCTCTATTAATAAGAACCCAGAATCTACTTTCTCTTTAAATTGCTTAGTTGCCTCTCCCCTATTCTCTCCAATCCACCTTTCTATTTCCAAGAAAGAAAGACCTTTCCCATTTACAGAAATCTCTTTCTTTTCCTTTTCTCTAAACAATTTCTTTAAAAATTCAAACATAACCATCTTAAAAATAGGGATTTCTTCCATTTTTAACGTTTGTTGAATTGAAATATAGTCTTAAAAAACCAAGATTTAAATCCTCAAAATGCCATTTTGCTTTGTGGCCCGGATGGCCCAATGGTAAGGCGGCAGTTTCGAAAACTGCTTTCCGCAAGGATATCTAGGTTCGATTCCTGGTCCGGGCGTTCATTTTTAGAAAAAGGGGAAATTACTTTATCTTCTGAATACTCTTAAGCTCTCTTATTCTTGCTTCAGCATAATCCCCAGAATCAAAATAGTTATGGAATACTATTTTTAGCCATTTTACCCAAATAGGATCGTAGATTGTATAAAAAATAAATGTCTTTTTGTATTTTAAATTTTCATAGTCACTTGGACTTTTTATTTCCTTCAATCTTGCAACCTTATCGTCAATAATTATTGCCCTCAGTGGTTGGAAAGAATGCCTTATTTCTATCTTATTTTTAAGTTTTTTATTCAATGCAATAATCTTTTCAATGTTCTCAACTGCAGGCAAGTGTATTCCACAAAGGATGCTGATTTTAACCCCCTTATTAGCCATCTCTCCCAGCACATCAATCAATTTTATTCCAGCACGAGAGATATTTATCCAGCTGAGATTGCCTGCGAAGATGATTATCTCTTTCTTTGCCGAAAGAAGAAGCCCCATTACATCCTGTGCAGAAGTTTTAACCTCATTGTCCTGCTCCTCCAAAAATGCTTCCTTTTCATCTTGATCAATAAATTGATAGATATCAAATGGGCTAAAATCTCTCTTTCTAGTCCCTTTTCTAATGTCTTCCACCAATCTTTTCTGAACAAAAATCAATCTCTTCTTATCCATATAATTTGAAATCAAGAACTATTAATAAAACTTTCTCTATACTATTTTTTCCAGGGAGCAAAATGCCTTTTTGCATAGGCCCTCATAATATCCAATCCAGGCCCATCCTTTGAAATCACAAGGAGGATCTTTTCAGCCCTATCATCGACTATGGCATCAAGTCCGCATCTTTTTATTTTTTTTATCAAGGAGTCAACCTTTCCACAATATTTCACATAGAAACTTCCCACAGCACCATAGGAATGGGGGGAATAATTTTTGTGTGAAAGGGTTTTTTCAAGATACTCAATCCCATAACTTCTTGCCATATTTAGAAAATGACATCTATTTTTAATAACATATTGGTAATGAGTGTTAATGTCTGAACCCCCATTCTTTTTACTTCCACTGAAAATAGGGACCATCATTGCAAAAGAATTTTGTTCAATTAAACTCAAATGCTAAAGCGCAAGGTTTTAGCTTTACAGAGGCATTAATTCTATTTTATCTTCTTCAAACTTCCAAAATGATAGGTTTGGTCTCCAACAACATATACTTCAAAATTTCCAATGTCTTGATGAAGATATGGTGAAAGAAGCCTTTCATTATTAACGTCAGTTCCTTCTATAAGGGAGAAAAATGAAGGAAGAACAATCAATTTCTTATCTTTCCATTTTCCAATTAAGAAGCATTTATACTTTTCTACCTTTTCCCCTTCTCTCAATCCGATGGCTGCATGCTCATGGCCGATTATGAGGATTTTGGCCCTTTTTGTGTCTGCATTGCTTATGATCTTGTCCCCATGAAGGAAACAAATTGAATCTATGGAAATATCATGCTGTTCTTTCTTTTCAATCTCCTCCAGAAAATAGGAATTAACAATTTTCAAACCCATTCTTGTTGCTATTGGCTCAAGAATCTTATCATGATTCCCTCTAACAAGGACAATCTCATCACAATGATCCCTTATCATATTCAAGATGTCCATAGTCTCAGACCACTCTTGTTTAGAAATCTCTCCAAATTCATGTTTAAGGTCTCCATTGATTATGACTTTCTTAGGGCTGGTTTCCACAAGAAGATTTGATAGTTCCTGTTTAAGCTCACCAAATGCCCTTCTCGGAGCAGCAATGCCCTGTTTCTCTAGGGCTTCTTCATATCCTATATGCAAATCCCCAATTACCAAGACCTTGTGTTTTCTTATCCATAGGGCCTTCCCCTTTATTTCAATTCCCTTGGCTATCTCCATACAATTGCCTGTTGGAATAAGTTTTTAAACATTCTTTACATCAATAGATTATGAAGTGGGTGTTAGGTAAACGGGTGATAGATTCATTTAGATTCCTATTTAGCAATCCGCTAATTTTCTTGATTTATCTTCCAATAACCTTGCTTGGCTTGCTAAGTGTTTATGTTTCATTTGAAACTACAAGCAGCACATTAATTGCAATATTTTATATGGCCCTTATGCTTGTTTTCACTTCTTTCATTTTCACATTTCTTATACTTAAAACAGCATATTATGAAATGAAAAAGAAGATTTCATTCAAACAGAATGTAGATCTTTCAATGAAAAAATTCAGATTATTACTTCTTGCAGAGTTGATAATGATATTTGCAATTATTGTCTTTTCATCTATAATTAATATCTTCTCATTGGTTTGGACATCAAATTTTAGCATAGCCCTTTTGATTGTCATAGCAATATTATTCATAATGACCCTTATCAAATTATTTTTGTTTATGCCTTCTTGCATTCTAAGGGGTGGACTTGGATTCAAGGAAAGCTGGAAAATAATCAAACCAGCAAGATTCCTTGAACTTGCGGTTCTTCTGGCAGGTTATTTTGTTATCTCCTCCCTGCTTTCCATAATCCCTTATATAGGATATTTAATAGAATCTTTAATCCTTGGGCCAACAATCATCATTCTTCTTACAATGATTTATTGGGATTATCTTAAGAAGGCATAATTTTCTGAGATGTCAAAAATAGGAGATTTTTAAACACTTGAACTAGCAAATTTCTAGAATATCTATTTTTTCCATATCCTCTCAGACCGATATGCTTGTCTTTGGAGCATCTTCGAACAGTTCACTAAGAGACATTCCCTTCTCTGTTCTGTAGATTGCGTCGGCATACAAATCTGTCAGAGAAACACATTGTATCTCATTTAAATTATTTTGAGGAATACTATCTGTGATTATTATTCCATCAAGACTCTTTGGAAGTCTTTCGGCTGCATTCTTGCTCAAAAGACCATGGGTACAGCATGCATAAACTTTACTTGCCCCATTTTTTCTCAAAGCATTACTTACTTCAATAAGTGTGTTTCCAGAATCGATTATATCGTCAACAATTATGGCATTCTTTCCATTTACATCTCCAACTATATTCACCCCAGCAACCTCTCCCGCCTTCTCTCTTCTCTTATCCACCAGGGCGATTTCCTTATCAAGTCTTTTTGCAAATGCTCTTGCCCTTGGAACCCCCCCGGCATCAGGAGAAACGATGATCGCATTTTCACAATATTCTGGATGTTTGTTTTTGAGATATTCAACAATGGCCGGGAAGGCATGAAGATTGTCAACAGGCTTATTATAGAATCCCTGTATCTGGCCAACATGAAGATCTGTTGTAATAACCTTGTCTGCTCTGTATGCTATGGAATCTGCTATGACCTTTGCAGAGATTGGAACCCTCGACTTGTCTTTCCTGTCCTGTCTTGAATATTTCATGTATGGAAGAACATCAATTACTGAAGAAGCCGATGCCCTTTTCAATGCATCATTCACAAGCATCAATTCAACAAGCCAGTCGTTTGCAGGTTTTGAGGAATCATGAATGAAATAACATTTCTTCTCTCTCACATTATTCAAAACCCTTACATAGCTCTCACCATCTGCAAACTTTATTATCTCAGTCTTATACAAAGAAATCTCTGCCTTCTTTGAATTTAATTTTTCACATACCTCCTGGGCGAACTTCCATGACTTAGAATTCGGATCCGCCAGAAGAACGCTGTCTTTCATGCTATCTGAACCTCTCTGGAGCTTAAAAATATAATCGGGATAGAATAGATAATAAAAAATACCTCGAAACTTCAAGGACAAGATTTCGTTAATGTTTTTGTAATGCCGGAAAACCTTGTTTTCTCAGCATATCTCATCTTTTTTCTTACTTAACCAATTCCCTCAATTTCTCAACAATCCAGATCATTCCCTCAGTATCCAAACCGCAATACTCTTCTTTACTTCCTCTTTTGTTAGCATATCATTTCTTAGAACCTTCTCTTTTTAAAATTGGTTTCACTCATTTCACCCAAAATAACAGAAGAAGCCCCAGCTTCAAGGTTTCCCTGACAATTGGACAGAAGGCGTTTCTGATTCTCAAAGATACCGGCAGCTGGGGAATGCTGTGACAGTCAATGTGATAAGGGTGATTGCTGAAAGATTATTTTAAACTATTTCATATCTGATTTTCCAGCTTCCTTTAATTTAATGTTTAAGCTGTCTTTTTTTAATTTTGTTTTTGCTGGTTGAACATAGTAGAAGTCAAATAACTGTTCAATTATATCTAAATTCCATTCTGCCTCTCCATTCTCAACTTCTAAAATAAGACCAGTATTCGTTGATTTTATCGGGTGGGCTCCAAAATTTCCAACATTCCTTATTGAATCGATAGCTTCATTCAAATGCGAAGGAAGGCTCTTCATTGCACTCTCAATCTCCTTAGAAAGATTATCTTCAATAATTCCTTGTCCATGGAGCATATTTTGTAAACATCTCCTTGCAAGTGCAGCTGCTGCCTTTGGGCTTAAATGTTCTATCACACATGCCTCATTATAATCTTTAGAAATGTCAGTAGGGACTTCTTTTGGACATGGAGGTCTTGTTGAACCTATCGGATGAACCATTATTTCTCCAAAGAAAATGATAATTTCTCCACAATTTGTACAACGGCATAATCTAAGAATCTTATTGTGATCGTCAAGACCATTTGTTACATTCCAAAAAGATAAAATTTGACCATTATGGTTCGTAGCACTCTCAAATCTGTTTGGAGTCTTACAATGTGGACAAATTGCTCTTTCTCCAACCTGAATAGTCATAAAAGACCAACAAATAAGCTATTTTTATAGATTTCTATTGAAGCACCGCTATGCCCTGGTTGGGCATGCTAATCTAAACTCTTTCAGAAGCAATCTTCCAGAGAATCTCGAAATGATGAGCATATGTTCTTGCAATCTCATTATTCTTAATCATAACAGCAGTTACTGGCGTTCCCCAAGTGACAATCACGACCTTATCCCCATATACAAATGTGTTGGTGGGATTGAATTGTTTTTCTTCTAAGAATTTATAATGAGTAGTGGGGGCTAGCTTCTTCTGGAATAGGAATACTCCTGGTTTTTTCAGAGTAATCACTCTTTCTTTGATCTTATTTAACCTTAAATCTCTGAAATACTGTTCCATGAATATAGGTAATGCTTCTTGATATTTCTGATCATCAATTCCAGTTATCATCACTTCCTGTTTTGTTTTGATGATGTCCTTGAGGAAATACTTCAGTCCCTCATTCCCCTTGAATACTTCCACAAATGTATCTTCATGAGGCAATTTTGAAAGAGCTTCCAACTCTGGAAGTAATGAGTTTACCCTGTCTTCTTGTATCTCAAGCTCTTTTTTCTGGTCTTCGAGGTATTGCTTAATCTTGTTTGGAGAGGTTGCTTGAAAGTATTTTTTTGCGCCTTTGAAAACATGGGTGACAAGCCCTTTATCCATGAGCTGCTCTATTTTATCGTATACGTGGGCACGATATATGCCTGTTTTCTTCCCTATTTCATAGGCAGTATTCGGGCCCGATTTTAGCAACATGAGGTAAATCCTTACTTCATTCTCAGTCAAGCCGATCTTCCTAAGTATCTCTGTGTCCATTGTTTAACATAGTCTCTTTTCCTTATAAATATTTCGTACACCTCTGGTACGACACCAGTTAATATACTGCTAAATCATGAATATATTATCACTTAACAGTGATGAATAATGGAGAACAAACAAAATGGAAAATAAAAATATCAAAGAAACATTGATTCTCATTTCATTAGAAATGGAAAGAATGGAAGGAGGTCAATGAAAAATGGAAAAAATAAATTCATTGGAAGATGCCCTGAAAATGATAAACCTAGAGATGGATCATGGAAAGCTATCAGCAGGTAATGCTGGCAGTGTGGACAATCATCTGCTATTCAGCTATGAGCCCATAAGAGAGCAGTTGAAGGATGTACATGTTCTGCTAGAACATGAAGTTTACTCGAAAAAGCATGGTGTAAATCATGGTTTTCCTGGTGGCGCTTTCATGGCAAGAGAGATAGACTTTGATCTGCACAAAATCTCCGATTCAGAATACAGCCTGAATATCTCGAATGGATCGCATATGGTAAGTGCATTCATAAATAACCGGAGCATGTTAGACAGCAGATACAATTCCAGTCCTGCATTTGGCAGTTCTTCAATAGTAATTCCAACATCAGAGCCAAAAGGCTACTTATTGAGGATTGTTCAGGCGGGGCTCTAAAGTTTTGAAATGTAGGCCTTTGCAAGGTATAAAATTAATATTTTATGCCCGAGGCCTACATTTAAGCTTTTTACCTTATTTTTTATTTAATTTTTTGTTCTATCACCCTTTCTACGACAATCCTTAAAAATGCAGATGATGTTTAAGAAATCAGGATAGATAAACAAACCTGTACAATTCCTGTATAGAAAGACGGAAATTATCGGTTTTCCCCCTTCTGCCCGGACGGGGCATCGAACTCGATTTGATGTATAACCTTCTCTTAAAATGGTTTTTGAGTTCGAATCTCTAAAAGGGCACTTATTTCTCTTTATCCCCAATCTTATCAACCCGGAAATCTTTTGATTTCAGGAATCCAAAAAGATCATTGTTTTTCTTTGTCTTCGATATTTTTGACGATCTTCTGATGCATACGTTTTAGGAAATCGATTTTGTCTTCGATTTTCATGAGGCCAGCATGGCCTTGGATTATGAGTTCCCTGGTGTTTTTGCACCACCTCTTCAAAATATATAAAAGCAAGTATTCACCCGAGTTATTATGGCATTTAGCTTTTTTGGAAAAAAGGAAGAAATTCTTTTACAAGATACTTTGAATCCTGCCAAAGATTCAAATTTACTAAACAAACGAATATTTAGTGTTTCTGAGATTACCGGGCATATAAAAAGCATATTGAAAGGAGATAAGGAACTTGAAGATTTCTATTTGCGAGGGGAAATATCTGCTCCAAAGCAATATGCTTCAGGCCATACATATTTTACTTTAAAGGATGAAAAAAGCCAGATTAGCTGTGTTTTGTTTGGGAGAAATTATAAAAACATAAAATTTAACTTAGAGCATGGAATAAAAGTGATTATTCGAGGGAGTATAGCGGTTTATGAGCCACAGGGGAGATATAATGTAATTGTTGAAGAAATACAACCTGATGGCATGGGAGCATTGAATCTTGCTTTTATTCAATTAAAAAGCAAATTAGAAAAACAGGGATTATTCTTAATAGAACATAAAAAACCATTGCCTAAGTTTCCCAAAACAATTGGATTAATCACTTCATTAAATGGGGCAGTTATGCATGATGTTTTAAATGTCTTAAAAAGAAGATATCCTCTTGTAAAATTATTGATCGTTCCAACCACTGTTCAGGGAAAAGACGCTTCTTGCTCTATTGTAAACGCTATAGAACTGATAAATCAAGAGAATTATGAAGCAGATGTGATCATTTTAGCAAGGGGCGGCGGCTCATTAGAAGATTTATGGTCCTTTAATGAAGAAAGTGTTGCAAGAGCAATTTTTCAATCCAGAGTGCCGATAATTTCTGCAATAGGCCATGAAACAGATTTTACAATAGCTGATTTTGTTGCAGATTATAGGGCCCCCACACCATCAGCTGCTGCTGAGAAAGCAGTGCCCGATATTAATGAACTGAAAAAATTAATAATTAATTTTAATGAGAGAACATTAAATGCTGTCAGTCATATAATTCAAATGAATGAATCTTGTCTAAAAGAAATTTCAAACAGGCCTATTTTTAAAAAACCCTTAGAAGCGATAAATATCTACTTTCAAAAGATTGACAGTTTTGAATATATGCTCCAGACAAAAATATCTAAAAGTATGAATCTGAAAAGAAAAAACTTGGAGATTTTAGACTCTAAAATATCTGCATTGAATCCTAAGGCGATACTTGAAAGAGGCTATAGTATTGTAATGAAAGATGATAAAATAATAAAAAATGCCCATGAATTAAAAATAGATAATAATATAAATGTGGTGCTCTATAAAGGAGAGATAGAAGCTAAAGTTAAGAGGATAAAAAAATAATATGGCACAAAAAGAAGTTTCATTTGAAGGAAATTTAGAAAGGCTCAAAAAAATTGTTGATGGCCTAGAATCAGGAGATATACCTCTAAAAGAGTCTATGAATAAATTTAAAGAAGGAGCCGAGCTGATTAAACAATGTTACAAAGAATTAGAGAATGCAGAATTAGAAGTGGAGACCTTGGTTAAAAAAGACAGAATAGTTACTAGGGCGCCATTTAAGAAGTAAATTTTAGAGAAGATTTCTGGACATCACAAAAATATCATTCTTTATCCCCGATGCTATCAACAATTTTTTGATGCATTCTTTTCAAGAAATCAATCTTATCCTCAATTTTCATGAGGTCGGCATGTCCTTGAATTATGAGGTTGAGAGCAAATGGGCTGGGATATTCTGATGTGATGATTTCGGTTTTGATCTTTCCATCCTTCATCCAGTCGAGAACTAACTTTGTGTTTTGAATGTCCATGACATCTTCCATAATTTCTCTCTTAGCTTCCCTTAGGATCGGGAAATCTCTTGAGGCTTTTTGGGCGGCTGCAAGAAGAAAGTGGGATCCAACTTGCTGCTTTCCTACAGACTTATGTCTCCCCTTATAATTTCTTAGAATCATAAGGCCCCTTGTGGCGCAATGTCTAAATCTTCTTTTAAAAACTTCTGTTTTAGCTACTGCTTCCTCTAAAATATCATGGATATTTTTTGAATTTAATTCTCTTAGGGCTTTCTCAATCTGCATTTTTTCAGTTGATGCTAGAAAAAAGCCATTATCATTGATTCCCATTTCAATATCCCTCCCCCCAAATTGGCCCACAGCATAGCCTATGACCCTGCTGAGAGCATCATTGATCCTTCTTCCGAATAATGTATGGAAAATAACATAATTCTTCTCTCCATCTCTCCAATACTCTACAAGGATTCTGCCCATATGTGGAATTTTTGCATATTTATGCTGTTCATTGAAGTATGAATATATGCTCTTTGCTGAGATTTGATCTTTCAAATGAAGATATTCTTTTATGAATTCAATTATTTCATCCTTTGATTTCTTTGAGGTGAATTTTTCATTCATAAGTTTTCTAAACCTTTGAATTGCAAGAGCAAGATCAAAACTAAGGGGAAGCATTTCTGAAAACCAAGAAGGGATGGTGGGAGATCTGGAAACTGCTGCATTGACATAGGCATTCATCCCCTTACTATAAAGGAATTCATATTTCTGTCCCCCAAGAACGAAGACATCCCCTTTCTTTATTCTTTCAAGAAACCCCTCATCGATTGAACCCAAAACCATATCCCTTTTCTCAGCAGGCCTTGCTGCAATAACATTAACATAACTTTCATCAGGAATTGTTCCGACATTTGTCATATAAAGAACCCTTGCAAGCCTTCCCCTCTTTCCAATCTGTCCAGTTTTCTCATCATACCAAATCTTCGCATATATATTTCTTGCATTAAGTTCATACTCTCCCGCCAGATAAGAAACAACAGAATAGAAATCTTCAGTAGTGAGAGAATGATAGCAATAACTCTGTTTTATGAGTCTAAGCATATCATGGGCAGCCCAAACTTTCTCTATGGCCATCCCAAATATCTGCTGGGCAAGAACATCCAAACAATTATGAGGGATCTGAACCCTGTCAATCTTTCCTTCCATTGCTTCCTTAAGAAGAACAGAACATTCAACAAGATCATCTCTATCTGTTATGACAAGCTTTGCCTCGCTTATTTCATGAAGTTTGTGTCCCGCCCTTCCGCAGTTATGCACAATTATATTTCCAACAATGAAATTGTTGGGCTCTTTTTCAAGAGTGAGATTATAAACATCATTTTTTTCATTTATGGCTGAAATTTCAGTTATTTTTACAAAATCTAAAAATTTATTATAATCTTTTTTAGCTGAAAGATAGGGCAGGAAATTCTTGGTCCGCTCTTTTCCCATTTTAGCCTTTTCTCCATAACAGGGGATACTCTCAAAAAATCTTCTTAGATCTTCTTTTCGGCACATAACAATGCAATTCAAGTCTAAATTACTGGTTTTTTTAATTAATTTCGACGGTTTTATTTTAGTTTTACTTAATCTGTTTTGATACCCCTCCTTTGATAATAATAAATGCAGCCCATTAGCAAACTTTTTACTTGCAGTAAATATTCTTAATAATCCATGCTCTGTATTTTTTGGGATATTCAAATTGCCATCACCCTCAAAAATTCCCTCCAAATAAGCATGAATCAATTCAGAAGGCAAGGAGAATACATTATTATCTATCCCAATTTCATAACTTTTCCTTTTGCAAGGGATTCCCAAGGACATAAACAAAAATGCAAGAAGATTTGATCCAAACTCTATGTAAAAAGAATTATCTTTAATGGACTCATATGGTTTCATTCCAAAAGATCTAGCAATTTCCCTTATTTTATCAATCATAACCCTAGAGGTATTGAAGATTTTTATTTTATAATAATCTGCATTTCCACACTTGCTTTTTACAATGCAGCCATCTGTGGCAACAATCCCTGCAAGCCACATAATCTCTTTTGTTAAATGAAGAGGCCATTCAGACCAATTTGTACCTTTTGTTTTCAAATTAACTAAATATGGGAGATACCTGGATTCTGGAATATTGCATAACTTGCATGCATTCAAAAAATAATCTAATCTAATGCTTTTTTTCCTCCCATTTAACCTTCGACAATCAATAAAACGAGAATAGGGCATTTCGAATTCTTTTACAAAGTTTTTTGAATTAATCCCCCTTTCTTTTCGATAGTCATCAATTATCTTTTGAAAAAAGTTATCTTTATTCACAACAAAAATCCTATCTTGTGGGAGCAGCTCAAATAAATGAGGATTTTTTGAATTATAATCAACTTTAGAGCGAACTTCTGCAATTAAATCATTTTTAGTAATCTCCTCGGATTTTTTCCAGCCCTCTTTTGTTAAAATAGGGTGTTCTTTGGTGCATAGAATCTCTTCTTCACAGCTTAGGTTTATTTTAATAAGCTCATCTGTTCCGTTTTTATGCCATGTTTTTATTTTATTTTTAATAAATCCTCTTTCTTTATCATATGAAATGATTTCTATTGGCAATTTATTCTCAACAATTTCCCCGAGGGGTAAATAACTCCCATCTGCAGTCAATATTGGTGAGTCATATGGCAGACATCTTTGCAAAGCACGGGCAACAGATTTTGGACTTCCCAGCAGGATTACCAGATCAATATAACCAATATCAATTCCAAGTTCTAAAGAGGTAGAAGTTACAACAACTTTCAATTCTCCGTTCCTAAGCCTCTCCTCAATCCTGAATCTTGCCTCCTTGCTTATGGAAGAATGGTGTGCTCCGATATTATCAAGATATTTTGTAGGAAACTTTTCCTTGAGATGATGAATAACCCTTTCCGTTCCGCTTCTTGTATTTGTGAATACAACAGTAGTCTTATGCTTCTGTATTAAATCATCTAGAAGGTGGTAAAGCCCATGTCTCTGCTTTTCTGCCGTTGTGTCTATAAGATCAGAAACAGGAGAAAGAACAGAGAGATTCATTTTCTTTGTGAATTGAACATCTGCAATCAAACAATCCCTCAATTTTCCGTCCTCATAACCCACAAGGAATTTCGCAACTTCCTCAAGCGGAGCCACGGTAGCGGAAAGGCCAATTCTAACAGGCTTGATTGTTGATATTTCATTCAATCTCTCAACACTCAGAGAAAGATGAACCCCTCTTTTATTTGAGAGAGCATGTATTTCATCCAGAATCAAGAATTCCAGCATTTTAAGATGTTCAGAAAATTTAGTCGAGTTTAAGACAATGGCCAATGTTTCAGGAGTACAAATTAAAATATGGGGAGATTTCTTCACCATTTTTTGCTTATCACTTGCTGATGTGTCTCCAGTTCTCATCGCAATATTTATATTGAATTTTCTTCCAGCAAGTTTTTCCATTTCTTCTAAGGGCCTTTTCAGATTGACTTCAATATCTCCTGCCAATGCCTTGAGTGGGGAAATATAAATTGCATAGACTTTGTTTTCAAGTTCCCCTTTTTCATCAATCTCCACTAAATAATTAAGAATAGAGCCAAATGCTGAGAGAGTTTTTCCACTTCCAGTTGGGGCGGAAAGGAGCAAATTTTGCCTGTTTCGGATAGGCAATAAAGCGTATTGCTGTGCAGGACAAAAATTGCCAAATTTTTCCTTAAACCATTTTCCCACCAAAGGGTTCAAACTAGCAAAAATTTCCTCATCGGTGTTGGGTTTTTCTATAAATTTTATCATTTTTTCATTTCCATTATTATTTTTTCAGCAACTTTAGCAGACCAATTTTCTTCAAAGTCCGTAGGCAAGAGGATTACTCTTGGTTTAATCATCTCATAGGTATCTCTAACCCATCCCTGGTCCATCCAAGATTTATGAAGTACTACAAAAAACTTGTTAATTTTATTATTAACCACTCTAACAAAACCCTCACAAAGCCTTGCGTTTATATGGACTCCGCTACCATGAGCATTATTTTTATTCTTTTTTATATTGGCTGGCATAATTGTTGTAACTTCGATCTGTCCATTTATCTCCGGGAGGAGGATATCCGCCTCTCTTTTCCCCATTTCGGGAATTCTTATTTCTACTCCTTGGTTTAGCAAGTCTTTAGCAAGCTCTCTTTCTTTTTTATCATAAAAAAATTCAGAAATATCCAATCCAAAATCTTTACTGCATAAAAACGCTTTAAAAGAAATAGCCGATCTCCCATTTTTGAATATCTCCTTTTCATTATCTTTTAAGAAAGCAGGTGAAATTTGCATATAAGAAAGTGGATGCCCTTCCTTATTTTTATAAAAATGGAACTCATTTCCTTTAGAGTTTTTTTTGATAAGGAAATCATCTCCTTCTCGGCAGATGTCTACCTTAATTCCCTTTCTAAATATTTGTTCAAAAATTCTATGCCTGATGCTGAACCTGTACCACCTACGATTATTTTGCCTAAAACATGAGATAAAGCAACCTACTTTTAAAAGATGGGATTTAGGAGTATTTACATCATAGATTTTTGGTTCGGCTCGATTAATCCGATTATTATATTCAAGAAGCTCTCCCTCAGATACAATCTCCCTTATCACTGCCCTTATGGGTAATTGTTCTTTATTCCTTCTTATTTTATCTTTAAGATCTTTAGATAACAATTTACTGACATACGTTACTACAAGTGGATGCCCCTCTTTCTTCCTCTCAATAGTAATGCTCTTGCTCTCTCCATTAGAAATTATTGCCTCTTCATGATTAAACTCCAAATTCATTTTTTTAATTCCATTCAAAAGAAGATATCTAGCAAATGGAGAGCTATAAATAGTCAAAATAAACTTTCCTTTTTTTTCTCTTAGTCCACCGTTAACAACTACTTCCATTAATCCCCACATAATCTAGTAAAACTAATTCAAGATTATTACTGTTCAATGCGGTGCTTACTTTATATATTTTTTCTTTCCCAGATAGGCATCACTCCAAACTTCTGTGGAAGTGAGAAATCCTTAAATCTATTGAAAAACCACTCTTTAATCAAAGGATCAAGACTGTTCATTAACTCCTTGCTTTCCCTTTCTTCTGCAAAAATGATTGGCTGTGACGACATGTCCCTTCAAATCGTCAAGTGTATTTAAAAGGTTTTAGGAAAGCAGAGCCTTGCGTATAAATTCAGTTATTTTCTAATAAGAACATAAACTTTTCTGCCTAAATA
>Ga0180009_10004322_pt1 | contig 15706 bp, 13 predicted proteins | sample OS_PC_MetaG_FD_123537 | JGI IMG/M metagenome (GOLD analysis project Ga0180009, IMG submission 123537) | Groundwater microbial communities from the Aspo Hard Rock Laboratory (HRL) deep subsurface site, Sweden - OS_PC_MetaG | ecosystem: Environmental > Aquatic > Deep subsurface > Groundwater...
AGTTTGAGTGAAAATCGTCTCAAAAAGGAGGGGTCATCGACGAATTCGGAAAACGTATAGGAAAGCATCTGGTAGACCATGATATCCTGGAGATGATCGTCCTTTACCATGGCCCGTATTAGATGCTGAGGTTCTCCGCAGCCGGTGCCGATAAAAACGCGACTTCCGCGATCGATTTTCGACACGGCCTGTCCGGCAGTCATTGTTTTCTTAGGACAATAGTCTTTCAACCATTTAACCCAATCCATTCACTTCCTCCTCGGGGAATCGATTGTCTTTATATTAATCGTAACTTAAATTTACCCAAGTCGTCCATATCATATTTATCAATTAATCTCCAATGGTTACGGAAGCATCAGGTGAATGTTAATATAAGATGATGGGCGCAAATTGACCTTCGTCTGTTTGCCTGATAGTATATTTACCCGTAATCTGAGCCTGAATACGCATTACCTCATAAAGTTTCATTAAGAAATTGATCCATGATGGGGAGGTCGGCATGAAACCTTCCGAGCCTTCTGATAAGATCAAATCGTTTCAGGAGCTGAAAAACCTCCTGGACAGTGAATCCGTATCTCTGCGATCCTACACGCCTGAAGACATCATCGAGGAACCGGATGAAAAACCTGCAACGGATCCGGATATTGAGAAACAGCTCTTTCTAGATGCCGTGGCAGACGTAACCCCCTTGCCGGAAGCAACCAGGGTGTCGGGAAAAACCAGCGACAAACTTCCAAAGGCTGATGAGGTTGATCCGGATTCAGAAGTAATGGATCAACTCGAAAATCTGGTGAAATATGGCAGCGGTTTTGTTGTCTCAAGCACACCTGAATACATTGAAGGTACCGGATATCGAGTGAATCCAAACATTACCAGGCGTCTGCATCAAGGTGAATTCTCCATCCAGGAACACATCGATTTACACGGAATGAGTGTGGAAAGCGCAAAAGAAGCTTTCGAAGCTTTTTTAAAGAACGCTTTATTGACCGGCAAACGAGCGGTTCTCATCGTGCATGGCAGAGGACTTTCATCTCCCGCAAAACCGGTGCTGAAGACAAAAGTCTATGAATGGCTTACAAGCGGTCCCTGGAGAAAGTGGGTAATGGCGTTTTCCAGTGCCAGGCTTTGCGATGGTGGGGCTGGAGCCACTTATGTGCTCATGCGAAATCGCCCTCTGACAAAACGGTATCGCAAGAAGAAATAAAGCTGACCTTTTCCCGGTCAGGCCTTGACAAGATGACTTTCATATTTATTCTATTGCCCAAACTTATATTGTTTTTCCTGAATTCCCCATCTGGTACATCTCCATTGGGGGATTTTTATTTTATGTAAAAAGGAACGGACATGATTACCGATACGAAAAAAGTCAGAAACATAGGAATCAGTGCTCATATCGATTCGGGTAAAACAACACTGACCGAACGAATCTTGTACTACACTCAACGGATCCATGCCATCCATGAGATCAAAGGAAAGGACGGCGTTGGCGCCACCATGGACTCCATGGAATTGGAAAAAGAGAGGGGCATCACCATTGCTTCTGCTGCGACCTCTTGTCAGTGGAAGGGCCATGAGATCAACATTATCGATACACCCGGGCACGTCGATTTCACAATAGAGGTTGAGCGAGCTCTCAGGGTCTTGGACGGTGCCGTTTTGGTTCTCTGTTCGGTCGGGGGTGTGCAATCCCAGTCCATAACCGTTGATCAACAGATGAAACGGTATAAAGTGCCGAGTGTTGCATTCATCAACAAATGTGATCGGAACGGCGCCAACCCGTTTCGCGTTATCGATCAGCTTGAGGAAAAACTGGCGCATAATGCAATAGCCATGCAGATTCCCATCGGTCTCGAAGCCGATTTTTCAGGGGTGGTTGATCTGATTGCCATGAAAGCCATCTATTTTGACGGAGAAAACGGGGAAACCTTAAGATATGAGGAAATCCCGGCCCGTCTTGTGGAAGAAGCCGAAGACCGACGAGAACAGCTTATTGATGCCGCGTCAATGTTTTCAAATGACCTTACCGAGGCCGTATTAGAGGAAACGGAAATATCGGATGAACTGCTCTACTCAGCAATCCGCAACGGTGCATTGACAAGAAAGCTGACACCGGTCTTTATGGGGTCTGCATATAAAAACAAAGGGGTCCAGCCCCTGCTTGACGCAATCACCCTGCTTCTCCCCTGCCCCGCCGATATTACCAACGAAGCATTGGATCTTGACCGGGACGAAGTCCCTGTACCCCTTTTATGTGATGATGCTAAACCGGTTGTGGCTCTGGCATTTAAACTCGAAGACGGACAGTATGGGCAACTAACCTATGTTCGGGTTTATCAGGGGAAGCTGGCCAAAGGGGATACCATTTATAATGTTCGAACCGGAAAAAAAGTTAAAGTCGGGAGACTGGTGCGCATGCACGCCGACCAGATGGAAGATATTGAATGGATTCCTGCCGGATTTATCGGCGCCTTGTTCGGAATAGACTGTGCTTCCGGCGATACGTTTGCGGCTCGGGGAATTAACCTGACCATGACCTCCATGTTTATTCCGGAACCGGTGATCTCACTGGCCATATCACCGAATGACCATAAATCGGAAATCAACATGACCAAGGCCTTATCTCGATTCACCAAGGAAGATCCGACGTTTAAAGCCCATGTTAACCAGGAGACCGGCGAAACCATCATATCCGGCATGGGAGAACTGCATATTGAGGTCTACATTGAGCGGATGAAACGAGAATACCAATCAAATGTAACAACCGGTATGCCGCAAGTCGCATATCGGGAGACCATTACCCGGAAAGCTGAGTTTGATTATATCCACAAGAAACAGACCGGAGGCGCCGGTCAGTACGGCCGGGTTGCAGGATATCTGGAACCGGTGGATGATGAGGAATTTGTATTCGAAAACCAAGTAAAAGGAGGTTCGATTCCGAGTCAGTTTATTTCTGCCTGTGAAAAAAGTTTTCGGAATTGCATTAGAAAAGGGCCTGCCATGGAGTATCCCGTTACCGGAATCCGGGTCGTGATAAACGACGGGGCCTCCCACTCTGTGGATTCTTCGGAGATGGCATTTCAGGCAGCCGCGCGGGGCGCCTTTCTTCAGGGATATGCAAAAGCTTCCCCGGTTATTCGTGAGCCCATCATGAAAGTGGTTGTGGAAACGCCAACCGAGTATCAGGGATCTGTGATGGGCTCCCTCAATCAACGTCGTGGAATGATCGTGGGTTCCCAGGATGAAGGGGTACAGTCGGTCATCGAAGCCCATGTGCCGCTTGCTGAAATGTTCGGTTATTCAACAACCTTAAGATCCTTAACCCAGGGCAAGGCACAATTCACAATGGAGTTTTCCACCTATAAGGAGATTCCCAGAGGGATTGCTGAAGAACTCCATAAAAAAGCGAACGATAAAAAGCGGGATGTTGCGTGATCCCGAAATGGGCATAACGCCCGGCAGAAAGGATAGCACCATGCATAACAATGATATCACTTTACGAACTCCGTTGAGGTTTTTGGAGTCAGAAAACCAAGACATTCTCAAAGAGGGGGGATTCGGGGCAATTCTGGCGCGTGCAGGCGTGGGTAAAACCGCATTTTTAATTCAGATCGCCCTCGATTATCTCCTCATGAATCGCAATGTCCTCTATATTAGCCTGAATGATCCGGTTGAGAAAGTCTGCCTGTGGTATGAAGAAGTTTACCGGAATATTTCAAAAAGCTGGGATAAAAAGCAGGCCAAGGATCAGTGGGATTCGCTTTTGCCGTATCGGTTTATCATGACGTTCAAGGTAGAGGGTTTCACGATTCCCATTCTAGAAGAAAGATTGAACGATTTAACGGAACAGGGGGTATTTTCTCCCCACGTTCTGGTTATTGACGGTTACCCGTTTGATGAGCCGGATGAGAAGAACCTTTCAAATCTCAAAAACTTAGTAAAACAGCGATCACTCAAAGCATGGTTTACGGTAAGGACCCACCGGCATAAAGAGCCCGGCCCGGACGGAATGCCCGTATCGTTGCTTACTGTAAAAGATCTGTTCGATGTCATTATTCAACTTCAACCCATCGGATCGGAAACCCATGTCAACATATTAAAAGGGGCCACACAAACGGAAGGGGTTCCGGAACTGCTTTTAGATCCGGCGACTTTGATGGTTAAAAACAAATCATAAGGCTGCAGGAAAGGGGTTACATCAGATTTTCAATAAATCCCCCGATGGCCTTATGAACAGCGTGGGAATCTTCTCCCAGTAAAATCCCGTGTCGTTGGAGATGGAAAAGAATGTATTGCTTATCCTTGGATCCGAGCAATTCAAAGATACGTCTGGATCCTTTGGGATCGACAATCGGATCCCCTGAAGATTGAACAATCAAAGCCGGTATATCTATCTCGGGTAGTTTGGGTTCCAGGACTTCCATTAACCGTTCCAACTCCCGAACGCCGGAAATGGGGTTTCTTGTATAATTGATATCAGGATTTTCCGGATGGTTGTCCACAAACTCCATTTTTACCCCGTTCAATTGGACGCGTTTCATGAGTCGGTTCCAGGCGTCCACGGCCGGAACCAGTTTTGCAGACAAATCGTGGAGCCGCATTGGCGGACACACGCCGAAAACACCGGCCACCTCTTTCACCCTTGCAGCGAGCTCAAGAGCAAGCCCTGCCCCGGTTGAAAAACCTCCTACAACAACATCCCGGCACAGGTTTCGAATGACGGCAAATCCCCGATCCACAGAGTTGATCCAGTCCTTGTAAGATCGATGGGCAAGATCGTCCGGGGATGTACCGTGCCCTCTCAGGCGCGGAACATATACCCAGAACCCCTGTTTTCCGAGATAATCGGCCAAAGCCTTGACCTCGCGAGGGGCTGCCATGTATCCGTGGATAAGCAGGATACCCAATCGCTTTGATCTTCCCCTGACCAGAAAGGGCCTTCCCACGGTTTTATCCTTGCTTTCCCCGTCCACGTAAAACGTTCGGTAATCTTCAGCAAACTCCTTGCGATCCGCATTCATCAAGTATTTGATGATTTTTCGCCTCAGCCAGAAATTGGGTATTAAGCAAAGCTTCCGAAGGTACCGCTGTAGATGCACAAGCGGTTCGACTTCATTGGCCATAACGGAAACGGGATTTTCGACCCGAACCCGATGGAAATCTATGGAACGGGAAAATTTTGACATATTTTTTTTGAACCTCCCGTCCTTCTCTTTTAACACCTCTTTTTCCAGGGCCAGGGATATGAAGTTTTTGAATCTATTGAACCGGTCATCCGTCAAAAGGTGTGTCTGATCATGCTTTAAGCTCTGATGGTAAAAAATGTCTAGCTTCAAGAGATTACCGGTGGCGGCCAGATATGCCCGCTGCCTGAGAGCATAAGGATCTACGGTTCGCCAGGGGATCAATCGGATAATCGAGGCAAAGAGGTGATCAGGATTAACAGTGGTCAAGTAATAGATGGTGCGCATATAGCGCATCATGATGGTTCGTGCTATTTTCCGCAGGGTTTGTCGAGAAGAAATGGGGTCGTCAAAACCGATGCGCCGGGGCAGCATAATATCCCTGGTCACTTCAGGAACATTCAGATACTCCTCGATCAGAATCGGCTGCCCAAACCGCATATCTATATCGACACCGGAGATTAACATGGCGCCTTCAGCCATGATCTCTTCTCTGATCCTGTCAGGAATGTTCTCCACCAATCGCTCCGCCAGGTGATTTAAAAAATTCTCCCTGGCTCTGAGAGGATAGTACGTGAGGTTCACCGGAACGATGAGGGTTTTTCTGTTCAGCACCGGTTCAATGTCGTCAATTTTGAACTGATTCAAAATGCGGGCCGCCTCTTCCGGTGCCGAGCGATGCAGTGCTTGAAGCCGTTTCCGGTAGAATTCGGTTCGAAGCGCCAATGTGGCGGCACCGGTATGCGGCGGTCGCTTACCGCCTGCAAAAAAGACCATAAACCGGCCCTTGTCGATTATCTTCTTGCTTTTAACCATCCCCCCTTCCGGAAAGATAATCCAATGCGCTTCCCCGGTCAGCAACGTCTTTACCATCAATTGGTCCCGGTCCGGATTTTTGGTTGAGACGGCGCCCACCGTATCCAGATACCGCCCGAAAGCGCCTTTAAATAGACTGTCGTCCGCCAAAGACCATACCGGAATCTGGGTCAGACGGTAGATAAAATAGGGCATAAGGAAGGTCTCTATTCGCGTGAAATGATTGATAACGAAAATAATTGAACCGTGGGTGGGAATATTCTCTTTGCCGTGGATGTTAATCCGAGCCTTGGACAGATAAGAAAGTGTTTTAATTAAGAGGCCGGTTGTGCGATAAGCAATCGGGTTCATTTTTCACTTCTTCAGATAAGTTGTTGATATATTCATAAACTGATCGGTTCCAGGTTCAGGGTTCAAGGTTCAAAGGTTATGCGTTCACCGTTCTGGGTTAACCTCCATTGAACGATTAGGGTTTTTCAACCCTGAACCCTGAACCCTGAACGCTGAACCTAGGATACTGTTTGTCGGTTGAACGCATCAAATCATACGAAAAATATGAGAATGGATCAACAATTTCAAACAGATACCACCTTGTGGTTGACAGGCGCAGCCAATGCCAATAGTATACTATATCAAGTCAAGTCGGGGGCTCCGCTTTACTTGGAATGTTGGAATGCTGGAGTGATGGAATATTGGGTTTTGGGATAATGGAATATTGATTAAAGATAGAATCCATGTTGAAGAATAATAGAAAATAGATAATATCCTTTTAGAAACCAACATTCCAGTTTTCCACCATTCCATTGTTCCATGATTGTAGCAGGAATCCTAATTTCATAAAATGTAATATATTTTTATTGTTAAAAACATTTCAAGATATCTAAATATCGGAGGAATAACGTGTTTTCCAAAATCTTAAGTCTTCGATTTCCCAAAACAGAAGTGCAGAAACCGATTGTATGCTACTTGGCAAAAGACTTCGATCTGACATTCAATATTCTCAACGCAGGCATACTCCCCGGAAAAGAAGGATTCATGGTGCTGGAGATTTCCGGTACCAAAAAGAAATTCAATGAAGGGGTTGAATAAATGAATGTTCGACCTGCCGAGAACTCCTTTTCCGAATGATGCAACCGACCGCCATTGCCATGAGTGGAGGTGTCGATTCCACTATGGCCGCATACCTCATCAAAAAACAAGGCCGCCCCGTGGTCGGAATGCATTTCATTACCGGGTATGAAGACGATCTGCCACCCGAACACAAGGAAGAGGAAAAGGATCCGGAACAGGCGCAGGAGCCTGACCATCTTATGAAAAAGGCTCGGAATCGGATGGCGCCGATCTCAGAACACCTCGGTATACCACTGGAAATTTATGATATTCAAACCGAATTTGAAACCTCGGTAATAGACTATTTTGCAGAAACATATAAAGCCGGACAAACCCCCAATCCATGTATGGTCTGCAATCCCGCCATTAAGTTCGGAACACTGCTTAAGGCTGCTCGAGAACTCGGCGCCGGCCATTTGGCAACCGGCCATTATGCCAATGTTGTAGAAGACAAGGTCGGAATCTTTCATCTGCTTCGTGGGAAAGACCCTAAAAAGGAGCAATCTTATTTTTTGGCCAGACTTTCTCAAAAGCAATTGGCATCTGCAAAATTTCCTCTAGCCGATATGACAAAGCCCGAGGTTAAACAACTGGCTGGATCAATCGGTATCCTCCCGTATATCAAACAAGAAAGCCAGGATATCTGCTTTATAAAGAATCGCACCTACGGTGATTTCTTAACGGATCGATTCGGTTTATTGCCAACTCCCGGTCCCATTGTTGATTTGAAAGGGAATTTGCTTGGTGAGCACAAGGGATTGCACCTGTTCACCATCGGGCAGAGACGCGGTATTAACTGCCCGGCAGCCGAGCCCTATTATGTGATCCGTCTCGATACGGAAAGAAATCGACTTATCGTGGGCCATAAACAGGATTTATTGACATCGGAATGTATGGTTAAGGATATTAGTTGGATAACGGACCCGCCAAAATCCGCTTTATCCGTTAACACACGGGTTCGGTATCGGCACCGGGAAACCCCGTCAATGCTGATACCCGTCAATGAAAAAGAAGCTGTCGTCGAATTTGACCACCCCCAAGAAGCCGTTACACCCGGTCAGTGCGCGGTGTTCTACCAGGGGGATGAAGTCATGGGCGGTGGATGGATTCAGCCCATAGAAAAAAATGCCGAAATTTAGAATCACGACATTAGGGTGTAAGGTGAATCAATCCGAGTCCGATTCCATTGCAGGACTCTTGGAAGGAAACGGTTGGATTTTGGCGGAGGATAATGAACCGGCCGATGCCTGCATCATAAACACCTGTGCCGTCACTCAAAAAGCCTCCCAGCAATCGCGACAGGCCATTCGCCAGCTCATTCGATCTCAGCCCAATGCCCGCATTCTGGTTACCGGCTGCTACAGCCAGATGGAGCCGGAAGTCATTCAGAATATCACCGGTGTTCACTCCATTATAACCCAGTCGGAAAAAGAAGCGATTCCGAACAGACTCGATTTTCCGAATAGCAAAACTCCCGTCCCAAATCAAAATGCTCACAGCGTATCGGGGATTTCCAGACGGAGACGAACCCGAGCGTTTCTAAAGATACAGGATGGATGTGATGCGTTCTGCACCTATTGTATCGTTCCCTACGCCCGCGGGAGAAGCCGAAGCCTACCCGTCAAGAATGTTTTGGATGATATCCGGCAATTGACGGCGGTCGGGTATCGGGAAGTGGTGCTTGCCGGTATTCATCTGGGCTGTTATGGAAGAGATTTAAAGCCAAAGCGTATCCGGTTGGCAGATTTACTCGAACAAATCCTATCCGAATCGACCATAGAACGAATCCGGCTGAGCTCCATCGAACCGCTGGAACTGGATACCGATCTGATCCAACTTATGGCAAAGTCTGAACGCATCTGCCGTCATTTTCATATTCCCCTTCAAAGCGGAGATAACGAGATTCTGCAGCACATGGGCCGCCCTTATACGCGAAACGAATTTAGAGATCTTGTGATGGAAATATATGAAACGGTTCCGGACGCAGCGCTGGGGATAGATGTTTTGGTCGGTTTTCCGGGAGAGACCGATATCGCGTTTCATAATACCCATAGTCTTGTGGAAGAACTGCCGGTGAGCTATCTTCATGTCTTTCCGTTTTCTCCCCGAAAGGGAACCCCGGCTTATTCCTTTGAAAATAAAGTACCAGCCCATATTATTAAATCGAGATGTGAAAAGATGCGTATTCAAGGCCGGCAAAAGAGAGCGGATTTTTATCGCCGCTTTATCGGAAAGACCTTAAAGGTTCTCATTGAAGAGCGCCTGAAGGATGGATCCCATCTGTTAAAAGGAATGACTTCAAATTACATCCCTGTAACGGTTGAAGGGGAAGATCATTTAAGAAATCAAATCCTGGAAGTGGATCTTAAGAATATCGATAAAGGACCTTCTATCTTCGGCACACTGAAGCATTCCTAAACTGATCGGTTCTGGGTTCAGAGTTCAGGGTTCAGGGTTTACCCGCCTTTGGCGGCGCCGTAGGCGACCAGGGTTCAAAGGTTATAACTTATCGCCAATAATTATTTTCTTTCTTCTGGTCCGGGAATCGTCACGACTACCTGTTGGGAGAGACGGTCTTGGAGCCAAATTGATGATAAAAATCCTTTGATAATGGCTGATTAGAGCCTTTCAACCCTGAACTCTGAACGCTGAACCTATATCACAGAAAGGAGTGCAGCATGGCGCTTTATTTGGTCCAGCACGGCAAGAGTCTTCCCAAAGATGTGGACCCGGATCAAGGACTGTCAGATGAAGGCAAATCCGAAGTACAACGAATTGCAGGTGTGGCTGAAGGCTACGGGGTAAAGGTATCGAAAATCGCGCATAGCGGGAAAAAAAGAGCCCGGCAGACAGCAGAACTGTTCGAAACCGCACTGGCTCCTTCTCAAGGTATCGGTGAACGGGATGGCCTTAAACCGCTGGATGATGTTTCGGCAGCAGCGGATACGTTGGATACGGGTGAAAACCTCATGCTCGTGGGGCATCTGCCCTTTATGGAAAGACTTGCCAATTATCTGGTTACCGGATCTATCGACGGCCTCGTGTTCAAATTCCAAAATGGGGGGATTCTCTGCCTGGATCAGGATCCGGAAAGCGGTTCCTGGTTCATCAAGTGGTCTCTCATGCCCCACATCGCGTAATCAGCCGGACGCCGGGAGCATTCACATCAATTGTGGTGATTTCATAAAAAGCTTCAAATTCAAGGCGTGCAAATTTCGTGTCATGAGGCGTACTTTGCGTACGCTGCAATGACAACGAAATGAAGCAGAACGCAGAAGTTGGACTTTTTAGGGAATCACCAAAACCACAACATATTGGGATGCCATATCCTTGACATACTACATTTGATGATGTATGGGTGATTCTTGGGGCTTAAGCTTCAACAGGCGGAACGCCATGTCTTTTGAAAGGATGAAACCGTTTTGGATGGGGGCGACTGTATTCGGCGTTCTATTCGCCGTGCTGCTATCCATACGTCTAAATCCTATTCAATCCTCGCCATCCATCTCACCGCTTCCGGAATTTAAAAAAAGCGCCGCTCTCCCCGAACGTGATGTCTGGATGAATGTCTTTCAGAACGGAAGGAAAATCGGATTCTCTCATTCCATCATGACCCGGATATCAGACGGATATGAGCTGCAGGAAACCGTTCAATTGAAAATCAATACCATGGGGATGGTCCAGGAGCTCGCATTGAACACAAAAGGCACCCTGCTGAAAGATCTCTCATTATCATCCTTCGAATTCCGGATGAACTCAGGGCGATTCCAATTCAAAGCATCCGGTATTGCTAAGGACCGAGTGCTCTCCGTTCAAACAGAATCCGGCGGCGGGATTCAGAAACTCGATTTGGAACTGGAAAACCGCATCTACCTGCCGGCAGGCATGGTCCATTCCATGAGCGCTCTAAATCTCAAACCCAATGAAGTGACCAGTTTTGCGATTTTTGATCCGGTGAGCATGGGACAGGAAACCGTAGATGTCCAAATGCTGGGAAAAGACAAAATCCGGATCATGGGACAGTTTCATACTGCCAAAAAGATTTCATTTACCTTCAAGGGAAACAGTCAACTGGCATGGATCGGTGAGAAGGGGGAGATTCTGAAAGAGAGCGGGCTGCTTGGGATTGAAATGGTGCGCACCACCCGGGCCGATGCCCTTTACGGACTGCCGGTGGAATCCAGCCAGGATCTTACAAAGGTTGCGTCCGTTGAATCAAACCGCATCATAAAGGACCCGAATCGGCTCAATCGACTTACCGTCCGCATCGAAGGGATTGATCAGGAAGGTTTTTCATTGGATGGATTCCGGCAAACTTTTGAAAATAACACCCTCACGGTGATCAAGGAATCACTTCCCGGTTTTGAAGGCATGCAGACCACACCCGAGACCGTGTCCGATGAATACCTATCCCCCACTCCGCTCATCCAATCGGATCACCCCACAATTCAGCGCTTGGCCAAGCGGATAACAGCCTCTGCTCGGACACCTTTGGAAAAAATAGAGCACTTGGTGGATTGGGTATATACAAAAATAAAAAAGCGACCGGTGCTGTCGGTGCCGGATGCCCTTTCCACACTGAAGAATCGCATGGGGGACTGCAACGAGCATTCGGTGCTCTTGGCGGCTCTGGCCCGGGCGGTGGGAATCCCGGCAACCGTGGAAGCCGGTCTGGTTTACCTGACAGACCGTTTTTACTATCATGCATGGAACATGGTCTATATCGGGAAATGGATCTCGGTGGATGCTCTGTTGGGTCAGATTCCGGCAGATGTGACCCATCTTCGATTTACCAGCGCTTCAACACATTTACCCATGGATCTGATCGGTTTGATCGGAAAGGTAAAGATCCGTATCATGGAAATGGATGGATGATTCGACTCAAGGATTTAACCAAGCGCTTTGGCGATCTCATGGCTGTGGATCACTTAAATCTTGAAATTCCGGAGGGCGAAATTTTCGGTTTTCTCGGACCGAACGGCGCGGGAAAAACCACCACCATAAAAATGATGGGCGGCATATTAAAACCCACTTCAGGACACGTGAGCATCTGTGAAATCCCGATGGCGACAGAACCTGAAGCTGCCAAAAACAAGGTCGGATTTATCCCTGATCGGCCCTATTTATACGAAAAGCTCACCGGAATGGAATTTCTGAAGTTTACTGCCGATCTCTACGGGGTTGAGGAGACCCGTTTTCCCCAAAAGGCAAAGGCGGTGCTGGAACAATTCTCCCTCGCCCATTGTTCGGGAGATCTCATCGAATCCTATTCTCACGGCATGAAACAGCGACTCATAATGGCGGCCGCGCTTCTTCATGAGCCGGAGGTCATTATCGTTGATGAACCTATGGTGGGCCTGGATCCGGCCGGTATAAAAATGGTAAAACAACTCTTTAAGGACCTGTCTCGGGAAGGCGTAACCATATTTATGTCGACCCATACCCTTAAAATAGCAGAAGATGTGTGCCACCGGATCGGGATCATCCATAATGGGAGACTTCTCACAACGGGAAGTCCGGGAGAGCTGAAGGAAAATGCCCAGCTATTGGATGCGGATCTTGAGGATGTGTTTATTAAGTTGACCACCGAAAATTAGAGAACTTAGTTCGCTTCGCTCACAATTGGAATACTGGAATATTGGAGTGCTGGAATGATGGGTTTAAATGAATTCTATCGATTTTATAAAAAAGATCGTTTCCGCTTTTATACCCAATATTCCATTATTCCATCATTCCACTATTCCATGTCGCACTTCAATGTTGAGCGTCAGCTAAAAATCATAATATCAATAGGTTGTAGAATTTCCGAGACGTTGAATTATGAACCACACGCTGGCACTGTTTAAACCGAGAATCTGGTCTTTTCGGAATCCGCTGATACTTAAGCCCAAAAAGGGCCGTACCATTAAAATTTGCTTGTTCGGCTTCATCGGGCTTTGCGTCTGGGGCGGAATATTCGTGGCTTGTTTGCGAATCCTCCATTATTTTAAAAGTATCCACGAATTGGGAGATTTGATCGGTCTCAAACTGCTCTCCATGATTCTGATCACCGTGTTTTCCCTGATGATCTTCAGCAGCATCATCACGTGTTTGTCTAAATTATATCTGAGCAAAGATCTCTCCCTGGTCCATTCAATGCCGGTTGCTTCATTCAAAATCTTTTTTGCCCGGTGGGTGGAGAGCACCTTTGACAGTTCCTGGATGGTATTGATCTACACTCTGCCCGTGATGTTGGCTTATGGGATTGTATACGGCACCGGCATGCCGTTTTATCTGATGATCCCCTTGAATTTGATTCCCCTTTCTTTCATTGCTTCGGGAATCAGTGCCTTTACGGTCACGTTGGGAGTCGTTATCATTCCGGCCAATCGGCTCAGAAGCATTTTTGTCTTTTTGGGCTTGGTTCTGTTTCTGGTTCTGTATCTGGCCTTCCGTCTCATGCGCCCTGAGCGGTTGGTGGATCCAGAAGTGTTTGCAACCGCTCTGATTTATTTAAAGGCCTTGCGATCACCGGCTCCACCCTATTTGCCGAGTACATGGGCGTTTGACAGCCTCCGTCTGTGTCTTCTCAATCAGACAGGCGCAAGCTTTTTCCATTTGACAATTGCTTTGAGCTTTGCATCCTTTCTGGGATTTTTGAATATTCTCTTTGCCGATGCGGTGTATTTCAGAGGAATATCCAAGTCACAAACCGCTCCGGCACGGTTTGTCCGAAATAGGCCATTGAACTACCGCGCGTTCGGTTTCCTTTCCGGAACTGTCCGGGCTTTTGTCATTAAAGAAATCAAATCGTTTTATCGTGATCAAACCCAATGGAGTCAATTGTTTCTAATCGCCGCTCTTTTCTTTATATACATCTACAACTTTAAAGTGCTTCCTCTGGAAAAAGCGCCCATTAAAACCATATATCTGCAAAACCTCTTATCTTTTTTAAATTTGGGTTTGGCTGCATTTGTGCTGACGGCCGTGACGGTTCGTTTCGCATTCCCTGCCGTGAGCACCGAGGGGGAGGCCTTCTGGCTGGTTCAATCCGCCCCCATTACCTATAAAAATTATCTGTGGATAAAATTTTTTATTTATTACCTCCCCCTCCTTCTCCTTTCCGAGGCCATTATCGTTGTAACCAATCTCCTCCTCAATGTGACACCGTTTATGATGGTGCTTTCAACGATTACGATATTTTTTCTTGTGCCGGGAATTGTGGCCATGGGAATAGGCTTGGGAGCGGCTTTTCCTGATTTTCGGTCTGAAAACCCCACTCAATCGGCAACGGGGTTCGGAGGACTGTTGTTTATGATCTTATGTGTCGGTTTTGTGGGCATGGTGATTATCCTGGAAGCCGGCCCGGTTTACCAGCTCTTCATGGCTGACATCAATAACAGAGAACTAACCGCGTTGAATTGGTTATGGACCATCGGCTCTTTTGCCTTGGTGCTTATACTGTGCGTCTTTGCTGTTATCATACCCATGAAATATGGAGAGAAACAGCTCTCTCAAATGGAAGCATAAGAGATGAGGGGGTGTCTTTTTTAAAGGAAAGGAGATAAGTGAATGCAGGGTGAATCATTACCGCAAAAGGAGTTGGGCAGGCGGTCAGAACCCAGAGAACCGGTTGATCAATATCATAGTGTGGAACTCACCGTCAGCTCAAACCAACTCATCTATCAGTTCAGAATTTGGAATATTTCTCAGAAAGGAATGTGCATCCTATTAAAAGAAGATTCCGCCGCATTTGATCATATCCATGTGGGAGACATACTCGAAATGAAATACTACCCCACGGAATCCGCACGTCCCACCGAATTTTTTAAAACTAAGATACAGCATATTACTAAAGAGGAGACAGGTCGATTCAAAGGCCATTATCTGGTGGGTTTGTTAATTCTAAACAAGCAGGGGCTGATGGAGACTGTTCCGTCGGATCAGGAGTGATCATGGTCACACGAGTCAATTCTGCTGCGTCCCGTCTGAATCTTGTCACATCCGTTTAACCCATCCGTCTTATATAGACACAACCCACTGAAATTTAATTGTTTTTTATTATAACGAGATTCTGTTTTCAGGCACATTCTTTGCAGTATTTCAATGCAGTATATGGATCGGATTTCGTGCGGAAGCGTTTTGTCATCCATCGAAGCCATGAATAGGTTTCCGGAATAATTCGCTTCCATGCGCGAAAACACTAAATTAAAGAAACAAAACACCGATATAACTATTATGGATTTCTATGGGTCCGGCAAGCGGATATGTATGAAATAACCTCCGGTTTGATTAAGGTGCTGTGAATGAACGAAAAAATCCTTGTCGTTGATGATGAACAGGACATCCTGCAGATGCTCAGCAAGCTGCTCCTCCAGGAAGATTACCAGGTAAAAACAGCCTTGGGCGGTGAAGAAGCAATAGCCATGTTCAAATCAGAGCCCGAACCCTTTGATGCAGTCATCACCGATATGAGGATGCCCGGCGTGGATGGAATAGGCGTTATCAAGGCAATAAAAGAGATTGATGAATACATCGAAGTGATCATTCTCACCGGTTATGCCGCCCTCGACAACGTGATTCAGGCTTTTCGGGATCATGGAGCATTCGATTATCTGACC
>Ga0180009_10004323_pt1 | contig 15705 bp, 13 predicted proteins | sample OS_PC_MetaG_FD_123537 | JGI IMG/M metagenome (GOLD analysis project Ga0180009, IMG submission 123537) | Groundwater microbial communities from the Aspo Hard Rock Laboratory (HRL) deep subsurface site, Sweden - OS_PC_MetaG | ecosystem: Environmental > Aquatic > Deep subsurface > Groundwater...
AAGCACTCATCCGCTGTGTTATGGCTCTTGGCCATGGAATGGCCATGACCTGCGAGCCATGCCTTGCGGCTAAGCGCTTTCCGGCTCGCTGAACGTTACAGTATTTCCGGCGGGGTACACTAGACAGAAACGACTGTCAGCGCTTGATTTTCTTCTTCAGTCTGGCCAGAGCCTGCAGCTGTGCCTGGGCCATGGCCAGCTCGATCTGCACTTCGGCCAGATCACGTTCTCCGGCCTTGTCGGCCAGTTTGCGTTCGGCATCTTCCTTGGCGCGCAGGGCGGCGGCCTCATCCAGATCTTCGGCACGCTCGGCGGTATCCGCCAGCACCGTGACCAGATGCGGCTGCACTTCCAGCAGACCACCGGAGATGTAGTAGTGCTGCTCCTCACCATCTGCAGTCTGCACCCGAACCTGGCCAGGTGCCAGACGGGTCAGCAGCGGTGCATGGCGCGGCGCGATGCCAAGCTCGCCCATCTGGCCGGTGGCATAAACGCGCACGGCTTCACCGGAGAAGATCGACTTCTCGGCACTGACGATGTCGCATTTGATCGTGGACATGTTGTGTTACCTGTTGCTGTGCTGAATGTGCCGGGAGCGTGCCGACATCAGGCTGCCTTCTGTTCCATCTGCTTGGCTTTTTCCACTGCCTGCTCAATCGAGCCAACCATGTAGAATGCCTGTTCCGGCAGGTGATCGTATTCGCCTTCGACAATGCCCTTGAAGCCGCGAATGGTGTCCTGCAGGGACACATAGATGCCCGGTGAACCGGTAAAGACTTCGGCGACAAAGAACGGCTGGCTGAAGAAACGCTCGATCTTGCGGGCGCGCGCAACCGTGGCCTTGTCTTCCTCGGACAGTTCATCCATGCCGAGAATGGCGATGATGTCCTTCAGCTCCTTGTAGCGCTGCAGGGTGCCCTGTACCGCACGGGCGACGTCGTAATGCTCCTGACCAACGGTCAGCGGATCGAGCTGGCGGCTGGTGGAATCCAGCGGATCGACAGCCGGATAAATGCCCAGCTCGGCGATGTTGCGCGACAGCACCACGGTGGCGTCCAGATGCGCAAAGGTGGTCGCCGGTGACGGGTCGGTAAGGTCATCGGCCGGTACGTAGACCGCCTGAATCGAGGTGATCGAGCCGGTCTTGGTCGAGGTGATGCGCTCCTGCAGGTCGCCCATTTCCTTCGCCAGCGTGGGCTGATAGCCCACCGCCGACGGCATGCGGCCCAGCAGCGCCGAAACTTCGGTTCCAGCCAGGGTGTAGCGGTAGATGTTGTCGATGAACATCAGCACGTCGCGGCCTTCATCGCGGAAGTTCTCGGCGATGGTGAGACCCGTCAGCGCCACGCGCAGGCGATTGCCTGGCGGCTCGTTCATCTGGCCATACACCAGCGCCACCTTGTCGAGCACGTTGGAATCCTTCATTTCATGATAGAAATCGTTGCCCTCGCGGGTGCGCTCGCCGACGCCGGCAAACACCGAGTAACCGGAATGCTCAATGGCGATGTTGCGGATCAGCTCCATCATGTTCACGGTCTTGCCCACACCGGCACCGCCGAACAGGCCGACCTTGCCGCCCTTGGCGAACGGGCACACCAGATCGATGACCTTGATGCCGGTTTCCAGCAGTTCATTGCTGGCCGCCTGCTCTTCATAGCTGGGCGGACGCCGGTGGATCGGCATGCGCACATCGGTTTTCACCGGACCGGCGTCATCCACCGGGTTGCCCATGACATCCATGATGCGGCCCAAGGTGGCCTCACCCACCGGCACGCTGATCGGTGCACCGGTGTTGGACACCGGCATGCTGCGCTTGAGACCATCGGTGGAGCCCAGCGCAATGGTACGCACGACGCCATCGCCGAGCTGCTGCTGTACTTCCAGCATGATCTCCGTGTCGTCGATGGTCAGCGCGTCCATGACGTTGGGTACCGCATCGCGGGGAAACTCAACGTCCACAACGGCGCCGATGATTTGTACGATTTTGCCTTGATTCATTGCCATAGCCTCAGGTTTTGTCTGCTGTTGCAGCGTTCTTCAATACGATAAATAACTTGTCTTGTGATTCAGTGATGCGCCTGTGCACTCAGCTTTGTGCCGACTGCTGCAGGCGATCTGCCAGCTGTTGTGCAAATTGCCGGTACAGCTCAGCCAGCTGCTGTTCGGCTGACTGTGAGCTTCTGCCGGTTACCGTCTGCGCTGTGCGCTGGGCGAAATTCCACACTTCACTGCCGTCTTCCGCCAGCACATAGACCCTGGCATTGAGCACATTGGTGGCGGTTTTCATGCGACCACCAGGGCGCAGCAGCACTTCCATGATGCGCACCCGCAAACTCTGTCCGGCCTGCCGATGCGACATGTCGCGCGCCCGCAGTTCGGTCATGACCGCTGCCGACAGCAGTCTGGCTTCGTTGGCCGGTGACTGCAGACCAGCTTTGTCTTCCCAGCTCACCTCGATCCCGGCATACTGCCCGGCGCTTGCAGCCGGTAGCGGCTGATCGGCTGCGCTGACCCGCGCTGGCGGGATCGGCTCGGCGCGCTGACGATCGGCGAACACACCACAGCCGCCGGTCAGCAACATGATCAGCAGCAGTGGCAGACCGTGACGCATCGCTATACCGCGGCCGCGCCGCCGACGATTTCAGAAATTTCCTGCGTGATCGCCGCCTGTCTGGCCTTGTTATAAACCAGGTTCAGCTCGTCAATCAGATCGCTGGCGTTGTCCGACGCGCTCTTCATTGCCACCATGCGCGCCGCATGCTCACTGGCCAGGTTTTCCAGTACCGCCTGATAAACCAGTGATTCGATGTAGCGGGTCAGCACGTGGTCCAGCAATTCACGTGGTTCCGGTTCGTACAGATAGTCCCAGTTCTGCAGCAACTGGTCCTCATCCTTGGCTTCCGGCAGCGGCAGCAGCGGCGCAATCAGCGGCTGCTGGGTCATGGTGTTGATGAAATCGGTGTAGCACAGATGCAGGCGATCCACGCCGCCATCACGGTAGCTGTCGAGGATGGTCTTGATCACGCCGATCAGGTCTTCCAGTCGTGGCTGCTCACCCAACCCGGAAGCGTGCGCCACCACATCGATGCCGCAGATGTTGCGGAAGTACTGGTTAGCCTTGCGACCGATGGTGACCATGCTGATGCTGGCACCTTCGTCACGCTGCTGCTGGATGTGCTTGACCAGCAGGCGGTTCTGATTGCTGTTGAGTCCACCGCACAGACCGCGATCGGTGGAGACCACGATGTAGCCCACCGTGTTGACCTGCTCGCGCTCGACCATGAACGGATGCCGGTATTCCGGATTGGCTTCGGACAGATGGCCCACCACCTGCCGGATCATGCGCGCATACGGGCGCGACGCCGACATCAGATCCTGTGATTTACGGATCTTGCTGGCCGACACCATTTCCAGCGCCTTGGTCACCTTCTTGGTGTTTTTGACGCTGCGGATCTTGCCGACAATTTCGCGTGCACCTGCCATATTCGACTACCTGTGATTAACTCTGGCTGTGTAGACCGGATTCTGTTTAACTGATGTCTGTGCCAACGGCAGCGCTTACCAGCTGCCGGTCTGCTTGAACGCAGTGATGGCAGCGTGAAACTGTTTCGCCAGATCGTCGTTCCAGTCGCCTTTCTCGTTCACTTCCTGCATCAGCTTTTCGTGTTCGCTGTTCATGTATGCGTGCAGGGCTTTTTCGAAATCAACGATCTTGTCTTTCGGCTGATCATCGAGAAAACCTTCGTTGGCGGCATACAGGCTGATGGCCATTTCCGCCACGCTCAGCGGGCTGTACTGCGGCTGTTTCATCAGCTCGGTGACGCGCTCTCCACGCTCCAGCTGTGAGCGTGTGGTTTTGTCCAGGTCGGAGGCAAACTGCGCGAACGCGGCCAGCTCACGAAACTGAGCCAGCGCCAGACGCACGCCACCACCCAGCTTCTTGATGATCTTGGTCTGCGCGGCACCGCCGACACGAGACACCGACAGACCGGCGTTGATGGCCGGGCGGATGCCAGCGTTGAACAGGTCTGTTTCCAGAAAGATCTGGCCATCGGTGATGGAAATCACGTTGGTCGGCACGAACGCCGAGACGTCACCGGCCTGGGTCTCGATGATCGGCAGCGCGGTCAGCGAGCCGGTCTTGCCTTTGACCTTGCCGCCGGTGCGTTTCTCCACCTCATCGGCATTGATGCGCGCAGCGCGCTCGAGCAGACGAGAATGCAGATAGAACACGTCACCGGGATAGGCTTCACGACCCGGCGGACGACGCAGCAGCAGCGACACCTGACGATAGGCCACCGCCTGCTTGGACAGATCGTCAAACACGATCAGAGCATCTTCGCCACGATCGCGGAAGTATTCACCCATGGCGCAACCGGAATACGGGGCGATGTACTGCATCGCTGCCGATTCGGCGGCACTGGCGTTGACCACGATGGTGTGCTCCATGGCACCGTGCTCTTCCAGTTTTTTCACCAGTGCGGCCACCGACGACACCTTCTGGCCAACGGCGACATAGATGCACTTGATGCCAGTACCTTTCTGATTGATGATGGCATCGATCGCCACCGCCGTTTTTCCGGTCTGGCGGTCACCGATGATCAGCTCTCGCTGGCCGCGGCCAACCGGCACCATGGCGTCAATGGACTTGAGGCCGGTCTGCACCGGCTGCGATACCGCTTCACGCGTGATCACGCCCGGAGCAATTTTCTCGATCGCCTCAAAGCCATCGTTGTCGATCGGCCCGGCACCGTCAATCGGATTGCCCAGCGCATCGACCACACGTCCGAGCAGGCCAGGGCCCACCGGCACTTCCAGAATGCGTCCGGTGCATTTGACCGTGTCGCCTTCCGAGATGTGTTCATAATCGCCGAGCACCACCACGCCCACCGAGTCACGCTCCAGGTTCAGCGCCAGACCGTAGGTGTCGTTGGGGAACTCGATCATTTCGCCCTGCATGGCATCGTTGAGGCCGTGCAGACGGCAGATGCCGTCGGCGACGCTGACCACGGTGCCTTCATTGCGCGCTTCGGCGACAACCTCGAACTGCTCGACGCGTTTGCGAATCAGTTCACTGATTTCCGATGGCTTGAGTTGCGTTTGCATGTTGGTTTCCTTCATGGTCCCTGTGGACCTTTACGTTTCCGGATAAATTGATGTTTGTTCAGACAGGCAGGCCACAAAGCCGCTCAATCAACCATGCTGCATGGCCTGCGCCAGCCGCTGCAGCCGACCGCGGGCAGAGGCATCGATGACCTGATCACCAGCACGCACGATGACACCGGCGAGCAGCGAGTCATCGACATCGGTGGTCAAGGCGATGTCGGCTCCAAAACGCTTGGCCAGACTCTGCTGCAACTGCTGCTGCTGCGATTCAGTCAGTGCCATGGCGGTCAGTACCTGCACCGGCAATACATTTTCCGCCGCCGCCCGCAGTTGCTCGAACTGCCGGGCAATGTCGCTGAGTAGCGGCAGGCGACCATTTTCGGCCAGCACCTTGACGTAATTCTGCATCGGCCCGCTGAAGGCCTCGCCGGCGACGTCATTGATGACTTCCGCCAGTGCCGAGCTGGCAATGCGCGGATGACCGATCAACGCAGCCAGGGACTGATCATTCACCAGCGCCGCCAGCAAGTCGATCTGTCCGGCATAACCGGGCAGATCATCAGCTTCGCGGGCGATGGCAAAAATGGCTTTGGCGTAGGGCCGGGCCAGGGTGGCGTTTTCAAGCATGATGCACGGCTTCCATTCAGGCGATCAGTTCGGCCAGCAGCTGTTCGTGATCAGCCGCCTTCACTTCGCGACCGAGCACCTTGCTGGCGCCGGCGACGCTGAGTTCCACTGCCTCTTTCTGCAGTGCGGTGCGTGCCTGATTCTGTGCCTGCATGATTTCGGCTTCCATCGCACGCACCTGACGCTCACGCTCGCTGACGGCTTCCTGTTTGGCCTGCTCAATGATCTGATTGCCGCGCTGACCAGCCTGGTCAAGAATGCCGGCAGCCTGCTGCCGCGCTTCCTTGATGATCTGTTCAGCTTCGACCTTGGCGCGTTCCAGCTCCTGCTCGGCGCGATCGGAGGCGGCCAGACCTTCGGCGATCTTGGCGCGCCGCTCTTCCAGCGCTTTGGTCAGGGGTGGCCAGATGAACTTCATGCAGAACCACACGAAGATCATCATCGCGATCGACTGCAGTACCAGCGTCAGATTGATATTCACAAGCTTTCCTCAATACTCAATGTCAGATGCAGTGCCATGCCATGCGTCAGGCACCGCGCCATTATCCGCCGACAGCGTTTTGCAGCTGACCGATGAACGGATTGGCAAAGGTGAAGAACAGTGCGATACCGACACCGATCATGGCCACAGCGTCAAGCAGGCCGATGGCAAGGAAGAACTTGCCCTGCAGCATCGGAGCCAGCTCCGGCTGGCGGGCGGTACCTTCCAGCAGGCGACCGCCGAGAATGCCCACGCCGATACCCACGCCCAAAGCGCCCAGACCGATCAGCAGGCCAATCGAGATCGCAGTCATGCCAATTACAGTTTCCATGGTTTCTCCAGTTTATTACTCAGGTTGTCAAAAGGATGGTGAAGTCGTGTTTCAGTGATGTTCGTGTGCCATGCTCAGGTACACCACAGTGAGCATCATGAAAATAAATGCCTGCAGGGTGACGATAATGAGGTGGAATGCTGCCCAGACGAAGTGCATCAATTGACCACCGGCGAATGCCAGCCCGCCGATCAGCAGCATTTCCGCCAGCACCAGCAACAGCGTGTTGCGCGTGCTCAGTACCCCGCGCAGATTCAGCAGCAGGGTGGCAGCCACGGTCATGAAGGCCAGGAACAGGAACCAGGCCGGCACATGCTCACCGAACAGCACCTGCAGACCGTCTGCAACCAGGCCCGATCCGGCGGCGAACACCAGTGCGATCAGAATAAAGATCAGTTCACCGGCGTACAGGTTGCCGAACAGGCGCAAGCCCAGTGAAACCGGCTTGGCCAGCAGGCCGACCACTTCCAGCAGGAAGTTGAACGCCATCACCAACGGCCAGAACAGCTTGGGTATACCCATGGTTTTGGGGTTGATCGGGTTCATCGTAAGCTCGGCCAGAAAGCCGCCCACACCTTTAATCTTCAGGCTGTAGTAGATGATCATGAAAAACACGGTGATGGCCATGCCCATGGTGGCATTGACATCGGTGGTGGGCACCACCTTCTGATACTCGATGCCGGCCGTGTGCGCCAGCCAAGGCAGCCAGTCGACCGGAATCAGGTCCATGAAATTCATGAAGAAGATCCACACAAACAGGGTCAGCGCCAATGGCGCGATCAGTGGATTGCTGCCGCTGAAGACGTCACGCACATTGTTGTCGATGAACTCGATGATGGCTTCAATGGCATTAAGAAATGGTGGTGGCGGAGCATCGCCAGCAGCGGCTTCAGCACTTTGTCTGACCGCCTTGCGAAACAGCCAGATGAACACCACGCCCAGCAGCACCGACCAGAACAGGGTGTCCACGTGCAGCGCCCAGAAACCCATGGCAGCAGCTTCTTCGGCGCCGTGGGCGATGCCCCAGCTGCCATCTGCATGCTGACCGAAAGTTAGGTTCTGCAGGTGATGCTGGATGTAGCCGGCACTGGTTTCGTTGGTGGCTTGTTCACTGGCACTCATGGTCGATCTGCTCTGAATATGTATCTGCTGTAAACGGATGATTGATTGATCAGTTGTCCGGGTTGCTTGCCGGTTCAGTCTGTGCGTGGGCCAAATCCCTGCCTGCGCCTGACTGTCCGGCTTCCATTCTTGTCAGCAACCAGCCCTGCAACAGCAGGTAAAGCGGGTGCGTCAATACAAATGCAGCCAGCACGGTTGCAGCCGGCACGCTGCGCATGCCAGCAAACACCAGCATGAACAAGGCGACCACCAGCAACAGCTTGATCGCCTCGGCCTTGTACAGGCTGCTGATTCGCTGCGGCGCATGCAATGGAGCCGGAATAACCAGCACGCGCAGCGCAAACCAGAGATTCGGCAGCAGCGATATCGCGCCGCCCAGTAAAACGGCGACAGCATGCCTATGCATGGCTGTGCCGGTCACCCACAACAACAGTGCTGCCAGCATGATGAGCAATGCCTGCAGGCCCAGGGCCAGCAGTGCAGCTCGTCGCAGTCGGCGCAGGCTGTGTCCCGTCATATTGGCTCTCGTCGCAGATTGCCGGCTCGCAGCACAATCATCGCACGGCGCATACCTGTGCGTTCGCCCGAGCGTTCAGACCAGCCGCCGGCAGATCATCGTCGCGGGCAAACCACAGCAATCTGCAAATCCATTCAATTATAGCATTGGCCGATGCCAGTCACAATGGATATGACACACATTCGCAACCGGATTGCTGCGGCGTCAACTCTGTCCTGGCTGCTGTCCTGGCTGCTGTCAATAAACTGTCACATCGGCGACCTACGATGAACCCTGCGCTGGCCATCACCGGTTCAGCGTGCCGATCTTGCACGAGGCAGTTCATTGGACTCATTCTACCTGGCCGTGGTCGGCCTGCTGATTCTGCTTGCGGTCGCTGACCTGCTGGTCGGTGTCAGCAATGATGCGGTCAATTTTCTCAATTCCGCATTCGGCTCGCGTGCCGCCAGTCGCCGCACGATTCTGCTTATCGCCTCGGCCGGGGTGCTCGCCGGCGCGCTGTTTTCATCCGGCATGATGGAAGTGGCACGCAAGGGCATCTTCCATCCGGAGCTGTTCAGCTTCGCTGACATCACCTGCCTGTTCGTGGCGGTGATGCTGGCGGACATTCTGCTGCTGGACGCCTTCAACACTTTTGCCATGCCGACCTCGACCACCGTATCCATCGTGTTCGAGTTGCTCGGCGCGGCATTGGCGGTGGCGATGTGGAAGCTGCTGGCTCTGTCGGACAGCCCGACAGCACTGCTGAGCTACATCAATGCCGGCAGTGCTGTGGCCATCATTGTCGGCATCGTCGCTTCGGTGCTGATCGCTTTTGTCATCGGCGCCGCTGTACAGTTCGTCTCGCGGCTGGTGTTTACCTTTCAACACCGGCAGCAGCAAATCGCCACCGTGATCTGGTGTGCACTGGCCATCACCAGCATCGTCTTTTTCATCCTGCTCAAGGGTCTGGGCAGCGCCAGCGTGTTCGGTGAACACTTCAGCGCTGTGCTGGATGGCAACATGCCGTTGCTCGCGGTGACGATGTTTGGCGGTCTGCTGCTGCTGCTCGCCCTGCTGCAGCGTCTCTGGCGCATTAACCTGCTACAGCTGGTGGTGCTGGTCGGCAGCTTTTCCCTGGCAATGGCCTTTGCCAGCAACGACCTGGTCAATTTCATCGGCGTGCCGTTGGCCGGGCTGGCGGCCTATCAGGACTGGTCAGCCAGCGGCGTCGCAGCCAGCGAGTATGCGATGACCGCGCTGACTGCACCGGTGCGTGGTCAGACCCAGTATCTGCTGCTGGCCGGCATGATCATGGTGGCCGCATTGTGGTGGTCAGAAAAAGCTCGCAGCGTGACCGAAACCGAAATCAGCCTGGGCCGTCAGGATAACGGGCCGGAACGCTTCAGCCCGCACCTGATCAGCCGCTGGCTGGTGCGCAGCGGGTTGCGGCTGGGCCAGCTCCTGCTGTGGCTGTTCCCGCGTCGCGCCATGTACTGGGTCGATCAGCGCTACCAGCTGACAACACCCGGCCATGGCGCAGAGAGCAAGACCGATGCACCGGCATTCGACCTGTTGCGGGCCTCCGTCAATCTGACCGTTGCCAGCATTCTCATTGCCATTGCCACGTCGATGAAGCTGCCACTTTCCACCACTTATGTCACCTTCATGGTGGCCATGGGTTCATCGCTGGCCGACCGCGCCTGGGGCCTGGACAGCGCCGTGTTTCGTGTCAGTGGTGTCATCAATGTCATCAGCGGCTGGTTCGCCACTGCCGTCATTGCGCTGCTGGTGGCGTTTATCTATGCCAGCCTGATTCATCATTTCGGCGGCGTGGCAATGCTGCTGTTGACTCTGGTCGGTGGTGCCGCACTGGTGCACACGCATCGACTGCACCGGCATCGCAAAGCGCGCTTGCACCCTGTTACCGACAGCACGCCTTTTGCACCACAACAGGTCGCAAACTGCGCGCTGCAGATTGCCGTCATGACATTGCGCGCGCTGGCAGCCGCAAACCGCGCTGAACTGCTGCGCGCTGTGCAGGCCGCGCAGCGGCTTGGCCAGCAGCTGCGCGGCCTGGAAATCCGTCTGCTTGAGCTGCTCGCCGAACCGAACATGGTCGCCGCCACGCCATCAGCAAGCACTGCTGCAGACAAAGGATTGCAGACAGAAGGGACAAACATTGCGGTGACGCTGCCACCGCCAGCGCCAGTTGCCGCCAGCCACAGCGATGAGGATATACAGCGCCTGCAGCTGTTTGCCACGCAGCAGGATCTGTACCAGTCCGCCGAGCTGATCGCCAGCGCCTGCCACACTTACCAGCGCAACTCGCATCCGCCGCTGCATGCACCTCAACGGGAAGCACTGCAGCGTCTGGCCGACGCGCTGGAGCAGCTCTTAACGACGGCCGACACGAGCCACCGACAGCATTGCCACACGCAGATCCAGGCACTGCTGCGGATGCAGCTGCAGGGATTGCGTGCACGGCATTATTCCGGCAAAAACACGCAGCTGATCATCAGCCTGTGCCTGGAAGTGGAAGATGTACTGGGCTGTTTGCAGCATCTATATGGGCCACAACAGCATGACCAATGGCAGATGGGCACTGACTTCGATCTGTTATAAAGTACCCGCAGAATAACCATCATCACAGGAGTAACACCATGCGCTACCTCATTACCTTGCTTACCGTCGCCATGCTGTCATTGTCAGCCAGCGCGGTGGAAGACAATCTGGACGCCGTGCTCGCCGGTTATCTGGACACCATGGGCGGACAGGCTGCCATCGACAAAACCGAAACGGTCAGTGCCAAAGGAACGCTGATGTTCCCCGGCGGCATGGAGGCCCCGTTCACGCTCAAGTTCGTACCGAAAGCGCAGAAAATGCGCATGGACTTCGAATTCCAGGGCATGCAGGCCACCAGCGCCTACGATGGCGAATCCGGCTGGTCAGTGATGCCGTTCATGGGCAAGACCACGGCCGAACCGATGGCCGATGACCAGCTCAAGCAGGCGCGTGATCAGGCCGATTTCTTCGGCCCATTGATCAATCACAAAGACAAGGGCCACCAGCTGGAGCTGGTTGGCGTGACCGACATCGAAGGCACCGAGGCCTACCACATCAAGGTGACCAAGGCGAATGAGGACGTCGAGGACTGGTACCTGGACACCGAGTACAACCTGCCGTTTCGGGTCGAGTCGGTGGCCAGCATGATGGGCCAGGAAGTCGAAACCACCACCACCATGGGCGATTACAAGGAAGTCGATGGTCTGCTGGTGCCGTTCTCGGTACAGGTCGGCTTTGGTGCCGGTGACGCCGAGCAGGGCATCGTCATTGAAGAGATGCTGATGAATCCGGACATAGACCATAGCATCTTTGACATGCCGGAAGTCGCGGTCGAAGCCGCCACCGCCGACTGAAGCCAGCTCACACCGCCCCGATGAACACCTGATCACAGCGCCGATTCTGAGCGAATCGGCGCTTTTTTTATCCCCGCCTGCACCAGCGGCAAACGCATCGGCTGCGGGCAAGCTGCGGAGAATGATGCCATGCAAACCACCCTGAAATTCGCCCTGCACGGCCTGCTGGCCGGCAGTCTGCCGCTGTCAGCCCAAATCGACATTGACAGCTACACCTTCGGCGGTCTCAGTGCCCGCGCGCTGGGCCCGGCCACCATGAGCGGTCGCATTGCTGCTCTGGATGCGGTCGAGATCGACGGCAAGCTCAACATCTATGTCGGTGCCGCCAGCGGGGGAGTGTGGAAATCCAGTAACGCCGGCATCACTTTCGAGCCGGTGTTTGACGACCACAGCCAATCCATCGGCGCCATCCGCATCGATCCATCCAGCAGCGACACCATCTGGGTCGGCACCGGTGAGCCCTGGGTGCGCAACAGCGTTTCGGTCGGTACCGGCGTGTACCGTTCCAGCGATGCAGGCAAGACCTGGCAGTCGCTGGGTCTGGAGCAGTCCGAGCACATCAGCGCGATTGAAGTCAGCAGCGACGACAGTGACACCGTGTTTGTCTGCGCCCTGGGTCAGGCCTGGAGCGCCAATGCGCAGCGCGGTGTCTACCGCAGCAGCGACGCCGGAGCAAACTGGGAACAGGTGCTGTACGTCGACGACAACACCGGTTGCGGCGATCTGGTCATGGACCCGTCGGCACCCAACATCCTCTATGCCGGGATGTGGGACTTCCGCCGCTCACCGGACTTTTTCCGCTCCGGCGGCCCCGGCAGTGGCCTGTATCGCAGCCTCGACGGCGGTGACAGCTGGCAACGCCTGGAACAGGGCCTGCCTGAAGGCGAGCTGGGCCGCATTGCACTGGCCATCGCGCCGTCACGCACCAGCGTGGTCTATGCCAATGTGGAATCGGCAGACACCGCCCTCTATCGCTCCGACGATTTTGGCCACAGCTGGCAGCGCATGAGCGACGCCTCCAACGTGCAGATGCGACCGTTTTATTTCGGCGAACTCATGGTCGATCCCACGGACCATGAGCGCGTTTACCGACCAGCCTTCACCACCAGCGTCAGCGAGGACGGCGGCAACAGCTTTACCTCACTGTTCGGCTCCGGCTTCGGCGTAGGCATCCACCCTGATCATCATGCCATGTGGATCAATCCGGACAATCCGCAGCAGGTGCTGCTCGGCACCGATGGCGGTCTCTACATCAGCCATGACCGCAGCAACAACTGGAACTTCGCGCGCAACCTGCCCATCTCGCAGTTCTATCATGTCAGCCATGACCAGCAGATCCCCTACCAGGTGTATGGCGGTCTGCAGGACAACGGCAGCTGGGCGGGGCCGTCACGCGGTCCCGGTGGCGTCACCAACGCCGACTGGGACAACGTCGGTTTCGGCGATGGTTTCTGGGTAGCGGTGGATCCGTTCGACGACAACATCGTCTATTCCGAATACCAGGGCGGCAAGCTGATGCGCATCAACCGCAGCTTGAGCGAAGTGAAAAGCATTGCCCCCATTGCCCGCGATGACGAAAGCAAGCTGCGTTTCAACTGGAACACCCCGCTGCACTTAAGCCGTGCCACGCCCGGCACCATCTACTACGGTTCACAGTACCTGCATCGCAGCACCGACCGCGGCGAAAGCTGGCAGACCATCTCACCGGATCTGACCAGCAACGATCCCCAACGCCAGCGTCAGCTGGAATCCGGCGGCATCACCATCGACAATTCCACCGCCGAGAACAACACCACCCTCTACACCATCAGCGCATCGCCACTGGATGCCGGTCTGATCTGGGTCGGCAGCGATGACGGCCTGGTGCACGTCACCCGCAACGGCGGCGAGGACTGGGACAACGTCACCGGCAACATTCCCGATCTGCCAGCAGGTACCTGGATTTCCCGAGTCGAAGCCAGCCCACATGATCCCGGCACCGCCTTCCTGACCGCCGACGGCCACCGCAGTGGTGACATGAATGTGTACGTCTACCGCACCACCGACTATGGCCAGAGCTGGACTTCGCTGGCAAGCGACGACATCAACGGCTACGTCTGGGTCATCCGCCAGGATCTGGAAAACCCGCAGCTGCTGTTCGTCGGCACCGAATTCGGTCTCTTTATCAGTCTCGATGGCGGTCAGCGCTGGGCCCGCTTCCAGGAGAACCTGCCGCCGGTGGCCGTCCACGACATCAGTATCCACGAGCGTGACCACGACCTGATTCTTGCCACCCATGGCCGCGGCATCTACATCATCGACGACATCACGCCGCTGCGCGCACTGAGCGCCGGGATCATCGCTGACAACGTCGCCCTGCTGCCGTCCCGCCCCGGCATCATGTACAGCGGCGGCGCGCTGCAGTCGTTTGGCGGCAACGATGAGTTCATCGCGCAAAACCCGCCGGAAGCGGCCATGATCAGTTACTACCTGAAAAAACGGCACCTGCTTGGTGATCTCAAGATCAATGTCTACGACAGCAATGATCAGCTCATCACCAGCCTGCCCGGCGACAAGCGCAGAGGCATCAACCGCGTGGCCTGGCCGATGCGGCTGAAACCACCCAAGTTCCCCGCCGCCACCAGCCTGGTGCCCGGCTTCGTCGGCCCGCGCCTGCCCGAGGGCAGCTACCGCATAGAGCTGATCAAGGGCAAACAGACCCTCAACAGCAGCGTGGAACTGGTGCCCGATCCACGCTCACCGCACAGCGCGGAAGACCGCCAGCTGCAGCAGCAAGTCACGCTGGAGCTGTACAACACCCTGGCCGATCTGACCTACATGCTGGATTCGGTGGATGAACTGGCGGCAGCCATGCGCGAGCAGGCCGACGAATTGTCCGGCAGCAATGCCCGCGATCTCAAGCGCATTGCCGACCGGCTGGACGAACACAGCGGCACGCTGGCGGTGCGCGAAGGCGGCTTCATCAGCGGGCAGGAACGCCTGCGCGAACGCCTGGGCGAACTCTACGGAGATGTCAGTGGCTATGACGGCCGCCCCACCGACACCCAGCTTGAGCGACAGCAGCAGCTGCTGCAGCAACTGGCCACAGCGCAAACTGAAACCGACAAACTGCTGGAACAACAACTGCCGCGTGCCAACCGCATACTGCAACGCAATAACATCGAGCCACTGCAACGCATCAGCCGTGCCGACTGGAACGAGCGCGAAGGCATCGGTGCCCCCAACACTGCCGGTCTGAGCAAATGGTTCATACGCCAGCAACTGCCGGCGCTGCTGCAGCTGCGACCGTTTTTGCTCTGAGCGCAGGAATCATTCAGCGGAAAAAACAAGGCGAGGCCATCACTGATGGCCTCGCTGCCAAAACATCGAAACCCATCAGATTATCTTCACCAGCTAGAGCCTGGCATGCCGACGCAGGCCGGGCTCCGGTTCAGCTTACGTGTGGCAATACGACCCGGTGTTTCCTGGTGTACCCCGCCGGAAATACTGTAACGTTCAGCGAGTCGGAAAGCACTTAGCCGCAAGGCATGGCTCGCAGGTCATGGCCACTCCATGGCCAAGAGCCTTAACACAGCGGATGAGTGCTTTCCGGCTCGCCCTGTGGGAGCGCCCCTGAGGCTGCATGACGGCGTTGCAATCCTTGTCAAGGGCTTGCCATTCACTGCCCAGCCACTACGATCCGCGTCTTGTACTGCAGCCTCAGGACGCGCTCTGAATGTCACAGTATATCCGGCGGGGTACACTAGCACTGGCCATGCGTCGGCTGAATCTTCCCACCGTCATCCCCCGCGCTTGTTCCATCATTTGGTGCTAGGAGCCTGTCGGACTTAACACTGATCTACTGCTGAAAATCCGGATTGGGCCAGATTCTCCGATCTTCATCGTTGCATAGGCACACTATTCGCCTCAAAAGATCGCAAAATCTGACTCCAACCGGCTTTCCTTCGCTACGATCGGTCAAATCCGACAGGCTCCTAGCCCGCATTATTCATGAACCTGGCTACTGCGATGCCTCCAGCCCGCGCATCTGCGGCGTTTTGCTCGGTCACGAATCCTCAACGTACTGTTCAAGTACGCCTGCGGTTCGTTCGGTCGCGAAACACCACAGCTACACGTTCTGGCA
>Ga0180009_10004324_pt1 | contig 15704 bp, 11 predicted proteins | sample OS_PC_MetaG_FD_123537 | JGI IMG/M metagenome (GOLD analysis project Ga0180009, IMG submission 123537) | Groundwater microbial communities from the Aspo Hard Rock Laboratory (HRL) deep subsurface site, Sweden - OS_PC_MetaG | ecosystem: Environmental > Aquatic > Deep subsurface > Groundwater...
ACCCGCTTGATGTCGGGGACGCTGCGACCCACCAGGAAGATGCCGATGGTGAACAGGCCGGAGAGGAATGGCGTGGAGAACGACGAGAAGAACACCGCGATCGCGGTGACCACCACCACCTCGAGGAAGATCAGCACCATCATCTTGGCCACCGCCCCACCCGCCGGCGCACCCTGGACCCAGAGCACGACCAGCAGCACGACGGCCATCACCAGCGCCTGAACACCCAGCGTGAGCACGATCCCAATGAACTTGCCCAGCACGAACTCGTAGCGGTGGATCGGCTTGGGGACGAGGGAGTAGACCGTCTTGCGCTCGAGCTCCTTGTACACCAGGTTCACGCCGACGAAGATGGCGATGATCACCAGGAACAGGCTCATCCCCGCCAACCCCAGGTCGGTCGTCAGCCGGGCCTCCTCGTGCACCGAGAGCGCACCAAAGGCCAGCGAGGCAACGATCACGACCACGGCGAAGAACAACAGGCTGTAGAGCACCTTGTTGCGCACCGCTTCGCGGAAAGTGTTGAGCCCGATGGTGAGGATCTTGTTCATCGACCTGCGCCCGGGCCGGCCGCATCGCCGGTCGCCCTGTCCCGTTCGCCTGCCTCCTCCTGCACCATCCGCACCACCAGGTCCTCCAGCGACTCCTTGCGCGGCGTCACCGAGTGGACCTGGCCGCCCGCCGCGCGCACCCGCTCCAGCACGTCGTCGACCGGCCGGTCGCCGTCGAGCCTGACCTGCACGGAGTCCCCCACCCGCCGCACAGCCTGCCCCTGCTGCTCCAGGCTGTGCACCACATCGTCCGGCACGCCGCTGACCACCACGTCGGTGCTGACAACTCGGGCATCGAGCAGCTGCTGCAGCGGCCCGGTGTTGACCGTCTTGCCCTTCACGATGATCGCCACGCGGTCGGCCAGCAGCTCCACATCGGCCAGGATATGAGACGAGAGCACCACCGTCTTGCCCTGTTGCCGCAGCTCGGCGATCAGCTCTCTCAGGTCCTTGCGGCCCAGGGGATCGAGCCCGGTCAGCGGCTCGTCCAGCAGCACCAGCTCTGGATCGTTGACCAGTGCCTGGGCGATGCCGACCCGCTGGAGCATGCCCTTGCTGTAGCGTCGCAGGGCGAGGTTCGCCGCCTGGGTCAGCCCCACGCGCTCGAGCAGGCGGTCCGCCTTGCGGCGGGCCTCCGATCGGGACATGCCGAAGAGCTTGGCCATGAAGATCAACAGCTCGCGCCCGGTGAGGTAGTCGTAGAAGTAGGGCGACTCGGGCAGGTAGCCCAGCCGGCGCTTGGCCCGGATGTCCCCCACCGGCAGCCCGAGCAGCTCCGCCTTGCCCGAGCTGGGGCGGATCAGCCCGAGCAGGATCTTCAGCGTGGTGGTCTTGCCGGCGCCGTTTGGGCCAAGCAGACCGAAGATCTCGCCCGACTCCACCTCCAGGCTGACATCAACGATCGCTCGCACCTTCCGGCGAAAGAAACCGATGACGTAGGTCTTCGCCAGGTGCTCCGTCCGCATCGCGGCCATCAGCCGTCCTCGGCCCCGTTGGCTTGGCTCCTGTACCACTCGATCGTCCTGGTCAGGCCGTCGTCGAGATCGACCGCGGGCTCGTATCCGAGCAGATCTCTCGCCTTGTCGATGTTCGGGATTCGCAGCTCGACGTCGGCGAAGGGCCAACGAACGAGCTCGATGGGCGAAGACGAGCCGCTCAGCCGCACGATCTGGTGCGCGAGGTTGTAGATCGTCACGGTCGAGCGCGGGTTGCCGATGTTGAAGGCGTGCCCCACGGCGTTGATGCGCTCCAGCGCCATGAGCGTGCCGTTGATGATGTCGTCCACGTAGCACCAGGCGCGGATCTGTCCACCATCGTTGTGGACCAGCAGCGGCTCCTCGCGCAGGGCGCGCAGGATGAAGTGGTGCACCGCACCCTCGCCGATCTGCATCGGACCGTAGATGTTGAATGGCCGCACCGAGCAGGTGGGGAGCCCAAACTGCTTGTGGTAGTTGAACGTCAGATGCTCGGTTGCCAGCTTGCTCACGGCATAGGTCCAGCGCGCCTCACCCACCGCACCGAGGCTCGTGACATCACCCTCTGTGACGTTGTAGGCGTGGCGACCGAAGACCTCGGAGGTGGAGAAGTCCACCAGACGCTCGAGCGCAGGCAGCTCCCTCGCTGCCTCGAGCACGTTGATCGTGCCGAGGAGATTGGTGCGCATGGTCGTCACCGGCAGCTTCATCACGGTGTCCACCCCGGCGATCGCGGCCAGGTGGACCACATGCGTGCAGCCCTCGATGGCGCCGCGGACGGCACCCTCGTCCATCACATCGCCGACCCGTAGCTCGACGCCCGGCGCCCGGTCGAGCCCCGCCGGCTGGAGCGCGTTGCGGTGCAGATTGTCCAGCACCACGACCTGGTTGTCCCGGGCCAGCACCCGGCACAGATGGGTGCCGATAAAGCCTGCACCGCCGGTGATCAGGATGCGCTTGCCGCTCAGCATCTGTCGCCCGTGTCAGGTCCCCCGGGAGTCGATGTCGTACTTGCGTATCAGCTCACGCAGGTGCTTGCGGTCGATCTGGGCCTCCCTCGCTGCGGAGGAGAGGTTCATCTTGTGACGCCGCATCAGGTCAACGATGTACTCACGCTCGAAGAACTCCACCAGCTGGCCCTTGGCCTCCTTGAACGGCAGATCTGTACGAATGCCCAGCGACGGCGACGCATCGGTGCTGGAGAAGGCATCATCCAGATTGATGCTGTCGCCCTTGGAGAGCACGCAGGCTCGCTCGATCACGTTGCGCAGCTCGCGCACGTTTCCCGGCCAGCTGTGGCGCTGCAGGCGGGCCATCTCCTCGGGCGGAACCCGCAGCCTGGCGTTCTCCGGCGAGAACTGTTCGACGAAGTGACCGGCCAGGTAGGGGATGTCCATGCCCCGCTCGCGCAGGGGGGGCAACGCGATACGGATCACGGCCAGCCGGTAGTACAGATCTTCCCGGAAGTTGCGGCGAACGACCTCCTCGCGCAGATCTCTGTTCGTGGCCGCGACCACGCGCACGTCGACGTTCTCGTACTGGTTGCCGCCGACCCGACGCACGGCGCGCTTGTCCAGCACCCTGAGCAGCGCCGGTTGCAGATCGGGGCTCAGCTCGCCGATCTCGTCGAGAAAGATGGTGCCGCCGTGGGCCTCGGCGAACGCGCCCTTGCGATCCGCCACGGCCCCGGTGAACGAGCCCTTCATGTGTCCAAACAGCGCGCTCTCGATCAGCTCGTGCGGCACGGCGCCACAGTCGAAGACGACGAAGGGGCCCTTGGCGCGGTGGCTGTTCTTGTGCACCTCCTCCGCCACCAGCTCCTTGCCCGTGCCTGTCTCACCCTCGATGATCACCGTCGCATCGGTCACGGCGATATCGGCGAGCAGGGCGAAGAGCCGACGCATCTTCGGGTCCTGCCCCTTGATCAGGCCGAAGTTTGGGGAGTCACTGATCTCCGGCTCGACCACCTCCTCCTCGGGCAGGAACTTGACCACGGTGCGGCCGAGCTTGAACTCCGCGCCGAAGCCGATCGTGATCTCCTTGAACCGCGAGCCCTGGAAGAAGGTACCGTTGGTGGAGCCCATGTCCTGCAGCACGACACCGCCGCTGCTCTCCGACCAGCGGGCCTGCATGTGCTGCCGCGAGACGGTCTTGTCGGTGAGCACCATGCCGCAGGCCGGGCTCGAGCCGAAGACCATGGGCTGCTGGGTCAGGATGACGGACTCGCCCCGATCGGGGCCCTTGATCACGAGGAAGCTCCCGCCCCGCTGTCGGGTAAAGGCGGGAGGCTCATCCAGAAGGCTCGTTACCTGGTTCTTGCGCGCTCGCACTATCGAAACTCTGAAGAATTACGGCATTAAGATAGCCGTGCCACCGCCTCGGGTCAACGAATTGTCATGGGCAACCCCTGCCATATACCACATTCGAGGCCTCTTGCAGAGCGAGTTGTGGGGGACTATGTTTGCCTCTGACAGTAGGAGCTTCGTTGTCCTCCCTGAACGTGCTGCTTGTCTCCGCGGCGGGCCTTGGGCTACTCCACACGCTCATCGGCCCGGACCACTATCTGCCCTTCATCGTCCTCGGCCGGGCCGAGGGGTGGCCGCTGCGCAAGACGCTGCTGTGGACCTTCGTCTGCGGCCTGGCCCACGTGCTCTCGTCGGTGGTCGTCGGCGCGCTGGGGGTCGCGCTGGGCTGGGCCCTGTCGCGGATGGAGCAGTTCGAGGGCGTGCGGGGCACCATGGCCGGCTGGGCGCTGGCGGGGTTCGGAGCGCTCTACTTCGCCTGGGGGCTGTGGCGCGGCTGGCGCGGCCAGCACGTCCACGTCCACCGGCACGCCGATGGAACGATCCATACCCACAGCCACGACCACGACAAGGTGGCCCCCGCCCCGACGCATGAGCAGGCCGTGCACGAGGAGCCGGACCACGTCCGCGCGCACCGGCGCACGGTCTGGACCCTGTTCATCATCTTCGTGCTCGGCCCCTGCGAGCCGCTGATCCCGCTGCTGATCGTGCCGGCGGCCAGCCACAGCTTCTGGGGCGTGGCGCTGGTCGCCACCGTGTTCGGCGTCGTGACGATCTCCACCATGATGGTCACCGTGACCCTGGGCTACCTGGGCCTGGGAGCCCTGCGGGTGCAGTTCCTCGAGCGCTACGTCCACGCCCTGGCGGGCGCCACGCTGCTCGCGGCGGGGCTGATGACGCAGCTGATGGGGTTGTAGCCGCCACCACGGCAACTACAGCGCCACTCCGATCGCCGCCAGCACCGCGCGTTCCACCAGGGCCATCCGCCCCGCGGTCAGCGGGCCTCCCAGGGGCCCGCCCACGAGGCGGTGCTTGGCCTCGTCGAATCTGGGGCAGGGGCCCGCCCACGAGGCGGTGCTTGGCCTCGTCGAATCTGGGGCAGGGTCACGACCGGTCCCACAGCCGAGCCACTGCCTCGTCACCCAGACCGGCCCACGCCTCGTCTTCCTCGATCTCTGCCGCGGAGAGCCCACGATAGTAGGCCTCGATCTGACGGTCCAGCTCCCCACGACTTCTCAGCCGGATCCAGCTGCGAAGCGCCCTCTCCACGACCTCGCTGCGATTGGATCTCGAGCCGCGAGCCGCCTCTTCGTCGATGGCAGCCACGATCGCCTCGTCGATGGTCAGACTGATCTTGATCCGTTTGCCCACGGCTCAGGTATCCTAACCATTACTACCTTTGGTCCTATCAGCTGTCGGATGGTCCTTCCACGGGCGGGTCAGCAAACTTGCTGTTCAGCAGCCCTGCTGATTAGCAAACTTGCTAATCAGCAAACTTGCTAATATACTGGCCTCATGTTCCACACGAGCCTGCCCGTCATCGGTGCTGACTTCTTCGATCGTCTGGAACAGACGGAGCGGCTACTGGCGCTCGTGGACAAGCTCCTCGCCGGCGCCCCCGAGTGGCTCGCCATCGTCGGTGCGCGAAAGGTCGGCAAGACAAGCCTACTGCTCGAGGTCGCCCGACGCGTCCATGACAGGCGCGTCAGCTTCGTCTTGCTGGATGCCCTTGATCCCACACCACTCTCTGTCGAGTTCTTCAGACGTCTGGCGCTGCGCACGGTCGATGTGATGCTGAGCTCGGAGGGTGGCCGATCGCTGGAGCTTTCGGCGCGGGACCACGCCGACTACCAGGCGAGGCTGGCAGCATCCAGCCGTTTCGTCCGATTGCCGGCGGCGCTCCGCCAACGCCTCGTCAAGCTTCCCTCACTCGCGCTTGACAGTGATGGGCTTCGGATCTGCCTCGACCTTCCCGAGCATCTGGCCGTCGCGCTCGATGCCCATGTCCTGATGGCGATCGACGAGTTCCAGGAGCTCGCGTCCGTGATGAGCGGACGGCAGAAAATCGACCCCTTCCCGCTGATCCGGTCCGTCTGGCAGACGCATCGACGCACCGCCTACGTCATCTCCGGCTCTGCCCGGACGTTGTTGTCAGACCTCGTCACCGCTCGACACTCACCGTTCTTCCAGCACTTCGACCTGATGGAGCTCGGACCCTTCAGCCGAGAGGACGGAATCGATCTGCTCGTCGGAGCAAGCCCCGACGAGTGCAGGCTCGAGCGTGAGATTGCCCGGACAGCGGTGGACGTCATTGGCGGCCATCCCTTCTACCTCCAGCTGATCGGCGATGCGCTGACCCGGCGACCTCACGAGCCTGACGGCGATCCGCTGAAGCTCGCGTTGCAGGAGGTGCTCTTCTCCAGAACTGGCCGCCTCGCGCTCTATCTGGAAGGCGAGTGGAAGCGCCTCGTGGGGCGTTCGACGACCCTCGCGGCCTGTCTCAACGCGCTCGCGCTCGCGGACGAAGCCCCACGACTGGTCGACCTGGCGCACGCGATCGGAGCATCGCCGGCCGCCGCGGCAACCTACCTCGAGCGGCTCGGTGACGCGGTCGCCGAGGAAGGGGGGCGCTACCGCCTCGCGGACTCGACCTTCGCGCTTTGGCTCCGCTGGCGCGCACCCGGGGGGACCATGGTGCCGATGACCCTGGTCGGCGATGCGGCAGAGAAACAGGTCGCGAACGAGATGGCGCTGATGGGCTTCGACCTGGTCTACCAGTCCCGCGCCTCGCGCGGCGCATTCGATCTGCTCGCTACTCGGGGCGCGCAGCAACTCGGAGTGCAGGTCAAACGCTCGGACCTGCCCGTCCGCTTTGCCAAGTCAGCGTGGAATCGCATGGTGGCTGACGCCAAGCGACTGGGCTGGCGGTGGATTGTGGCCGCTGTGGACGGAGACCACCGGGTCAGCTGGCTGGACCCGGGCCTGGCGCGGCGTGGCCGGGAGATCCGGCTTGGCGAGGAAGCAAGCATCGAGAACCTGCTCGTCTGGCTGGAGGATCGGTAGCATCTCCAGGGCGATGTCAGGGGCAGTCCCCGACACCCGCATCCCCGGCAGCTTCCCTCCAGCCCCAGCGGGGGAGATTCCTTCCTGTGGAAGATCGCCCTCGCCCCATGGCCGGGCCATGTGGCAAGATCGACCATAGGGGGTTCCATGACAAACAGCTCGTTGGTCTTCGTGCTGCTCCTGCTGCTCGTGGGCTGCAGCGGATCGAACGGCGCTCACTCTGACCTCGGCGTTCCTGTCGACAGCTCGCGACCGCATGATCGTGGAAACGAGGCCGACCAGAGGCCCGACGCGGGCAGTGGGCCGCTTCAGTGCGGGGCCCACGAGGTGGTGCAGGGCGGCTGCGGTGCTCGCTGCCCGGCGCCGTGCGTGTGCGTCACCTTCTTCGACGAGACTCTGGTCCCCTTCGAGCTCTGTGGGACTCCGTGCCACGTCCCCGGTTCCTGCCCGGCAGACGAGCGCTGCAGCGTGATCATTGGCAACGCCCAGCCCAGCAGCCAGCCGGTCTGCCTGCCCCAGGTGCTGCAGACGCCCGACGACGGAGCGAAGGCGCTGGTGGACTGCATCGACCTCCTTCCCAGCATGACCGCCCCGCGCTGCCGCGGCAGCTACCTGACCCAGATGCAGACCTTCTATTGCCACGGCGGCGTGGGAGGCGCCTACTGCGCCGACGTGCTGCTCGAGACCTGCCCCGGCGGCTGCGTCACGCCGGACGCCGGAGCGCCCGGGTGCAACGGCGCTCCAGACGCGGGCGGGCCTGCGGCGACCGACGCGGGCGTTGCCTGCTGCCCCTCGAGCATCTTCGGGAGCTGCCGCATGCTGGGCGGTGCCAAGCTGCCGCCCCACGGCTGCCGCATGCTGTGCTGCAACCCGCCGTGCCAGTGGACCAAGGGCACCGACAGCCACGGCTGCGCCACCTGGACGCCCGTGCCGCCGGACGCCGGAGGTCCGGGTTGACCGCCGGACACAAGTCAGGGGATGGCAGGCCATCCCCGAAGAAGAGACCGTATCCCGGCCACAACGCGGGGGATGGGTGGTCATCCTCGAAGAAATGGCCGCATTCCGGCCACAAGTCGGGCGATGGCTCGCCATCCCCGGAGAATCGGCCTTGATGAGTCGACCCCCGGGGGGTCCGCCCGTTGTGGCCTCGATCGCGGTCACTTCTCGTCGACCCCCGGGCAGCCGATCTGAGGTGCATGCGCAGCGATTGCCAAGACCCGTCGCTTCTCCATAGAATACCCGCCGAGGCGCAACCATGGACGCGACGACGAAGAAGATCGTGAAGCTGCTCGAGGATGACCGCATCGAACGCCGCTGCGGGGCCGCGATGGTGCTCGGTGAGCTGCGGGTCAAGGACGCCGAGGCGATCGACGCGCTCGGCCGCTGTCTGGCCGAGAACAACCAGCTGCTGCAGGGCTACGCGCTGGAGGCGCTGGCCGGCGTGCGGTCGGCCAAGGTGGCCAAGCACGTGATGCCGCTGCTGGACCACCCGGACGGCGAGCTCCGGGCGCAGGCGGCCGCCCTGCTCGCCGACCAGGGGGCGCGGGCCCAGGCCGCGCTGGCGAAGGAGCTGGTGAGCGCGCCCGTCACCCGCAGGCGGGCCATCGTCAACATCCTGCGGCGCAACCACGACAAGGAGACGCTGGGGCGGCTGGTGGCGCTGCTGCCTGACCCGGAGATCGGCGAGTACGTGCTCAACGCCCTGCGGGGCGAGGTCGACCACACGAGCGACAAGGCGCTGGAGCTGCTCCACGTCGAGGTCGCGGCCGTGCTCAAGCGCAGGGAGTGGCAGGTCGACCCGACCGCCCTCGGCCGGGCGCTGCGGCTGCTGGGCTACATGCGCGACCCGAAGCTGGTGAAGACCATCCTGCGCTATGCCGCCAACAAGCAGCCGATGCCGGTCCGCCTGGCCGCTGTGGCGGCCCTGCGCCGTCCCCTGGCCGCCTCGAAGTCCACCGACGAGGCGGTCCGCGAGCTGCTGGCCTACGCCGACGACGCCGACCCGACGCTGGCCCGGGCCGCCGTCGACACCCTGCGCGGGCTCAAGGTCCCCGCCGGCACGACATCCACGCTGATGAAGCTGGCCGAGGGCAGACATGCCGAGGCCCGCAAGTACGCCGTGGAGGCCCTGGGCCGGTCGGGGAGTCAGTCGGTGGTGAAGAGCCTGGTCTCCCACCTCAGGGGCGATGACCCGGCTGCCCGCGAGGCCGCCATCCGGTCGCTGGCTCAGATGGAGGGGGTGGCGAAGCCGCTGCTCAAGGCGCTGCACGAGAGCTGTGCGGACGCGGAGCTGGTGCAGGTGCTCTGCCGGCTGCTGAAACGCCACGCACAGGATCTCAAGCCTGCGGACCGCAAGGACATCGCCGACCTGACCGTGCAGTGCCTGGAGCAGGGAAGCGCCGGCACCTCCCCCCTGCTCGATCTGCTCGCATCCGTCGAGCCGCAGAGCTTCGCCAGGGTGCTGCTGGATCGGGCCATGGCCCACAAGCGGGCCAAGCGCCACGAGCAGGCGTTCGCGCTGCTCGGCAGGCTGGACGATGCCGGTCTGCTCGACGACGAGGGCCGCTTCGCAGCGGTGGTGACCGGGCTGGGATCGCTGCCCTCGAAGAAGGAGCTGGGCCGGGCCAGCCGGACGACCCACCCTGTGCTGAAGCAGATGGTGGAGCTGCTCTCCGGCGGTTTCCCGCTGGCCGGCAGGCTGCGCCAGGAGAAAGGGCTGTCGCCGGACGACCTGTTCTTCGTGGGATTCAACTTCTCGGAGAGCAAGGACGAGGACGAGAAGGAGTTCGGGGGGGCGCTGCTGGCTCACCTGGCCCAAAAGGGCCCCCGCACGAAGCTGGGCCGCAGCGCCAAGAACAAGTTGAAGCTGGTGGGACTCGGGTAACATGTCATTATTGGATCGATGTTCCATGGGTGCAGCCGGGAGAGATCTACAGTGCGTGTGACGCTGCTATCGCTGATCGCGGCGCTGGTCCTGCTGCCGGGCTGTGAGGAGATCATCCGACAGTTCATCCCGGTTCAGGGCGACGACGCCCAGGCCCCCCTGCCCGACGCCGTCTTCGCCATGGACGGCGATGGGTTCGTCCTGGACAAGCTGACGCTGAGCAGCGCCAAGCCGGAGCACGGTCCCTTCGTCGGAGGCACCGAGGTCACCCTGTCCGGATCGGGGCTGCACGCCCCGCTCTCGATCACGGTCCAGGGCAAGGCGGTGCAGGAGCCCCAGATCCAGCTGCTGAGCCCGATCGGCGTTCGCATCATCACGCCCGCAGGAAAGGTCGGAGCGGCCGACATCCAGGTCACGATCAGCGACGAGACGGTCACGCTGAAGGATGGGTTCTACTACGACCCGATCCACATCGACCCTGACTCCGGTCCGACGGTCGGCGGGACCCTGGTCACGATCCAGGGCCGGGACACCGACTTCAAGCCCGGCATGAAGCTGGAGCTGGGCGGTCAGCCGATGGTCGAGGTCGAGGTGGTCAGCGCGACGTTGATCAAGGCCAAGACGCCGGCCGGCACGCTGGGTCCGGTCGACCTGGTCCTCGGCGAGCCCAAGGGCGACCGTATCGTCCAGGAGGCCTTCACCTACTACGACAGCACCAACCCAAAGAACGGGGGCATGGGGGGTGGTCCACTGCAGGGGACCCTGACCATCTCCGCGCTCAACTGGCTGACCCGCGCGCCCGTCGACGGGGCCAAGGTCGTGGTGCAGAAAGAGCGGGAGCTCGAGCTGCAGGGCACCACCAACAGCAAGGGAGTCGCCGTCTTCACCGATGTCAAGCTGACAGGACCGGTGACGGCGACCGCGGGCAAGGCCGGCTACGAGGCATCGACCGTGGTCAGCTTCGACGCTCGCGACCTGACAGTCTTCATGATGCCGATCATCAAGCCCCAGCCCGGGCCGATGCCTCCGGGGACGCAGGCCGGGGTGGTAAAGGGCCACATGCTGTTCGGCGGCACCACCGGCGCCGGCAGCACCCAGTGGAAGCTGGTTCCGGAGCCCAAGGCCGGCCAGACCAAGCGGGCCTACGTCTACAGCACCGTGCCATCGATCGACTGGGGCGCACCCTCGGCCTCCAGCGGCGCAACCATCGACTTCAAGGACGACGGCGCGACCGCGTGGCCCTACACCCTGGTGGGCTACGGCGGGGCGATGGCGGTCTACGCCGTTGCCGGCCTCTTCACCGCCAGCGACAACACCTTCGAGCCCTATGCCATGGGCGTGACCCGGGGCGTGGTGGTCGGGCCGGGCGAGGTGGTTTACGCCGACGTGCTGGTCAACATCCCGTTGACCGAGAAGGTCACCATCAAGCTCAAGGACGTCCCCGCCGGAATGGCTCGACACAGCGTGACCCTGGGGGTCGACCTCGGCGCAGACGGGGTGATCCTGCTGCGCCAGTGGGAGCTGTCGGGCGATGGTGTGTTCGTCGCCAAGGGGATCACGCGCCTGCCGCAGTTCAACTACCAGGGCCTGGTCGATGCCACCTACACCCTGGATGTCCTGCTGGAGACCGGCAGCGACGACGGCCTCCCGTTGACCCGCGCCACCGAGAGCGCCACGCTGCCAAAGGCCGGGGTGATCCTGGTGGACAAGTTCCTCGGGGGCCCACAGCAGCTCAAGCCGCCACCGGGCGGGGAGCTGCAGGGCAACACCCTGGCCTGGACGCAGAGCGGAGGCGCTCACGATCTCGCCGTGACCGTGATCCGACTGCCCGACGAGACTCCGGTCTGGCGCGTGCTGAGCCCCGGGACCACCACACAGGTCGCGCTGCCCGATCCGGTGACCTTCGGCCTGCCGGCCTGGCCCAAGGGCCCGGTGCTCTGGCTCCAGTGGCTGGCACGGCTCCCCGGCTTCAAGTACAACAACTTCACCTACAGCCAGCTGAGCTCCGACTACTGGGACCGCTGGTCCTTCGATCAGCTGGGCTTCAAGGTTCCTTGAGGAAGGGAGACACCGGTGATCTGGTCGCCCCGATACTGTTGGCTCGTGTCCGGCGCCACCGCATTGCTGCTCGGCGGCTGCGCCAACCTGAACAACGACGACGGTATCTGCGACCCCGGGTCCTACCGCTGCGTGGGTAGCAGCGCGCTCATCTGCCTGCCCGACGGCTCCGGGTGGCAGGTGGAGGCCGACTGCGGCGCAACGGGCAAGGTCTGCACCGCCGGCGGCTGCAAGGTCTGCGAGCCCGACGCGCTGCAGTGCAAGGGGATCGAGCTGCTGCGCTGCAACAGCGACGGCAGCGGCTTCCTCAACGACCCGGTCAAGACCTGCGACGCCGAGAAGGGCGAGATCTGCGACGGCGGCGGCTGCACCAACGCCTGCACCCTCGCGACCACCAACCGCAGCTATGTCGGCTGCGAGTACTGGGCCGTGGATCTCGACAACGCCGTGGTCGAGATCGGCAGCGCCGCGGCGCAGCAGTTCGCCGTCGCCCTGTCCAATCCCTCGCCTCTGCAGGCCAGGGTGCGGATCCTGGTCAACGAGGCCCCGTTTGGCCAGCCGGTCAAGCTCAAGACCGTCACCGAGCGCACCGTCAAGCCGCAGCAGCTCGAGGTGGTGTTGCTGCCTGCGCGCGAGGTTGACGGCTCGCTGCCGGGCGAGTTCAACACCGGCTCCGGCACGGCGGTGAGCTCCAACGCCTACAAGATCGAGTCGACCGCGCCGCTGATCGCCTACCAGTTCAACCCGCTGTCCAACGTCGGGGTCTTCTCCAACGACGCCTCGCTGCTCGTCCCGACTCCGGCGCTCTCCGGCGACAGCGGGGCCCAGCTGGGCGCCAACTACCTCGTCATGGGGTGGCCTCAGACCATCGCCACCACCGACGACATCATGACCAACTTCGGCACGGACCTGAGGGCGTTCCTCACCGTGGTCGGGACTCGCGAGGATACCAGCGTCAAGGTGGTGCTCAACACCGACATCATCGGCGACGCCGAGGGTCTGATAAAGCCGATGAAGGCCGGCGACACCCTGACCGCGAAGCTCGGTCCCTTCGACGTGCTCAACCTGGAGACCGGCGGTTTCGGCGCCGACTTCACCGGCAGCCAGGTCCTGACCAACAAGCCCGTTGTCGTCTTCTCCGGATCCGAGGCCTCCGACGTGCCCGACTTCCCGGATCTGACGACGCGCAAGTGCTGCGCGGATCACCTCGAGCAGCAGCTGTTCCCGGTGCCGACGCTGGGCACCGCATTCATCGCCCTCACCACGCCGTCGCGCACCGGAGCGCTCAGGGCCGCGGGAGCCGTGATCTCGGAGAAGACCGAGAAGGAGGTGTTCCGGATCCTCGCCGCTGGAGAGTTCACCAGGGTCGGCACCAACCTGCCGCCGCCCCATGACCAGCTCTCGATCAGCCCGAGGACCATCGCTCAGCTGCGGGTCAACCGCGACTTCACGATCCAGGCCAACGAGCCGGTGGTGGTGGGGCAGTTCGTCGCGGGCCAGGACGAGACCGGCATCTCCCGCACCCTGCCCGGTGGAGACCCCTCCTTCATCCTGCTGCCGCCCGTCGAGCAGTTCCGCAAGGACTACCTCTTCCTCACGCCGAACAAGTACGCCTTCGACTTCGTCCTCGTCGCGGCGCCGCGCACCGCCAAGGTGACGCTGGACGGGCGCGTGCTCAAGGACGGCTGCGACACCCAGCAGGGCCAGAAGCTGTGCTGCACCCGCTCCGAGGTGGGATCGGTGCGCGAGGCCGCCGCCACCAGCGACACCCCCTACGTGGCCTACAAGTGCCAGCTCTCCTTCCCCAAGGTGGTGCCGGACAAGGAGCCGCCCGACAATCTGGAAGCCGGGAACCAGAACGACGGCGTGCACCGGCTGGTCTCCGACCTGAAGGTGGGGCTGGTGGTCTACGGATTCGACGCCTACGTCAGCTATGGCTACCCCGGTGGAACCGATTTGGCCCTGATCAACCTGAAATAAGGTGCCGCGGCTGCGGGTTGATATGCCGGGCCCGGACTGCATCGATGCCGACCTACCACTGCGCCAACTGTGACATCGACTTCGACGACGAGACCGACGCTCCTCGCTGTCCCGAGTGCCTGAGACAGAACGGGATCGAGCTCGTCACGTCGGCGGCGCCGCGTCCCCGCCCGGGACGCCGACGGCTGGTCATCGTGCTGGCCAGCTGCCTGCTGCTGGCCGCGGCCATCGGCCTCGGGCTGCTGCTGTGGCGGCGAGCCTTCCCCCTGCCCCTGCGGGGGCAGCCGGGGATGCTCGATCCTGCCACCCTCGACCGGACGCTCGAGCACCGCGGTGTGTCCAGGGCCGCCCGGGTCAACCCGTTCGCAGCCGACGAGGGCATTCGGAAGCTGGCCGCTGCCGCCACAGGCGCCACCGCCCGGCAGAAGGCCGAGTCACTGGCGAAGGTGGTGGCCGGACGGCTGCGCGAGGCGCATGTCGCGGTGGACCTCGCCGGCACCGGCGGCGGGCCCGTACGTACGGCGTCCGAGCTGCAGCGCCTGCTGGACCGGACCGAGCCAGGGACCGGCCCCTCCCTGCTCAGCCTCGAGCTGGCGACGCATCTGGTCGCGACGCTGCGCGCCGCCGGGCTGAAGGGTGTGCTATGCCAGGTCTCGCGGCTGAAGGGACCCAAGGTGGCGACGGCCGAGGTGGTCGGCGGCATCGGTCGCTACGTCGCCGCGGCCTACGAGAAGCTGGACCAGAAGCCGGTCGTGGTGCTCGACCCGGTACGGGCGCTGAAGCTGCCCGAATGGGCCGGCGACGGCGACGATCCAAGCATGCGCTCCGTTCACAAGGATCTCGTCCCTCTCGGCGACGCGTCTGCGGCGGCGCACCTGCTGGCGCTCAGGGCCTTCCGGCTGCGGACCAGCCAGCCGGATCAGGCCTACGCCCTGTCCGAGATGGCTCTCAAGGCCGCCTCGCCTTCAGCCACGCTACACCTGATCCGCGCCAAGGTGCTGGCCGCGGCCGGCGGCTCCCAAGACGCCGAGGGGGAGGCACAGAAGGCGCTGGCGCTGAAGGACGGACCGCCGCAGCGCACGCTGCTCGCGCTGGCGCTCGCGGCTCAGGGGGCAGGGGGCACGGCGATCTCGCACCTGGAGCAGGCCCTGCAGCAGGACCCGAGCTACTGGCCGGCCCACGAGACCCTCGCCACGCTGCTGCTGCCGGTCGACCCCAGGCGCGGGACCGAGTATCTCAGGGCGGGTCTGGCCGTGGCGCCCGACCAGCCCAGGCTGCTCTTGCTCGAGGGTTCTCGACTGCTGGCCGAAGGCAAGGCGGCGGAGGCCGCCGCCGTGCTGGAGCGGGTGGTCGAACGAGAGCGATCCGACCACGCCCTGGTGCTCCTGTACCAGGCATACCGGCGCGCGGGTGAGGAACAGAAAGCCCTCGCAACCCAAAAGAGACTGCTCAAAGCCACGAAAAAACCTGACCAGATGAAGCAGCTGCTCGAGTCCCTTGTGGACCAGCACCCGGCCCCCGATCTTCCGGCAGAGCCGCCCCCGCGTGCCGGTCCTCGCGCCCCTGACGGGGCGATCCGGGACAAGGCTACGGCAGGCCCGCCCAGACCGCCAAAGCTCGAGCTGCCAGACGTGTCGCTCAAATCGATCAAGAAATGACATGACGCGCGTGTCGTGCGCCGCGGCCCGTACTTGCCAGGGAAGAAGGCTCTGGTACACTGATTCCGCCGCTTTATCCCGGAGCGCCCCGCACGGGGCGCGAGGACCGGAATCCCCACGGGGTGAAAGGGCCTGATTTTAATGGATATCACGTGCCCCCAGTGCAAGACCGAGTATGAGTTCGATGACGACAAAGTCACCGAAGCCGGTATCACGGTCAAGTGCACCAACTG
>Ga0180009_10004325_pt1 | contig 15700 bp, 17 predicted proteins | sample OS_PC_MetaG_FD_123537 | JGI IMG/M metagenome (GOLD analysis project Ga0180009, IMG submission 123537) | Groundwater microbial communities from the Aspo Hard Rock Laboratory (HRL) deep subsurface site, Sweden - OS_PC_MetaG | ecosystem: Environmental > Aquatic > Deep subsurface > Groundwater...
TAAAAATACAAATAATCGTCATTGCGAGGGAGGAACGACCGAAGCAATCTCAACATTGACGCACATTGCAAAAGATTGCTTCACTTTGTTCGCAATGACGGGAGCAATTTTTAGAACTCCCCTTAATTTAAAAAAACCGGACCTCACAAAATTGTTCTTTCTACCATATCTTTTAAAGAAGCATAACTTTCTTTCATTAACTCTTTTGCCAAATTGCTCTCACACCAGCATACTTCAGTAATATCTTCTTCAATCTGAGGAATAGGATTACCTTTGTGATTTGTTAGCAAAAGGAACCAATGTGTTTTTTTCAAAATCCATCTCTCATTCAATTTATAAATATGATATGTTGTGTCTATTTTCTTCTCTGTTTTTAAATTTAAAACACCTGTTTCTTCCGCAACTTCTCTAATTGCAGCACTTTCAGCACTCTCCTGTTTATTAATTTTTCCTTTCGGCAAATCCCAAATATTATTGCGTTTAATAAGCAAATATTTATTTTCATTATTTTTAACTACCCCACCAGCAGCCTCTATAACATTAATTTTTTCATAAAAATCTTCAAAAATCCTTTTATGATTGTCTGACAATATTATGATGTCTGTCGCTTTTAAATCATTATCAAAGCATGAATCAAATGTAGCAAAAATTTGGTTAATATCAGGTTCAAGTAGTACATGTGCTGAATTAAATTTTTTATTAAAATTTTTTAAATTAATGAACTCAATTGTATTTGATTTATAAAAAAGTTTATATTTTTGCATCATTATGATATACAATTTAGAAACAGCAAAAATTACTGCCCGATATTTATTGCAAATTAAAGCAATAAAAATTAATCCTGCAAAACCTTTCACATGGGTATCAGGGTGGAAATCACCAATATATTGTGACAACAGGAAAACTTTATCTTATCCTGCCATCCGAACATATTTAAGACAAGAATTTGTAAAATGTATTAGCGACGAGCTAACTACTCCTGAGGTAATTGCAGGAGTAGCTACAGGAGGTATTCCTCACGGCGTTTTAGTCGCTCATGATTTAGGCTTGCCATTTATTTATGTTAGAACCGAAGCCAAGGGCCATGGTTTAAATAATAAAATAGAAGGCGAAGTAGAAAAAGGAAAGAATGTAATTATTATAGAAGATTTGATTTCTACTGGAAAAAGCAGCTATAATGTAGTGGAAGCAGTTTTAAATGCGGGATGTAAGGTAGTAGGTATGATAGCCATTTTCTCTTATGGTTTTGATATAGCGCATAACAAATTTAAAGATATTAAGTGTCCTTTATATACTTTGTCTGACTATAATACTGTTATTGATGTAGCTGTTGAGAACGGTTTAATTCCCGATGAATATCTGAATACTCTCAAAGAGTGGAGAAAAACTCCTGATACATGGGGACAGTGAACATAATTAGTCATTGGTGATTTGGGATTTAGGATTTAGGATTTGGGGTTTGGGGTTTGGGGCTTGGGGCAAAAGTTAATTGTTAATCGTTCATCGGAAATACAGAGCGGGCTTTCACGATTAACTATGAACTATTAACGATTAACATTATTATTTGATTTATAAAATTATCTACAGATGAAAGAATATAAAGGTGATAAAAAACATATAAACAAATCTTCGCAAGAAGTATATGATTATCTTTCTGATTTTAGAAATTTTGAACAATTTTTGCCTGAACAAATATCAGAATGGGAAGCAGGAAATGACTACTGCAGTTTTAATATTACCGGACTTGGAAATATAAAATTGGTTTACAAAGAAAGGACCCCCTGTTCAAAAATTATAGTTCAGCCAAATATGGAGTCTAATTTTCCCGTTTCATTCTTTTTAAATATAAACATAAGTGAAGATACTGAAACTTCATGTTATGTTCAGTTTATTATTGAAGCGGAAGTTAATTCAATGATGGGTATGATGGTTGATAAGCCATTAAAACAGTTTGTAGAAGTAATATCCGACAGGCTTGCTTCTCTATTTTAAAAACATTTTTCTATTGATTTCCAAAGCAAATCTGCAGTTTTATCCCAGGAAAAAAGTTTTTTTCTTTGACATCCTCTTTCTATAAGTTCATTTTTCAGATTTGTGTTTACTGCAATTTCACGCATAGAATCAGCAATATCATCGGGCGAAAAAGGATTAACGATTAAAGCTGCATCACCGGCAACTTCAGGCATAGAAGTGGTATTGGAAGTAATAACGGGGGTTTCTGTTTCAAAAGCTTCAATAATTGGTATGCCAAAACCTTCAAAAATTGAAACATACATCAATGCAGTAGCAGAAGCAACCAGTAACGATAATTTTTCCGTGGGAAGATGTTTTGTAAATACTACATCATTTTTATGTTTTAAATTTTTAAATACAATTTCCATTTCTTTGGTCCAGTACCATTTATCACCCGCTATTAAAAATTTATGCTTTAAGTTTGGGTTGGCATTTCTAAAAATATCAAACGCTAAAAGTTGGTTTGAAATATTTTTTCTTGGATGTAATGCTCCGACAAATAAAAAAAAATCATTACTATTAGCATATTTTTCTTTTACAGCATTTTTAATTTCTTCAGAAACTGGCTTATATAAATTATTTGAACCATTATATACTACATCAATCTTATTGGCACTTATTCCATATTGCTTTTGAATATCTTTTTTTGAGTATTCGGAAACTGTGGCAATTCTTTTAGCATGCCTGACAAATTTTGGAGTAAAATACCTGTAATACCAAGAGATAAATTTTGGTAAATACCGGGGATAATGTTCAAAATTAATATCATGTATTACAATTAATGCAGGTATTTTAGTTTTAAGAGATAAAAAGCCATCAGGAGAGAGAAATAAATCGGGCTTAATTTTTTTTAATAATTTTGGTAAAGAAAATTCAAACCAATAATATAAAAACACAGGGTGATGACGAACCTTAGGCGCTAAAATTATTGGAATTATATTTGATGATGTTATGAATTTTTCTGAATAAGTCCTGTCAAATATAAAATAAAAGGTATGCTCGGGATGAGATTTTGCAATTCTTTGGATAGATTCCAAAGCAAAACAACCAATCCCGGTTAATTTATTTTCAATCAGCAATCTTGTATTAACTGCGATTTTCATTTAGATTTTATAATTACAAAATTAATTCCAAAGAAAAAAAACTCTCTTAATAGCGGGCTTTTTTTCCACAACTTTTGTTCTTTTTCAATTATTATTTCAGTTTTTAATTTTTTATATACATGCGGAAAGTAAAATCTAATATACTCTATAGAGTTTTCATCAAACATAAAAGGAACTATAGAAAATTCCTTACGCCATCTTTTCAAACTTCTGGTATTCTCATTTCCAAATAATATTTCTTTTTTAAGTTTTTCATCATAAATATTAATTATTTTTTTAAAACCTCGCTCTCCGAAGTGTTTTATATTATTAATTAAGTTGTTCCCATTTTCTTCACAAACAATAATTTTACCATTTGGTTTTAATGAATTATGAAATATATTAACAGCTTCATTAAAAGGTTCAAGATGATGAAGAGTATCAATAGCAATAATATAATCAAATTCTCTTTTATCTGAAATAGAATCAAAGATGTTCTTATATTCAAAAGTAATTTTTGATAAGTCAATAAAATTTTTCCAGTATTGTAGTCTGGAATTTATTTTATCAAAGTAATACTCAATAGTAGTACAAACAACTTCAAATCCTTTTGAAGCCAAAAAAAAGCCGGTTGTTCCATAACCACAACCAACATCCCAAATTACAGCATTTTCCTTATCAGTATTTCTTAATAAATAATTAAATCGTTGTTCAACATAAGACTTCCTGAAATGATACAGATACTTATTATTAATAAATTTATGATATTTAGTGAGAGCAGGATTTTGTTTTAGTTCTTGTTCTAAAAGATTAAAAAAAAATTCTAATTTCATTGTTTTTTTTATCTTTGCTTCAATTGATATTGAAGCAAAGATAAAAAAACATTATGAATACAAACAAAACCCATATTCTTTCTTTAGCCATTTTTCCTCCGATAGCATGGTTTGCTACCTTTGTTCAAAAAAAAACAATAATTGAAATACATGAAACATTCTATAAACAAACCTACAGAAACAGATATTCTATTTTATCCGCTAATGGGGCACTTGATTTATCAGTTCCAATACATAAACCTTACGGACATCACTCTAAAACTACCGATATAAAAATATTGTATGAAACCGAATGGCAACAACAACACAAAAACTCACTTATTGCTGCATATAAATCATCACCGTATTTTGAATTTTTTACAGATGATATTTTTAATGTATTAAACTCCGAGCATAACTCTCTTTATGAGTTGTCTATAGCATCAATAAATGCTTGTTTGAAAATTATGAAAATACGGGCAGAAATAAATAAAACCTCATCATACATTCATCAATACGATGTTAATGAGTATGTTGATTTAAGAAATTATATAAACCCCAAAAATAAAGAGTATAAGAAAAATATTAATTCTCCGCCTTACAAGCAAGTTTTTAGTGAAAAGTATAACTTTGTTGATAATTTATCAGTTCTTGATTTAATTATGAATTTAGGCTTAGATTCCATAGAATATTTAAGAAAATACACAGATGAAAATTTAGACAGGATTACAGGATTAACACGATAATAAATAAAAAATTGAAAACGATGGAACACGAAGAAATAATAGGAATGATAATCCAAGCAGCATATAGAGTTCATAATACTTTAGGCGTCGGTTTTTTGGAGAAGGTATATCACAATGCAATGCTTATAGAACTTCGGGAGATGGGCTTGCAAGTTGAATCGGAATTACCAATACCCGTTTATTATAAAAACATACTAGTAGGAGATTATAATGCAGATTTATTTGTTGAAAATTGTGTAATTGTTGAATTCAAAGCAGTTGAGCAAGTGCATACAGCACATGAGGTACAACTCGTAAATTATTTGACAGGTACCAAAGTAGATATCGGCTTGCTTATCAATTTTGGAACATCTGTTACCATAAAACGAAAATATAGAATTTACAGGAAAAGCAGCGGAGAATAATAAATAAATGTGCCAAGCCTATTAAACCAAAACCTGTAAATCTTGTAATCCTGTCAAAAAGATGAAATATAAACAGATGAAATCAGTATGTATAAATAGTAATATTCCATTACATTCAGAGGCAACGCACAAAAGCGAAATGGTTAATCAAATTCTTTTTGGAGAATTATTCAGTATTATTGAAGAGAAAGAAGAATGGGTTAAAATTGTCCTGCAACATGATAACTATGAAGGATGGATTGAAAAACAACCGGTAAAATTAATTAGTGATGAAAATTTTGAAAGTTTAAGAACAAAAGCATTTTATTACACTACAGATATAATGAGCTATGTTAGAAATTTAAATACCAATACTCTTTTACCTGTATCTTTTGGAAGTAGATTTTATGGATTAAAAATTTTTTCTTTAGATACGCAAAACTATGAAATATTTGATAATACCATAGTCTTACCCGGCAGTAGTAAAAATATTGAGCAATTATCTCAAAAATTTCTAAATTCTCCATATTTATGGGGAGGACGAACACCTTTGGGTATTGATTGCAGCGGATTTACACAATTAATTTATAGCATTGCGGGGATTAATTTGCCCAGAGATGCCTACCAACAAGCAAAAATTGGAAAAGAAGTTTCTTCATTAAAAGATTCTATGGTTAATGATTTATTATTTTTCGGAAAAGATAATTTAATAACACATGTAGGAATATTATTATCTGAAAATAAAATTATTCACTGTAGTGGTAGAGTAAAAATAGATTACATTGACAGTAAGGGTATCAAATGCTCTGAAACAGGGAAATATACACATAACCTGAAACTGATAAGAAGGATTTTGTGATGGAATAATGGAATATTGGAAGAATGGGATACTACCATTCCAATTTTCTATTTTTCCATTATTCCAATCCTCCTCCATTCCATCTTTCCATTATTCCAATTCCCCAATATTCCAGCAATATAACCATATAACCATATAGCCATATATTGTGTATTATTTTCCCTGAATAACAAACTCAGTTCTTCTGTTCAATGCTCTGCCTTCTTCTGTGGCATTTGTTGCAACAGGTTGGGTAAGTCCAAAACCTTTATAGCTTAATCTGTTGGCACTTATTCCATTTTGAGTAAGATAGTCATAAACTGATTTTGCCCTGCGTTCTGATAAATCCTGATTATAGACAGCACCGGCTATATTATCGGTATGTCCATGAATAGCAATACTAATTTTCGGGTTGTCATTTAAAAATTCAACAAACTGATGAATAATTGTTTTTGAGGCTTCAGTGAGTTGAGCGGAATCAAATTCAAAATAAATATCGTTAAGTTTGTATGATTTTCCAATTTCAATCGGTTTTAAAGCCATATCAACAACTGTTGGAGCATCAAAAGTGGTATCTTCTTTAGCAATATATTTAGATTCATAAACATAATCTTCTTTTTTTACTGTAAGCACATAATCATTTTTAAAGGGTAAAGCAACAACATACTTTCCTGTTTCCTGGTCAACTTCAATTCTATGCACTTTTCGTGTTTCAATATTTTTAATTTCAACGGTAGCATCAATACTTGTTTTTTGTTTCTCGTCAGTAACTTCTCCTTTAATAAATAATACTTTTTCAGGTTTTGCTTCATGATGTAATTCAAACGAGTAAAAATCCCATCCCCCAAGTGTATTTTCCAGTTGATTAGAAGCAAAATATCCATATTTACCATCGGTGCTAACGATAAAGCCAATATCATTATACTTGCTATTTATAGGATATCCTATATTTTTAGGTGTGTTCCATGTGCCATCATCATTCAGTTTTGAGAAAAAGATGTCATAACCGCCAACACCCGGTCTTCCATCAGTAGAGAAATAAAGAGTTTGACTATCGGTATGCATAAACGGTGATTTTTCATTTCCTTTAGTATTAATTTTCGGGCCTAAATTAACAGGTTCATTCCATGTTCCATCTTCCTGCCTTTTAGTTTTATATATATCATACCCCCCTATTCCGCCATGTCTATTGCTAACAAAATATAAAGTTTGTCCATCTGCTGATATTGAAGGCATACTTTCCCAAGAGCAACGATGATTAATTTTATCGGATAAAGATTCAATATTAGACCAAAAACCCTGTTCATATTTAGAGTAATATATGTCGCAATTATAGTATCTGACACCTTCACAAGTTATATAATTACAAACAGTATAAAACAGTTCTTTGTTGTTAATTGTTAGTGTAGCACCTCCTTCATTATCACTTCGGTTAAATGGAAGTGGCATTTCTCTTCCGCTGTCAAACTTATCATTTTTCTGTCGTTCGCTGTAAAAAAACTTTTCTTCATAAGCATAATCTTTATAAAAAGAAATTGCCTTAGAATACACTTCCGTTTGACGTGTATAAAATGCCAATTCATTATCAGCAGTAATATAAACAAGATATTCGCTCATTGGCGATGAAATACCCTCTACAATTCCGGGTTCAAAAGGAATCGGATCAGATATAAGAGCATGTTGAATTTTTGCTGTATTTAAAATAATTTCAGCATCAACAATATATTCATCATTAGTAATTTTAGTGCGATATTTTAGAAAAGTAGAAAAATATTTAATAGTTTCTTCAATGTCTTCCCTGCCATAAGCGATTTTTCCCAGATAGTAATATGCAGCAGGATTATAATCGGGACATTTTTCAATTGACATAAGACAATACTTTATTGCTGTTGCTATGTTGAAATTTGGTTTGAAAATATTTATATGGCATAAAAAGTAATAAGTGCCTGCAAAATCTTCTTCTATTTCTGCAACCTCTAAAAGATACTTTGAGGATTCATGGTAATACCGAGATGGGTCTCTGGCATTATCTGCTCTATCTAATGCTTTCATAGCTTCATTAAATGCTCTGTTTGCACGTCTGTTTTTAATCTCTTCACATTGTTCCTGTGAGTATACATCAAAAATAAAAAAAATAAAGAGCAGAAAAATATAAAATACAACCCTAAAAATATTCATTTTTAATAGTAGTTTTTTAGTTACTATTCACCCTACTAATTACGAATTGAGCGAATTACGAATAAAAAAGCAATTCATCCTTCATCTGCCGAATTCGTAATTCGGTTTCATTCGTAATTCGTAGGAGTTACTGAATAGTAACAAATTTCCAACAAAAACTTCGTTAAAGATTTCTTTGCTATGTTAAAATCCCATTCTTCTTTACTTTTCCACGGGATATGATTAGACACTGAACGAATTTGCAAACATTGTTGTTTTTGTTTTTCACAAACATCATAAAAGGATGCACCTTCCATACTTTCTGTTTCCGCTTTATATTTTTTAGTATAATAGTTTGCTTTTGCTCTGTTATTTGTATTACAATTTACGGTTGCACCTCTAACTGCTTTTAAAGTTTTTATTTTTTCCAATAAATAACTATTATTACAGTTAAAATTGAACTCATTGTTTATTTTTCCAATGTTATTATTTAAAACTCCAAATTCAACAATACAATCACTGTTAACAAAAACAAGTTCACCTGTGTTTAATTTATTGTTATAGCATCCGCAAAAACCAACATTTATTACTGTGTCATATTCAGTATCTGACTTAATCAAAAAAGTATTTAAGTTAACCGCCATTGCCAACATTCCAACACCTGTAATATATATATCAGTATTTTTAAAAACATCGGATTTGTATAACCCAATTGTGGTAGTTTTTTGAAAATATTTATTTACTACATCTTCAATTTCAAAAATTGTTGCAGATACTATTAGTAGTTTCATTTGTTTTAATTTATGCGAACATAAACCTCAATGTGAACATGAATTGAAATGGGAAATAGCATAAGAATTAGATTACCTAAATTATTTATAAAATTAAAAAACTTTAATTAAATATATTTGCATATTATTGTAAAATAATCCGAATTAAAAAAGATGCTACGTAAATTGAAGTTTTTTTTATCTAATGTTAAAAATATAAATATTTTAATAATAATATCTTTAATTATATTACACTTCCCTTTTTTAAATTGTGATCCTGATGCAGATGTTGAAAAACACTCAAGAGGAGCATGGACAGATGAAGGTTTGTATTCATCGCAATCATTAAATTTTATTAATACAGGTAAATTAAAAATAAAAGAAAACATCACATTTATAAAAAATCCTTTATATACTTTAGTTCAAATACCAATCTACTTTATATTTGAGCAACATCTAGTAGTTGGCAGGATAACTGTACTACTAATTCTAATAATAGTTTTATATTTTTTAATGAAACATAGAAGTACTAAATTTTTTGCACGATTTTTAGTGCCTATGGGTTTACTTTTTTATCCAATTTTTATGTTTTCTCATTATGCAATGTCTGAAGTTATTTGCATCTCATTTATTATGCTAAGTTTACTTTTTATTGTTAAATTTTATGAAAATGGAAAAAATAAATATTTATTTTTAGCTACATTAACAATATTTATAACTTACAGTTTTAAAATTCAATTTTTATATGCAATTGCAATTATTCCTTTAACAATATTAATTGTTGATTTTAAAGGATTGTTTCTTTTTATTTTTAAAAATTCATATAAAAGAGAACAGTTGCTTCAAAAATGGGGTAGGTTAGGGCTATGTTTATTATATTCTTTTGTGTTAACGATTATATATGTTTTATTTTGGTATTTGCCAAATTACGAATTTTACAATTTCGTCATGAGGCATGAAGTTTTTGAAAGGTATCCGCCTTTAAACTTACAACATTTAATTAATTCTACTATTTTTAATCTAAAAAATATATATGTTTATGTTGACAGTGTAAAACCATTTTTTTGGTTAACATTGTTTTCAATACCATTTTTCTTTTTGCCAATATTTAAAAAAAACAATACAATAGTTGTAATAATTGCTTTTTCTATATCTTGGCTATGCGTAGAATTACATAAGTTTCCAATGAGTTATTTGCCAACAAGATATTTATTAAGTACATTTATGTCATTAAGCTTCTTGATATCAGCTGTTTATGCTGAAATGTGGACGTATAAAAAACTAAAATACGTTTCTATTACTTTTACAACATTAATATTATTAATTAACTTAAACTATTATCTACGCTCATATAATAATAGAACTTATGATATAAAATTTTTGAATGAATACATGTCAAAACATGTGAATAATGACAATATTATCATTGGAGCTTGGGCTACAACTGCAACATGGAATACTAAAGCAATAACATTTCCAGTATGGAATGATTTTTTAAATTATGAAAATCCCATAGAAAAATATAAACCTACTATCATTATAAGCGAACTTGATGAAAGTGATTCTGATCATGCTTATTCTTCACAAAAAATAAACTTATTAGAAGTTTCTGACTCTGTTCGTTACTTTAGTATATGGAGATATGATGTTGGAGTTTTTTGGATAAGGTATTAAACAAATTTGCATTTTTGTTTTTTATTTAAAGGATAATATTATGAACGAAAGACCAACGATTTTGTTTTTGCCAAAATGGTATCCGAATCATTTTGACCCCCAAAACGGTATTTTCGTTCAGAAACATGCAATTGCTATTTCAAGTTTCGCCGATGTTGTTGTTTTATTTCTTTGTCCTTCAATTGATTCATCTATAAAGGGCATAAAAAAAGAAAATCCTTATCCCGGTATTACTGAATATACTTTTTACTATACAAGCGATACAAACTCAAACATAGTAATAAAAACTATTCAACTAATTCGTTACACATATTCATTATTCAAATGTTTGAAAGTAATAAGAAAAAATCATAAAAAAATCCAAATTACTCATGCTCATATCATGTTGCGAACAGGTGTAATATCACTTATTCTTAAATTTTTCCGGAAAATCCCATATATCATAACCGAACATTGGCATGGTTACTTAACTGGTAGTTTTGCCCAAAAGAATCCCGTAATAAAAAAAATAACAAAAATTATTGTCAGGGAAGCATTTGCCGTTACTACTGTTTCTGATGTTTTAGCAGAAGGCATGAAAAAAAACAAACTTTATAACAAAAAATATATAACAATTCCAAATGTTATAGATTTTGAAACTGCAAAACCTATACAAAACAACACAGATGAAATAATAATACTATGTGTTTCTGACCTTGAAGACAAAAATAAAAACATAAGCGGCATAATAAAAGCTTTTTCAGCAGTAAAAGATAAAATATCAAATGCCGTTCTTCATATTATTGGTGGCGGTAGTGATGAAGAAAAACTTAAAAAATTGGTTAAAGATTTAGAATTAGACCCTATCGTTGTATTTTATGGGCGGCAGCCTAATGATTTCGCAATAAGTAAGATTCAACAATGTAGTTTTGTTGTTATAAACAGTTATATAGAAACATTTTCTGTTGTATCTGCCGAAGCACTTGCATGTGGGAAACCTATCGTAGCAACCAGATGTAAGGGGCCCGAAAGTTTTTTGGATGAAACAAGCACAATATGGATAACTCCGGGCAATAACGATGAATTAAAAGATGCTTTAGTAAAAATGTCAACGAATTACACAAATTATTGTCCCGAAAAACTTCAACAAATTGCCAAAGAAAAATTCAGCAAAGAAGTTGTAAGTTTGGCATTCAAAAATTTATATTCTGATATTGTTAATCTAAAATAAAATGCTCGGGAAAATAATAGGTACTGTAGTAACTAAATTTAGTGTAGCAATAACAGGCATGCTCATACTTATACTAAATGCTAACAATTTGGGAGCAGAGGGGGTTGGCGAAATTGCTCTTATTATTCTTGGTATCGCTATAATTCAGTTGTTAAATAATTTTGTTGGTGGCCCTGCATTAGTCTATTTAGTGCCTAAAAAAAATTTAGTTTCTCTTATTTTACCTTCTTATATCTGGGCAATAATATCAAGTGCTATGGGGTGGCCAATTTTATACTATTTAAAACTTGTTTCTGAAAAATACATTATTGATGTAGTTATACTAAATCTTATTTTTTCCATTCATTCTATAAATATGTTCATCCTTCTGGGAAAAGAAAAAATTAAAATTCATAATATTATCTCACTATTGCAAAACTTGTTATTACTGACTTTCATTACTGTTTTCTTTTATATCAGCGATTTAAAAGAGGTGAATAGTTATATCAATGCACTTTATTTTACATTTTCTGCGATATTATTACTAAGCAGTATTTCAATATTAAGATGTATTATAAAAACTGAAATTAAATATAGCATAGTGAGCATCAATGATATTTTAAGATATGGTACTATGATGCAATTTGCTAACATATTACAATTATTAACAACAAGATTAAACATATATTTTTTAGATTTTTTTTCAGGCAGAGCAATAGTAGGGATTTTTTCGGCTGGTAATCAAATTTCTGAAGGTCTATTACTAATAGGCAAGAGTGTTGGTATGGTTGAATACTCCAAAATATCAAATTTAAAAAACTTAAACGAAGCAAAACAAATAGCATTATCATTATCAAAATTTACTGTTCTGCTAACATTTATTCTATTAATAATACTTACAATTATTCCTGAAAATTTTTACATTTATATATTAGGAGAGCGCTTTGCTCATGTTAAATTAGTTATTCTTACTATCGCGGTCGGAATTTTATCACTCACTCTTTCAAATGTTCTTAGTCATTATTTTTCGGGTGTTGGCAAACACTACCAAAATACTATATGCTCTGGAATTGGCTTCATATTTACACTAACTTTCGGACTGATGTTGATACCTAAAATTGGGATTGCCGGTGCCGGAATTACAGCCAGTATTTCTTATACTGCCAGCGTTATATATCAGTTGCTCGTATTTATGAAAATTAACAAAGTTGTTATTTCAGATTTTTATTTCAAAAAAGCAGATATTATGAACATAAAAAGTGAAATAGAAAGATTTTTTAACTTTGCAAATCAAAAATTAAAACAATAAAAATATGGGCAAAGGAGATAAAAAAACAAAAAGAGGAAAAATTATTCTCGGTTCTTATGGTAATACACGCAAACGTAAAAAAGCAAAAAAATATTTTGCAATAGTTACAGAAGACAAAAAAATTAAAATCAAAGATGTTGAATTAAAAATAGTCAAAGAAGTAAAAGAAGAGCGAATAGAAATAACTGAACCTGTAACCATTGCAGAAGAACAAACAGTTGAGATTTTAGATACAACTAAAACTATAGAAGTAGAAACCGAAAAACCCAAAACCATTGAAGCCGCCAGAGAAGATATAAAAGTTGAAACTGTTGATGCGGCCGACACTAAAATTGAAGTAAAAACTAAAAAACCTAAACCTAAAATTCCCAAAAAAGATAAAAAAATTGAAACTGTTGATACAACCGACACTAAAAAAGTAAAAAAGGAAAAACCTAACCTGCATAAAGCAGAAAAAAAATCACCGCAAAGACGCAAAGACGCAAAGAAATGAAAACACAAGAAGAATTAAATTGTATTTCAAAAATAATTCTTGATGCTTGCATCACAGTTCATAAAGAAATGGGACCCGGCTTGCTTGAATCAATTTATGTATGATGTTTGGTTTATGAATTACGAAATCGTGGATTAGAAGTACAGACAGAAATTCCCATTCCTTTGATTTATAAAGGTGTTGAATTAACAAAAAAATTCAAATTAGATATTTTGGTTGAAAATGAAATTATTATAGAAGTAAAAGCTGTTGAAGTGTTATTGCCTATTCACGAAGCACAAATTATTTCTCATTTAAAACTTACGGATAAACGATTAGGTTTTTTAGTCAATTTCAATGTGCCTATATTAGTAAATGGTTTCAATAGATTTGTAAATAAATTTTAAAAACTTTGCGTCTTTGCGTCTTTGCGGTGAAAAATATTTTGCCAAAACGCGTCAAGATATTATTGTTAAGGTACTAAAAGTAAAACCACTAAAGTTGCTAAAGAAGATAAAAAGTAAAAATTCGCAGGTAGAATGAAAAAGCTAAAGTTTTATGTTATTCTCATTTTAATGTTAAATTCCATATTTATTTTGTTTTCATGCAAAACAGAATACGCTTCTGATGATGAAGTTGTTATTAAAGGAAGATTTATTTTTTCCAGAGGTGAAAAATTATATTTGGAGCAGGTTTTTACAGACAATAAAATAATTATTGACTCTACCGTTGTTAATGAGAACGGTGAATTTAATTTTAAGGTTAAGCCTCAGGAATCCACCTTCTTTATAGTCAAAACCGCTCCACACAACACCATAATGCTTCTTGGTGAGCATGGCGAAACTATTGAACTTAGTGGTGATATGAGAGATTTACCTTCAACTTACTCTGTACTTGGCTCTGCTGGTTCTGAACTTATTTTGAGATTACATCAATATACTTTGAAAAACTATAATCGCTTAGACACGCTAGCAGAAGCTTGGGAGCAATATAAATATAGCGATGAAAAAATGAAAATCAGAGATTCTCTCAATCTCGTTGCCATGGAAATATACAAAGAACAGAAAGAATATGTTAAATATTTTATCAAAGAAAACAAAACATCGCTGGCTTCTTTGATTGCCATATATCAGATTTTTGGACGTCATAACATAATTGACGAAGAAAAAAATATTGATTTACTGGAATTTTTGGCAGAAAATTTAAAAGAAAATTATCCAACCAATTCACATGCTAATGAGATATATATTAGAACTAAAAAAATAAAAGTTAAACTTACAGAGCAGGAGAAAATCAGAAAACGATTAGAGCCAGGCAATAAAATTCCCGAATTAAGTTTGCCGAATGTTGATGGACAAGCTACTTCAATTGTTGACTACAGAGGTAAAATTGTCCTGATAGATTTTTGGGCATCATGGTGTGTTCCCTGTCGCAGACATAATCCTGATTTGGTCAAAATATATCAAAGATATAACAGCAGAGGTTTCGAAATTTTCGGAGTATCGCTGGATTACGACAAAGATATGTGGATTAAAGCCATTGAACATGATAAGTTGACATGGGTGCAAGTTAGTGATATAATGCACTGGAACTCACCTGTTGTTAAAATATTCAACATTACGGCTATACCATACAACATCCTTATTGACAGCGAAGGTATTATTATAGAACATAATCTGAGTATAGCCGAACTTAATACAAAACTTAATGAAATTTTATCCAAATAGTAAGATATTTATACTTTCACAATGAATATGAAAAATTAAGCATAATGCTGAATAAGTTTTATTATTCAGTTGAAAAAGGTCACATCAGTAAAAAATAAATTTAATTTTGCATCTTGCATTTTGTATCTTCAGAACTCCTAAACTAGTATTGATAATCAATTAGTTATAAGTTTATAGTCGGAAACAAATATTTCCCCAAAAATAGAAAATATGGAATTAAAAGAGTCATCTTCAAATCGGTGCTATCTTAGTTTGCGGGGTAGCTTAGGAGTTCTGATCTTGTATCGGTAGTTTGGCGGAATTTTATTTTAAGGTGCTGGAAAAAAAATAATAATTTTGTCTTCAAAAAAATTTGTTCCGTTAGGAACAAAATATCGGTAAAAAATTAAATAATAGATTAACCCAAGTCCCGTAAGGGACGAAATATAAAAAGATTATTGAAATTTAAATATATCATGCCTACGGCATTTATGTTGATTTGCGTTATTTATTTCTACCGATATATTGTCCCTATCGGGACAATGAACA
>Ga0180009_10004327_pt1 | contig 15699 bp, 20 predicted proteins | sample OS_PC_MetaG_FD_123537 | JGI IMG/M metagenome (GOLD analysis project Ga0180009, IMG submission 123537) | Groundwater microbial communities from the Aspo Hard Rock Laboratory (HRL) deep subsurface site, Sweden - OS_PC_MetaG | ecosystem: Environmental > Aquatic > Deep subsurface > Groundwater...
ATGAAATTTATTTTGTTTAGATTTAATGTCGTTGACCCGCTATCAAGGGAAAACTCTGGTGATAATACGGGAGCAGGGATTCCCCAGATACACTGGAGCACATCCGACGACGGACATACCTACATCACTTACATGCCAAAGGGCGCGGGCTCTGAGAATGCAAGCGCTGCAGGGATGCTTAAGCCTTCTGACGGCGTAAAGGATTTCGTGCTTGATACTGTAAAAAAAGCAGGCGGAAAGCCGTGCCCGCCAATAATAGTGGGCGTTGGCATCGGCGGGGCGATGGACACAAGCGCCATGCTTGCAAAAAGGGCGCTTTTGAGGACGCTTGATTCAAGAAACCCCGAAGAAGCATACGCAAAATTGGAGGACGAACTACTAAAAGAAATAAACGAGCTTGGAATCGGGCCCATGGGCCTTGGGGGTCTGACAACAGCGCTTGCAGTGAACGTTGAATATGCGGCATGCCATACGGCGTCCCTCCCTGTCGCGGTAAATATCCAGTGCTGGGCCCACCGCCATCATACGATGAGGTTTTAGATATGAACATCGAGCTTCCGCTAAAGGATGCAAGGGATTTGAAGCTTGGTGACATCGTTACATTGTCGGGCGAACTCATCACCATGCGCGACAGGGCGAGCAGGCGGGCTGCTGAAAACGGAGAAGTTCCTGCACCGGCGCATACGGTTTACCACTGCGGGCCGCTTGTGAAAAATGGCTCGAAGGTAGTATCGGCTGGACCAACCACGAGCGCAAGACTAAACGATTACACACGCACAATGGCAGAGAAGTTTGGAACACGTATTTTCATTGGCAAAGGAGGGATGAGTAGGGAGTCAGGCAAGGTTTTTGAGGAGTTTGGCTGTGCATACCTTGCCTTTACAGGAGGTGCCGGCGCACTTGCAGCGCGGGGCATAAAAGAAGTAAAAGCCGTTCTTTGGGAAGACCTTGGCATGGCAGAGGCAGTATGGCAACTTCTGGTGGAGGACTTTGGACCGCTTGTCGTGGCCATGGATGCAACGGCCGGGTCGCTTTATAAGTGAGTAACTCTTCACGCAAGATTCATCATCAAAAGCGCGGCCAAAATCACACCAATCCAGACTTTTGTGTCCCACGCCCTGACCTTGGAGCCGTCAAGTGGCGGGAAGGGGAGCATGTTGAAGAGAGCGAGCCATGCGTTTATTATGACTCCGAATCTGAACCCAATGGCAAGAAATATGACTGCAAGTGCCAGGTTTGCCACGGCGCCTGAGACAGATATTATCCCGTTTTGCCTTCTTGTGATGCCGTAACTTCCCGGGCTTATGTAGACGGCACCGGGCGCTGCGAACACAAGTCCAAGCACGATTACAGAAAAGAAAGCGATAACGAGCCCGGTCTCCCACATGCGGTATTCTGCCCAGCATCCGTATTTTTGGGCTGTGTATTTATGGGCTAGTTCGTGGAAAATGAACGCAGCACCAACCCCTACCAGGGCCATTGAAATGTGGCCGATTCCTGGGATGCCTCCTGCAAAATACCATGCGAATATGTAGCCAATTACGACTGCAGATATCACAAGTTCCTTGATTTCCTGCGCTGTGAATCTCATCTTATCTCCTTTTTCAGTGTCTCTTCTTCGTAATATAGAAGGTTCACTTCAGGAGGAAATATAATTCCCCCGTAGCCAAGTATTTCTCCTTTTGCAATAGTGCCTCCGTATTCAACCTCTATGGTGCCGCCGCGCCTGCCGCCTGAGAGGGCTCTACCTGGAACCTTCTGTACAAACTCGCCAAAGGGCCCATCTTTCCTAAATGATACAAGTACAGTGTCACCTTTTTTAACGCCTTTTACCCTCAGGGCTTCTTTAAACAGATAGGGCGAGAACATGGTGGCCCCGATAAAAAGGAGTATCTCTCTTCCTGTACCGAGGTCGAAAGACGAGTAGATTATGAAAAGCAGTGCCACGAGCAGGATGTAAAATTTAAAAAAGCTTGCGATTCTCACGAGTATCATCCGAACATACTTTTTACAAGCGGCACCAGGACGTTTGGAATGAATACGAGTGTGCCTATAGAGCTCCCAATATTTGCAAACGCAGTTACCAGCACCACCTTGAAGGCATTGTTCTTTCTGAGTTCCCTAAAGCTTGTAGTCTTGAAGGCAGTTGAGACATCGCCAACAGTAACCTTCCTTACTTTCATCTCTGCAACCCCTGCAAACCACCCTGCCGCAATCATGGGATTAAGTGACGTAAAAGGCGCGGCTATCATTCCCACAACAGCCGATACAATGCTGCCGCCGACAAGAAGCACAAGAAGAAAGGTTGGAATCGAGTTGTATAAAACCCATTGCAGGAGAGGTTTTTCAAGGGACACACCCTGGTAGAAGGCCATTGCAAATATGCCGATTATCAAGGCAGGAATCCCGTATTTTAGAGTTTTTGTGACGCTGATGCGTTTTTCCGGTACATACGTCAACTCGCTCATTGGAGGAATTTTTTCTGGGGTACTTAGAAACCCTTCAATGCCCCTTTTGTGCCCGGCACCAACCACCGCCACAACGTTAACGTGTTTCTCTTGAAGCTCAAGGAGTTTTTTGGCCATGTATGCGTCCCTCTCACGCACCATAACCTGGAAGAGATTCGGGGACACGTTTTCCAGAAGCTTTAAAACGTCTGTGATCTTCTCATCACGCTTTAGCTCCTCAACTTCAGTTTTTAGGTCTTCTGTTGACACGTCAAATGCAAATACCAGCTCTTTTACCGCACGCAGCTTCTCAAAGAAGCCCATTTTGGAAAGCGCCCTTTTGAGCGTGATTCCTATGTCTCTGTCAACAAGAGCGAAGTTCGTGCCGATTTCTTTTGCTGTGTCTATTGCAGTGAGCATTTCACGTCCTGGCTTGATGCCGACCTCTTCCCCGAGCCGCCGCTGCAAAAGCGATAGCAGGATATTTGTGATTACAAACATCGAGTTCTTGTCTTTTATGAGGTCCAAAATAGGGATGTCGCGTTGCTCGGTGAGTCCCTTGTACCTGGGTTCGCAAAGCTCGACCGCGACAACATCCGGTCGAAGCTGGTTAATCTTTTCCCTTACCTCATCCACACTGTCTTTGGATATATGCGCTGTGCCGATAATGGTAATCATCTTTTGACCTCGTATTCGAGAATGAGGTCACTTCCAAGGGTATAATGCTTTTTGAGTTTTAGCGCAACACCTTCTTTAATTTTCTCAAATCCATCTCCTTCAACAAGGCTCAGGGCGTCTTTCCCCCCCACAACAGTGGGAGATATGGCAACATGAACCTCGTCAACCAGATCCTCTTTAAACATCCCCCAGTTAAGCGTCGCCCCCCCTTCCAGAAGGAGGGTCTTCACGCCTTTTTTGTAAAGCTCATCCATAAGGCACCCGAGGTCAACTTTATTTTCTCCACAGACAACGACTTCGGCCCGCTCCTTTATTTTTTCTATTTTTTCATGGGATGCTGCCCTGGAAACAGCGATTATGGTCCTGGCATCATCATTTAATACCCTGGCGTCAAGCGGCGTCCGCCCACGGCTGTCAACAACGACCCGAAGCGGGTTGTCCTCCTTTTTGCCGGGAATCTTGTGGACTGTAAGGCGCGGGTCGTCGTCGAGTATGGTGCCTATGCCAACCATGATTGCGTCCATTTTTTTTCTTATTTCGTGGACTCGTTCAAGGTCCTCCTTGCACGAAATTTCTGTATTCCTGGTAATAGATGCAATCTTTCCATCAAGCGTCATACCCGCGTTTAGCAAAATGTGCGGCCTCTTCATAACCTACCTCTTTGTTTCTTCACTTACAAAAACATACTTATGAAGTATCGCAATAAAAAGCAATATCAGAACCCCCACCAACACCAAAACATTTTTATACCCCTCCCGTCCTAGAAAATACACAGGAGGTCGCAATAAATGTATTATGTAAATGGACTAGAATATTTGGGGAGACCCGTCAAGATAAAAGGCAAGGAAATGAAAGGCGTAGAAGCAAAGAGATTCGTTACTCTTAAGAAAACAGACAGCAAACCTTCCAAAGACGATGTTTTATCACTTGCAAAATCCAACTCGAAGGTCAAGAAAGTCTGGGTCATGCAGATGGAAGGCAACAAGTGGAAAAAAGTAATGGACACGATTTCTGTCTAAATCTTTTCCACAAATTTTCCAATATCTTCAATGCTTTTTAGCGCGGTTGGGGAAGGAAGCCGGTCTGCCAAGGGCACGCCCAGCATATCGGCTTTTACAACCTCCTCATCATAGGGGATGGGGTATAGAACCTCAAAGTCAAGCTTATTTTTTACTAGTTCCAACTGTTCATCTGTAGCTATTTTGTTGGGCACTGCATATGCCCTCTTTATCCCGATTTCTTTTGAGAGGGTATAGACACGGTTCGCCGTGTCTATGGCCTTTACGCTTGGTTCGCAAAGTATTAGCATGACGTCGAAGCCCTCCGCGGTTTTCCTGCCAAAATGCTCGACCCCTGCCTCTGTGTCGAGTATCAAGACCTCATCCCGCCTCAGCACCAGGTGCCTAAGAAGCGCAGATAGAAACGTGTTTTCAGGGCACATGCATCCCTCTCCGCCCTTCTTCACGGTGCCCATGACCAGAAGCTTCAGATTCTCTCTCGAGGACGAATGCGTTTCAGGAATGTCGTCGACCTTCGGGTTTATATTGAAAATCCCCGGAGCGACCACGGCCCTCTCTTCAATAAGTTCTTTTAGCTCTGTGATTGGCCTCGGGTTTTCCATGCCAAGGGCGCTGTGCAGGTTCATCGAAGGGTCAGAATCAACCGCAATTACGTCGTGATGTTTTGAGAAGTAAAGCGCGAGGCCCCCTGCCAGCGTGGTCTTTCCGGCTCCACCCTTCCCTGCAACCGCAATCTTTAACGCCATGCCTACCTCGCAAACGTTAACGATATAATATTATTTCGCTTATTATTTAAACTCAAAAGTGCATAAGTTATTCCCTATGTACGTCATCGAGACAAAGGAACTGGTTAAAACCTTCGGTGAGTTCACTGCAGTGGATGGGGTAAACCTAACCGTGGAGAAAGGCATGATTTTTGGGCTTCTTGGCCCAAACGGCGCCGGAAAGTCCACACTTATTAACATATTGACATGTGCTCTTAGGCCAACAAGCGGAACTGCATTGATATCCGGCCTAGACGTCGCAGGCGACCGAAAAGATGTGCTTTCGATAATAGGGGTGGTTCCCCAGGAAAAGAGCTTCTACGAGGACCTCACAGTTATGGAAAACCTGATTTATTTTGGCTCGCTTTACTCCATGCCAAGGGTTGAAATCAAAAGAAAAGCCCACGAGATATTAAATCTCCTGAGGCTTTTGGACAAAAAAGACAAAAAGTCAAAAGACCTGTCGGGGGGGATGAAGACCAGACTTAACGTCGCCTGCGCATTGATTCACAAGCCGGAAGTATTGATACTGGATGAGCCAAGCGTCGGCCTTGACCCGGTTTCCGCGATGGCGCTCCGGGAGACCATAAAGAAGGTTAACAGCGATGGGGTCACAGTCCTGATAACGACCCATGATATGATGGAGGCAGATGAGCTGTGCCACAGGATTGTAATCGTAAACCGGGGAAAAATAGTCGAGGAGGGGACTCCAGGCGAATTAAAAGCGAAGGTCGGGGTCGAAAAAATCCTCATAAAAAGCACGCCCGGGGAATACCACGCACTCGCAGAAAAAATTGAAAAAATAGCCTCCGTTGAGGAAACAGAAGATGCACTCACGATATCTTCCAGCGATTTCCAGAGCATTTTGCCAAAAGTCCTTGAAATTTTCAGAGAGGCAAATGAGACCGTTGTGGACATTACTGCATCAAAGCCAAACCTAAAGGATGTCTTCATCCACGCAACAGGAGAAGAATGGAAATGAGGATGCTTTCAATAATCTGGAAGGACCTCAAAATCTACAGGAGGCAAAAAAAGACCCTGCTTTTGATAATACTGTGTCCTGTACTAATAATGCTTATCATTGGGTCTGTTTTCTCTGGCGCCCCGAAAGTGGGCCTTAAGGGAGTGACACTTGGAATCACAGGAACTGAGACACTATTTGGCCAGGAAATAGTAAGGAGCATCCTGCAGGAAGACATGTTTTCCCTTACCCAGGAAGAAGCACTCTCTCCACAAGAGATGGAAGAGAAGGTTAGGGCCGGAAAGTACAGTGCAGGCATAGTGCTGCCCGTAAATGAGACCGATACGCTCAAGCTTTACATTGACAACTCAAAGCTGCAGGTGGCCCCGGTCGTCTCAACGGTTTTTATCATAGCGACAGAAAGGATGTCATTTGAGATTACCCTTGAATTTATCGAAAAACTCTGGACCAGTTTATCAGCGATGGAGGCCCGCCTCGCGCCACTTGGGAACGAAGTCAAAAGCGTAAGGGACAACATAATTACCATCAACAGCGACGCAGGGGAAATCAAGGACTCGCTAGATTTGCTGGACGTTGAGGGCTTAAACGCCTCGGTCCTGGAGATGAAGAAGACGCTCGATGATATGAAATCAGAGCTGAATCAGACGCGCATTGAGCTAAATACGACGAGGGCCGAAATCTCAGAACTAAATGATACGGTGGGTTCCATAAACAGCGATTCTACAGAGCTTCGTGACCAGCTTGGAATTGTTGTCGAGAATATAAACTCCACCGACGAGGCCCTTTTGGAACTTCAGGCAAGCCTTGAATCGATTTACAATACAACATGTCTAAACCAAACCTTAAATCCAAGCTGCATATCCACCAAGGTTTCAATAGACCAGATAAAAAGTACAAGGGGGCTTCTTTCGAATCGCACTTCAAAGATAGTTACCCTTTATGATAACCTGGGTAAAGTGTCAGAAACCAGTGCAGATTTGCAAACCAAACTTGAGGAGATGGACGCGCGCCTCCAGAAGATGGACGAATCGCTGGAAGGCTACATCGGAAAACTGGGAGAGGTCAAAGGGAACATATCAAGCATTGAAAACGCGGTTGACTCTCTTGGCAAAATCCGAAGGGATGCCACGCAAACATTCTCAGAAGTCGATGTTCTCACAGAGCAAATTAACACAAGCTCTGAGGAACTGCTACAAAACATAGAGTCAACAGAAGAAATGCTAAGGGAGGTTACCGGCAGGTCTCCAAGTTCGGTTGCGAATCCTGTAAAACTCCAAAGACACGACGTTTTCAATGCCCGCAGCAACCTGGACTTTCTGATGCCAGGGATAATTGCCATCGTGCTAATGTTTGTATGCTTCCTCCTCGCATCCATAACCATAATCCAGGAGAAGACAAAAGGAACCCTCATAAGAACAATGAATTCCCCGCTCTCCCTTACAGAACTTCTTATCGGAAAGACCCTGGGCCTTCTTGTAATAGCCCTAATTCAGGGTGTAATCATCGTTGCAATGGCCTTTGCGCTTTATGGGGTCTCGCTTACACAATCGCAGCTCATACCTCTTTTTGAGGCAATATTTGTGTATTCTGCAAGCTTTATAGCCATAGGAATGGTGCTGGCGGCGTTCGCTGATTCCGAGAACACCGCAATGCTTTCGTCTTTAGTACTGAGCATCCCAATGCTTTTCCTGTGCGGCGTTTTCTATCCCTTTGAGATGATGCCAGAGACAATGGCCGCCTTTGGAGCCTACCTTCCCATAACAGCAGGCGTTGAGATGTTTAAGGACACGCTGATTTATGATAAAGGGATCCTTGCCGGTGATTTTTCAGTGCTTTTAGCTTATTTTGTATTGGCGTTTGCAGTGGCATATTTCCAGATGAGAAGAGAACTGGTTAGATAGGCCCGGCCACACGCACCTTTATTCTGAAAAAAGAGATTCCTCTGGATAGACCACTATGCCATTGTCGCCCATTTCCATAAGACAGATTTTATCGCTGTGTTTCCTGCCGCGCATTTTAAGGATTTCAAGCCCCCTCACTCTTTTGCTCCCCTTTTTGGTGTTGTAGATAATAATAACTCCCTGCAATAGAAACTCTTCCACGCCGAATTTGCTAAGGGTTGCTGCTCCTTCAGGCATTTCTGAGAGAATTAAAGAGGTACATCCAAGCTCTTCAAGCATGTCGACTATTTCGTGAATCTCCTGCCTGACTTTGAATTTGTCCTCTTCAAGCAAAACCAGCGAAGAAAGAGAGTCCAAAACGAGCCTTACTACATTTTCTTCTTCAGCCTTTTTCTTAATGAGAGTCTTGACATCTTTAATAGAAAAAGAGCTTATTGGAAATTTCGAGTCTTTTTTGCCGGTATAGGCAGACCAGGGAATAATAAATGAATCGTCGCCTTTTTTATCAAGGGATTCGACCCTTTTTGGCTTCAGGCACAGGATTTCAATATCATCGAGCTCCCACCCGTACTTTGAAAAATTCTTTCGCATGTTGTCTGGCTCTTCTTCGAAAGTGATATACAGGCCCTTTTCCCCGAACTTCTTTTCACCTTCACAGAGGAACTGCATTGCAAAAGTGCTCTTTCCTGTTCCAGGACCCCCCGTGACGAGTATCGCATAGCCATCAGGTATGCCGTCTTCTATCATTTCATCAAGACCAGGTATGCCAACAGTAGTCATATTAGTCAATTATTCTCTTCATCTGGCTATAAAAATATTGTGCTTTCAGTTTTCCGGCACCATCTTATCCTTTTCCAAGGATTTTAAGTAATTCAGTTCGCTGCAGGCGAACTGGATTAAGGGTCAAGACACGAGAAATCATCCACTCTGGCTGTCAATTGGCGCTTGATTTCTCGTGGATTGAAATGCAGGGGAAGGGAGTCGAACCCTCGAACGAACTAATCGACTAGGCCCTGAACCTAGCGCCTTTGACCACTTGGCTACCCCTGCAGGAATTATTGCTTTTTACCTTTTCAAAATAAAAAAGTAACTATCTTACGACCGTCCCTATAACCTCTTCTCCTCTTAGCGCCTTTTTTAATCGGCCCGGTTCCATGGCATTTATGACTTGAGATGGTACTCCCTTTTTAGCGAGCAGAACAAGTTCCTCTATTTTGCCCTTTATCCCGCCAGTCACATCACCATCTCTTGTTTTTAGAGTATCGAGGATACCATCGTCAGTGCTTTTTATTTCTGTTATCAGTTTTGCCCCGTCGAATTTCTGGGGGTTTTTGTCATAGACGCCGTCCACGTCTGCAGCGAGAATAACCTTGTCTGCCTTGAAATTTTCAGCCAGGAATGTCACAATCTGGTCGCCTGAAAGTATACAAAAACCGAGTTCCTTGTCAAGCACAACATCACCAAAAAGAACAGGGATTGTCCCAAGTTCCAAAAACTTCTTTATGACCCCTGTATCTATGTCATCAATCCTGCCTGCTTTGCATGTTATGTTCGCCGAGGGCTGTATTGCTACTACTGGGAGCTTGTGCTCATGGAACGCGTTTATGACACTGCGGCTCAGCTCATTCATTGCCCTTCTGGTTTCCACAACGCCGTCTATCTGCTCTTTATTTTTGAACCCTTCCTGGAGGTTGTACTTGCTTGCAATAGGATGTCCGAAGGACCCACCACCATGCACAATAATTAGCTCTTCCTTTGAGCTTTCTTTAATCTCTTCTGCGAGCCTTTCAAGAACGTCTTCTCTCACCGCAAATTGTTTTGATTTGTCAGTAATGAGACTCCCTCCAAGTTTCAGTATTATCATTCGACCCTCACCCCAACACTCGTTATGGCTGATTCAAAGGCCGAGCATCCGCAGTTCTCAATTGCTCCCTTGACCTGGGCTCCTTTATCTGGCGCATAGGCGATAATGCATCCCCCTCCTCCGGCCCCCGTTAGTTTTGCGCCTCTTGCACCTGCGTCCCTTGCAGCATAAACAAGGATGTCAAGCTTAAAGTTGCTTACACCAAGAGCCATCAAAAGGCCATGATTCATGTTCATGAGGTCTCCTATGTCCTCTCCCTTTTCAATCTTTTCCTTTGCCATGCGGGTGATTTTTTCAATACTTTCGATTGTCGAATCTACGATTTCAGGGGAGTTCTCCCGCAGCACCCTGACGTTCTCTACAAGGACTTTTGTTGAACGCTCTATTCCCGTGCAACCCACAATAAGCGGCAGTTGCACATCTATTCGCTTGTGCTCATCTTTACCCGGCTCAATGAACAGAATCCCGCCGAATGTCGCGATTGCAGTATCGGTTGGCGAGGCTGCTCCCTGGACCTCGAACTCTACTTTGTGCCCCAGTTTTGCAAGCGTACCATAGGGGATTTCGCTCTCCAGCACCTCATGTACAGCTAAAATGGTGGCAATGGAGACAGACGCAGACGACCCAAGACCGGAAGCCGGAGGAAAATCTGATGAAATTTTGATGTCCAGCCCTGATTTTTTGCCGATGCGCTCAAACGCAAGCTCGATTGCCTTTCTAACGTATGGAAATCCTTCAACTGAAACGAGGTCGTCCAGGGAAAAGGAAAGGCGCTGCGGCGCTGCATCAGACTCTATTGATATAATGTCATCATCTCGCGCTTCCAAATTCACATGAGTGCGTTTGTCGATAGCGCCTGCAAGGGATGGCTTTCCATAAACCACCGCATGCTCGCCAAATAAAATGACCTTTCCTGGAGCAGAAACCAGCACCATATTCATCGCCTCATTATTATACTTGCATATCCAACGACTTGGCCGTGGTCTCCTGTGACATCTCCGCTTGTTGCGTATTTGAGGAGTTCGGCGCTGGCTGCACCGAGTTTTTTTGCAGTAGCGATGCAGGTAGCGATAGGGGCATGCCCACATATGGACAGATTACCTTCATGCACCGTCTGCAGGAAACGCCTCTCATCCATGTTCAATATATGAGAGATGGCATTATTATCCTTCTCGGTTGCAGATTCGTGCGATTCATAGTGTGTAAAGTCACTGCTTGCTATGATCAGGGCATCCTTTCCTATCTTTGCAAGGCACCCGGCTATCTCTTCCATGATTTCAGGAGTCGGCCACATCATGCAGATTGGCACCATTTTGAACTCACCATATATGTACTGAAGAAACGGCAGCTGGACTTCAAGAGAATGCTCATACATGTGGGCCGCCTCATCAAGGTCGAGGCTCTCGCAGGTTTTAAAAAGCGCATCCACGGTTTCTTTGTCGGTCTCAACTACACCAAGCGGGGTTTCCCAGTCCTCATTTGATAGCGAAACACGACTCCCTTCACCGGTGTGATTTGGACTGAGTATAACAATGGTTTCTGGCGTCTTTTGCTTTGCAAGCTCGCCGTAAACGTGTGCTGCAACTCCCCCGGAGTACATATAACCTGCATGCGGTACAACGCACCCGATTATATCTCTTTTAGCATCCCCCCGTGTTGGAAGCTCCCCTGGCCCGATGTCACTTTGGAAGCATTCTTCGATTTGGGTTATTAGCCCTTCTCGACTTCCACTATAAAACTGCCCTGCCACACATGGACGTCTCATCCACTCTCCCCGAATTCCTCAAGGGGGACGAAATCATCGGTTAGCAGTCCCCTCTCTCTTAGAGTTTCCTGGGTAAGCAGCCAGTATACTACTGTCAATGCCTTTTTCCCCTTGTTATTTGTTGGGATTAATAAGTCTACACCAGCGATGGAGTTGTCAGTGTCGCAAAGAGCTACAACAGGGATTCCGATTTTGCTTGCTTCCTGCAGGGCCTGCCCATCTCCTCTGGGGTCTGTAACCACCACAACTTCAGGTTCTAAAAAGTTATCCAGATTCGGGTTTGTAAGCGTCCCAGGGATAAATCTGCCGGCAATGGCTGTCACTCCCGAGTACTTTGCAAAGTCTTCAATTGGCTTTTGCCCATACTGTCTTCTTGATACGACAAGTATCTTTTCTGGCGCGAATTTTGAAAGAAACTTTGCGGCCTCTCTGATTTTAATGTCAGTTTTCTTGACGTCCAGCACGTAAAGGCCGTCGTCCCTGACCTTGTAAATATAAGGCTTCATATCAGCGTTTTTCTGCTGTGTGCCTATATGTATACCTGCTGCCAGGTAGTTGTCCAGTGTAGTAAGTTGGTCATCCATCATGCTTCCTCCGAAAAAAGTGGCAGGCGGGCCATCTTGGCCCTCCTTATGGTAAGCTCTTCGCTGATTCTTATGAGCTCGTCTAATTTTGCAACTCTTTCTCCACCCACGGTCCCGGTCTTTATAATTGGGCTATTGAAGGCAACAGCCAGGTGGGCTATGCTGTCGTCTGCTGTTTCTCCAGAGCGGTGGGATAGCACGGTTGCTAGATTGTTGTCTCTTGCTGCTTTAACGGCCTTGTAGGTATCTGTAAGAGTTCCGCACTGGTTGGGCTTTATTAAAACAGCATTCGTTGCCTTTTTCTTGATTCCGTCTTTTATCCGCTTTTCATTAGTTACGTAAAGGTCATCCCCGCAAATCAAACAGGCCTTGCCTGTCTTCTTTGTAATTTCTGAAAATCCATCGAAGTCATTTTCCTCAAGAGGGTCTTCGACATAATAAAGACTGTATTTCTTTATAAGCTCGACTATGAAGTCTATCTGCTCGCCGCCTGTTAGCTTTTTGCCGCTTCTGGCGTACACATATTTTTTGTTCTTGTACAGTTCGCTTGCAGCGACATCCAGGCCCATTCTTATATCTATACCGGTTTCCCCGGTTACTTCCTCTACTACCATGGAAAGTATCTCAAGCGCGCCCTCGTCATCGACGTTGAGGGCCCACGCACCTTCGTCGCCCTTGCCTGATACACAGTCTTTCTTGCCTGAAACTGCTTTTTTTACCCCTGCATGGACCAGAGAGTTTGCCATCACAGCATCTGTCACTGTTTCTGCGCCGACTGGTATAACTAAAAACTCCTGTATGTCTGTTGCATTGTTTGCATGGGCTCCCCCTCCAATTATATTTCCAAGGGGAAATGGAAGCTCTGTCGAGAAATTTCCGCCCAGGTGCTGGTACAGGGGTATGCCGCACGAGGAAGCTGCTGCCCGTGCATTTGCCAGCGATATGGCTACGGCAGTGTTCCCGCCAATGTTTGAGAAATCGTCAGTTCCGTCAGCGTTCTTCAATATAAGGTCTATTACATCCTGCTCTTCACTGTCCATCCCGATTAGTTCAGGCGCAATCGTTTCTTCAATTTCCAAAAGCGCCTTGTCTATACCGCCCTGAGGATATGCTGCAACTTCGTATTTTCCTGTACTGGCGCCGCTTGGAGCAGAGCATCTTCCAAAACCGTACATGGTTTCAATGTCAACTTCAACTGTCCAGTTTCCTCTTGAGTCAAGGACCCTCCTGCACTTTATATCCTCAATTATGGTAGGTCTCATTTATCATCTTCACCTGCAATTGCTGCCTCGCCGGCCATAATCTCTGCCTCGCCAGTCTCTCTCTTTATGGGCATGTTCCTCCTGACAGTTATTGGTATTACGCCTTCCTTCAATTCTTCGAGTGCAATGGCGAGGGGTTCTGCAAAATCCCCTTTAATCTTAATTAAAGTTGGAGCTCCCATGGACAGCTGCAGGGCCCTTGCCCCTATAATCCTTGCTTTTTCGTATCTTGTTAATTTCAAGTTTTTCGCCTCCAATGCTAACAGATGGGGCCGCCGAGATTTGAACTCGAGTCACCAGCTCCCCGAGCTGGAAGGATGGACCAAGCTACCCTACGGCCCCATTTTTTCAAATTGTATTACCTCGTCTATGAAATCTGCCTGGCTTAATATCATCCTTCTGCAACAGTATCTTTCGATGCCCAGAGAATCAAGTACCTTTTTTGCATCTTCCTTCTTTGTTCTCTCTTTGAATTTTTCGTATTTATCTGCGACAACCGCACCGCAACTGAAACACCTTATCGGGATTATCATGAGTTCACCTGTAAGATTTTTGTTTTTTACTTCTCGCGCCTCGGCCTCCGACCTTCTTGGTCTCTTTCCGCCTGTGGTCTCCTTTGATTATGCTTTTGTCATATTCAAAGAATTTTTCCTGCAATTTTTCGTCCCCCGCAAAATTTAAAAGGGCGTTGCCTATTGCGATTCTTGCAGCCTCAGCCTGGCCCATGAAGCCCCCACCTATTACATTGACATCAATGTCAACTTTCTTGGCGACCTCTTCGGCAACCAGCAAGGGCTCCATAATCTTTAGCTTTGCCATTTCTGGCTCCATGACTTCAAGGGCTTTCTTGTTAATTCGAACTTTTCCTGTTCCTTTTCTAAGGGTTGCCCTCGCAATTGCAGTTTTTCTTTTTCCTGACGCTTGAATAACTTTAGCTTTAGCTTTCATTTACATTCCTCAAATCTTAGCACCCAGCATTGTGCTGAGTTCTTTAAGCTTGATGTATTTCGGGATTTTGAGCGTACCAACATCCTTGATGTTTGCATCTTCTGTTGGCTTCCCTTCCAACTCCAGCGGAACTCCTATATAAACCCTGAGTCTTTTCAGTGCCTCTTTGCCCTTTGCTTTTTTATAAGGGATCATGCCTCGTATGGCCCTTTTTATTATGCCCTCAGGACCTCTGGGGAAGAACGGTCCGTGTCTGGCAGGATTAACGATACTGCTTCTGTGCCTCCTTTCCAGGTACTTGTCAAACACTGTTCGCCTGTCTCCAGAAATTACGCACTCTTCAGCATTTATTATAGAGACCTCTTCGCCTTTTAGTAGCTCCTCTGCAACGTATGAGGCCATACGTCCCATCAAAATGCCGCTTGCATCTACTATTTTCACGCATATCACTCCATAATCTTGACGTCAGTTCCCTTCGGGACCTTTGACATCAGCTCTTTAATGCTCATATATTTCCCTCCAGCAGATGTCAGTTTCTCTTTTGCCACATTTGAAAATCCAATTGCTCCCACTGTCACAGGATGGCTAATGCTGCCGGAGCCAAGCAGTTTTCCGGGAACCAGGACAATGTCATTCTTCTTGGTATACCTGGCTATCCTTGAGATGTTTATCTCTGCCCTGCTTTTTCTGCGAAGGAGCCTTTTAGCCACGTCCCTCCATATGGGGGCGTCTTCATCATACGCTTTCATTGTTGATTCTTTTATCAATTCCAACATTTTTGGATTCGTAGACTTACTCTTTTTCATTTTATTCTCCTTTGTGACGAAAGAAGTATCAGATATTTCCCGACCTTTATAAATATTGTGAATATACGGGAATCTAAATTCAAAACTAACTAACATTTTAAAACATTTTACTATGTTATCATGGGACAAACCGAAATATATATAACCATGGAAAAGAGGTATTAAATATATTGGGGAAGCATATGTCAATCGGTTCTACACCTATAGATTGGAATGGAAAGTCGAAGTGCATAAGGTGCAGCACTCCTGTTGCTTCTAACAGGGATTTCTGCTGCGAGGAATGCGAAAACGCCTTTTTAGACGGTTAATCATTCGGTGCCGGGGACCCGAAACTTCTAGTCTTTAATCGCCAAAAATTTTCGTCTTATTATTTTTTTTAAATTTCAAATTCAGTTCGCCACAGGCGAACTGAATAGGGTCCAAGACACGAGAAATCATCCACTCAGCCTTTTTGCTTCACAAAAACCACGGGGAAAAGAAAATTTGGGGTCAAGACCAACCCTTTTGAAAAAAGCGTTGACGGAAAATATTTTATTTTGGGGTCAAGACCTTTGCGAGCCGAAGCGAAAGCGTACGGCGAGTAAAGGGTTTGAATGGGGCCGCCCGGATTTGAACCGGGGTCCGTGACTCCCGAAGCCACGAGTATCGCCATGCTAGCCCACGGCCCCAAATTTAAACG
>Ga0180009_10004328_pt1 | contig 15694 bp, 16 predicted proteins | sample OS_PC_MetaG_FD_123537 | JGI IMG/M metagenome (GOLD analysis project Ga0180009, IMG submission 123537) | Groundwater microbial communities from the Aspo Hard Rock Laboratory (HRL) deep subsurface site, Sweden - OS_PC_MetaG | ecosystem: Environmental > Aquatic > Deep subsurface > Groundwater...
ACTATTTTCTGTCCCTGTTTTGTCGGGGTTCCCACAAAAAAGGTTTTACTGGCATCAGCGTAATACCCATCCAAAATGGGTGTGATATCCACATTTACAATGTCCCCATCTTTTAAGACACGATCACCTGGAATGCCGTGACAAATAACCTCATTCACCGAAACACACACGCTTTTAGGAAAACCCCTGTAATTTAAGGGTGCTGGAATCGCCCCAGCCTTAATGGTTTCTTCATGTACAAAGGTATTAATCGCTTCTGTCTCAAGCCCGGGTTTTATCATTTTCTCCACCTGGTTGAGAATTGACATTAAAAGCTCTCCGCATTTTTTAATGCCCTGGATCTGGTGTGGGTCTTTCAAACAAATATCATATCGATTTTTGTACTCTTCCTTTATACTGATTTTCATTTTTTTATTTCTGCAGCAGTTTTTATATTTTTCCCCGCTTCCACATGGACACAGGGTATTTCGCCCGACCTTCACAGGTTTGTTTTTCATTTATCTTGCACTCCCAGGGGATGTCCCCACAATGAATGGGGGTATGCATTTTCAATTCTAATTTTAATAATATCGCCAATAATGATATCTTTGGAAGGGAAATGCACGATTTTATTGGACTCAGTCCTTCCCACCATCTGCTCCACGTTCATTGCGGCATGATCAAATCCATCCCTCTTCTTCCCGCTTTTGCCTTCAACAAGAACATGCAATATTTTCCCGATCTGTTCCTTGTTCTTTTTTTCAGTATAATCTTCCTGTAATTCTAATAAATTATTTAATCTTTCCCGTTTTTCCTCCTCAGCAACCTGATTAGAAAACCTGGCTGCCGGCGCAGATGAGCGATCAGAATAGGCAAAAGCAAATATGGAATCAAACTGTATTTCACGCAAAAGGTTCATTGTATCATTAAAATCTTCCTGGGTTTCAAAAGGGAACCCCACAATTATATCTGTTGAAAGGGCAATATTCGGACATTCCTTTTTTAAGTTTAAAATCTGGTCCATGAATTTCTCCCGGGTATATCCCCGATTCATCTTTTTTAGGATTTTATTGGATCCAGACTGTATTGGCAGATGAAGATGGTTACAAACTTTATCAAGATCCCGGATGGCATAAATCAGATCCTTTGAAAGATCTTTTGGATGGGACGTGGCAAATCGAATTCTATGGATTCCATTTATGTCATTGGCCTTGGCCAGAAGTTGCGGAAAAGATATCTGGCCTTCTTTTTGGCCGTAGGAATTAACATTCTGTCCCAACAGGGTAATTTCCTTAACACCTGCAGAAGCAAGCAAGGTGATCTCTTCTACAATGCTTTCCGGCAATCGGCTTCTTTCTCTGCCCCGGACATAGGGGACCACGCAATAGGTACAAAAATTATCACACCCCTGCATAATGGTTACAAATTTTGAGATTTTATTTTCACCAAAACAAGATGTGTCTGGCAGGGCCTCATAAATCATGGAGGAATCTTCTATATCCACCACTTTTTGTTTGCCAGACTTAACCGCATCAATTAGCTGGCCAAACCTTGAAAATGCCTGGGTACCCAGAACAATATCCAGATGCGGAACACGGGCAAATGCTTTTTCACCCTCCTGCTGGGCAACACACCCGGCCATGACAGTGATCAGATGAGGCTTTTTCTTTTTTATTTTGGCAAATCTGCCCAAAAAACTGAATGCTTTTTCTTCTGCCTTGTGCCGGATCGAACAGGTACTGCAGACCACAATATCAGCCTTATCCATATCATCGGTTTTTTCAAACCCATAAGAATTTAAAATTGAGGCCAGTTTCTCAGAATCGTAGACATTCATCTGGCAGCCTATGGTATATATATAGGCATATCCGCTATACTTCATTAAACATGAAATCCTTTTTTAAATCTTCAACGATCATCTGGGCTGATTCCAGCTGATCAGGTGCAATGGCAAGCCTGATATGACCTGTTTTAGGATCCAGGGTTGTTGCAATGGCCACACCTTCATGGCCCTCAAAAATAAACCTTATAAATCCAATCCTGGTTTTATCCACTAAATATTCTTTATGAATTGTTTTCATATATTCTCAATCATACCTTGTTTAAGCGAGCCAATGTTTAAGCGAGCCAATGTTTAAGCGAGCTAATATATCATTATTGTTTAAAACTTCAAATAGTTAATATGAATCATCTCAGGGCAATGGCAGCTGCCTGCAAAAGGTGATCTACTATTATTTTTAAGCATTGGGTTAATCTCTGCAGTGAGTATTTATTGTCTGATTCAGGCTTACAGGTTGGAACTGTCGTCAAAGGTTGCCCCTTTTGAGTACATTTCAGTTCTCCTCGCTGTTGGCTGGGGTTATTTTTTCTGGAATGACGTTCTCGATCTTCAATCGATTATTGGAATCATATTGATTATAGGCAGTGGGCTGTATATACTTTATGGGAAAAGAGCCTGAAAGATAATTAAATGAGGTGTTTGACCGACAAGAGTGGAATTATGCCAAGAATTATTTTCCAGGCTTTGGGCGAAATCTACTCCAATTAAATTTAATGTTGCACCTTGAAATAAAAAAATACAAGGTACAATATATTGTGGTTGATTGTTTTTGAATAAAAAAGAGGACTAAAAGAGGATAGTCCACAGGTCATTTTTAATCATGAACTGCCCCGCCAATAACCTGTAGACCGCCGTTAATTTTTTGATATTAAAGAGTTGAATCTGGGGAAATGGGTTTGATTAAGATTATCATAAAATAAAGTTGAACGGCTCAATTTGGCTGTGTGTTTCTTTTGCGTCTGTACATTAGCATTGTTGGGGCATGATTTCTTAGTCATAAAATTAACTTTGTGGGTAGACAGTTACCTCCGGTCGAACTGTCCACTCTTTCATTAAAAAATGTTCAATTGTGGCTTTTGACTCTTCATTTGGTACAATTATTCTGAATATATTCTTCTCTTCAAAGTACATATAATTTTCATCATTTTTAAAAACTATCCTATGTTCTTGTTCATCCCTGAAATTATATCCTTCTGCGTATCTGTCATAGGTCCATAAAGTCATATCAAACCGACCAGAACTCTTTTCAACTTTAGCAATAGGCGAGTTTTTGAAAGACGGAAATAAGGTCGCTGGTTTTCGAAAATGTAGTATTTCTTTTTCTATCTCACGCTTTTCTTCTGGCAAAAGGCTTTTCCCTTTATTTTTGTTCCATTCCTTTATCGCTGGATCAATACTCACTGACTTTTCTGTATAGTATCGAACAGGTTTTATGCCTTTTTGTTTTAAAAAATTATCCTCAAATCCTAAGCCAAATTTTCCATATTGCTGTGAATGGGGGGAGTTTTTAAGTTTATTAAATGGGATTTTTATAAAGCAAATCATTGCAACATCATGTGGCAAATACGATATTGGCGGTGCTTGGGAAAGGTTTCTAATATACGCATCATCTGGATTGACAGGCACACTCCAATGAATATCTTCCTTTGATATTATTGCATCCTCAAAAGATAAAATTTTCGCAGATGGGTCATTAAACGTTGGTAAGAATTCTTTATTCTTCCCTATCAATAATCTCCTTTTAATGAGAATATCTGAAATTACTCCTTCAGTTTGTTCAGTTAGTCTGTTTTCCTTGCCAAGTGTACCGAACGTAAAATGGATATACATAAAATTACTTTTGCCCCAATCAGTTACTGTGCAGATCAGAATATTATTCAATTTTGTAAGTTATCCGACTGCAATTATTAATGAATTTTCACCTAATAATTTTGTATCAAGGGTGATTGCGGTTGTAAAGAGTGATCAAATTATATGGGAAAAAGAAAAGTCAAATAAACTGGCAACATAATTTGCACTATACGAACTTGGAAGAAAATATTCGGCAGATAGCAATTGTTACAATTAAAAAAATAATTTTATATTGTTGTTCAAATCACCCAATGCTTGTTTGTAAACAAGCAACCGGTTGGGCTCTATTAAGTGCACTCAAATGGTTGAAAACCATTGTTGGTACTGATGACACACCTAAGTTCTGCCAACATGTTTCCTGGGTTTGAATGTCCTGCTTGGCCCCCTCATCATTCAAGGTTACCAACGCCTCTTCAACATTCAAGACAACCAGGTAAAAAAAATGATGACACAAGGGCTTGGCTGACTATACAAGGATTGAGAGATAAAATCAGGACTGATCTGTAACCGGATCAGCCCTGACAATGATTTGATTCAGCTCAATGATTTCATAATTTCTATAATTTCCTCGGGTTCAGGCCGAAGGGTATGATCGACATTCACTTCAGCGTTTCTGATGATTCCGCTACTGTCGACGATGAATCTTGCGGCCATGGGCAGTACCCAGGAATCGTTGCCATTGAACCGCTCAAGGTCAATGCCCAAGGTTTTGTATATTTCCTGAAGTTTTTCCGGGAGGACAAAGTCAAGGTTTAACTGAGCTGCATATTGGTTATCCAAATCCGTAACCACCGGAAAGGTAAGTTCGTTTTTTTTCACGACCTGCTTGGAATATTTAGTCAATTGCGGGCAAATGGAAACCAGTGAACCGCCCGCTTCCTGAATCCGGCAGTAGACATCCTGCAAAGCTGCCAACTCTGCATTACAGTAGGGTCACCAGACACCACGGTAAAAACTAACGACCAGAGGCCCTTTTTCAAGAAGCGCTTTTGAGCTCACCCTATTGCCTTGTACATCGGGAAGTGTAAACTCGGGCAGCGCCTCACCAACCTTAACCGCTTTATCAGCGATTCCGGACTTTACCAGATTTTCGGTCGCCTGAAGCAGGGGACCTATTAACTCAGGGGGTTTCGTCGTGATAGACTCCTGTTTCATTGCAATAAGTTTTTCCTGTAACTTCATACTGACCTCCAATGTGTTTGTGTGATGAGATTTATTTGCAGCGAACAATTAATGTCCACCAGATATTTATATTGTTATCAACTTCTCGTCATCTTTAATAATTTGAGTTAAAGGAGGGTCCTGATAAATGACTTCAAGTTCAAGGTCTTCCAGTATCTTCGTGACACCGAGCTGATCTGCACACGCTTTGCAGGCGGTGACATGCACCCCTTCAAGTTTGGCTTCTTCGATGAGGCCCTGTATCAGCTTGTTTTCACTTACCAGTTTTACGGTGGCGCCCCAGATTATGATGGTGACTTCATCCCACCAGTCCTTTTTTTTTGCGTTTATCCCATACATAAAGACCATTTTTTCTGATGTAATCACATTGTCATTGGTCCACAGTATAGTGAGTTTATTTTTTGTCGTCATGTCAATTGATTCCTTTTTCATTATTTTGAAAGGGACTTGATATTCTCCTAAATGGTTTTGTTGATAAATTTATGGGTAGTGTTACACTTTCAGGCAAGCAGGATGAGGCCCACCACCCAGCTTGTAGATTCGTTATCGAATGCATCTGATCTTTCCGCTTTTTGGCCTGGCCACCCGCAGGACGTCATCAATTGTGTGACATCGATACCAAACCCTGACATGGATGGACGGGCAGATTCTATATGGCGGCAGGGTTTATCTTCTGATAGAACACAGCAGTTTTCCTGGTCATCACAAAACAAATCTTTACATGATCCACCGGCAAAGGCTTTTGACTTTTCGAAACCTGTTTCGATGGCTTTTTGTTCTACACCTGCCACTATCTGATGAAGCAGCCGCATCACGCCCTTTCGTTCATTGGAAAACATGATCGATGAGGGTAATTCTATTTTCACTATAATGGAATACTGGCTCTGTGCCTGCCACTTTCTAAATTCTGCAGGGCCTTCCACATTGGGGGGACAGCTTGCGCCAAGACCATAATTGGGGCAGGTATACTCTCCGTTACATAGCGCTGCCAGATCATCCTTTACCTGAATCACCTTGGACTCCATAGCGACGCAAGTACTTGCCCCAAGTTTCAATGCTTTCTCGGTTAAGTGCGCATACTGTTGTTGCATATCAATATATTCTCCATTTTTCATATCCATCATACCTTTTAATTTTCACAATGCGTCACCTAAGCACTTCAATACGCCAGCCCCAAAGGGGTTAGAAAATAGAATCAAACCTGCATTTATCAAAACAATTCAAGGTTGCCAATACAAGTTCAGACAGTTCCATGTCATCCCCTGCCATTTGTTTAAACATAATGGCGTATACCGAAATATACGCCATCGTGGTTTGATCAGTTTTATTTAATAAATGTTAGAAATCCAACTACGCAAAGAGTCCTTTTACAAACGCTTTGGCATTTTCCACATCTTCCTGGTTAGGGCGGCCGGTCATCTGTTTGACCATTTCCGCCCACTGGTCATCCTTCATATTCAGTTTCTTCTGAACCGGACCGTGCATGGATTCAGCCAAAAAACCCTGGCAGTCAAAACATCCTTTGAATTCGATGCCTTTTTCCTTGCATGCTGCTTTCATGGGCTCTGCAAAGACGTCCATATCCTGTTCAGGATAGGCTGGGGCCATATGGGTAATAAAACCGGCCATCTGCTGGCCGGAAGTTGCTTTAAGAACGCTCAGGCATTCCTTTATCGGAGCTGCAAGGCTGCCTGAGTGCAGGGGCGACCCCATGAAAATACAGTCGTATTCAGCGACCATGTCGGGGGTGAGTTCTTCAAGCTTTTTCAATTCGGCATCACTGGCCTTTGCTGCTTCTTCGCAGATGGCTTTGGCTATTTTTTCTGTGTTTCCACTCTGGCTAAAATAAGTAACTAATACTTTCATGGTGTAACCTCCGTTTTAAATTTGTTTTTGTTGCTATCGTTTTGCTGGAACTACTTTCTTGAATTTAAGATTGACCCTAATATTTTTCCGATTGCCTTGGCTTCTTTTTGCGCGTTGCTGCCATATTCTTCCGGGCGATTTTTTTGGGCAATTTCAGCAGTTGTTAGACCCATGTGGGCGTATACATTACCCACTGCACAATCATGGCCACAGCCACAATCATAGCATTGTTGATGACCAGGATCAGTAAATGTCCCAATCACGGCCATTTTATTGTGAAGCATCATTTTTTCAATGAAGGACGTTGCTTCTTTTTTGTCTTTATCCCGATCAAGCCCAACAGCAATTCCTAATTTTCCAGCAAATGGAAAAGCTGAGCAATGTCTTAATGCAAATGTTCTTTCCCAGAAGGCATGCCCTATAGCATTCAAAGTGCCATAGTAGTTTCCACCACCAAAAACAAGCGCATCTGCATCATTTATTTTATCGATGACCCCCTGAAAATCATCCTTTTGAATGCATTTATTGGTATCTGCACATTTCAGACACCCTAAACACCCTTTGATATTTAATGCAGCAAGGTGAATCATTTCGTATTCTACACCCGATTCTTCAAGTATATCTTTCACAATAATTTTTGAATATGCCACTTTTCTGCCGCTGCTGCTAATGCCGATTGCTTTCATTTGCTATCCTCGATATTATTATTTGGTAAGTGTCAAACACACAGGCTTTAATTCGTATTCACTACATCAAGACCCGGTTTTTTATTTTTTGGGCAATTTCCTGACCTAATAGATTGGCTTTATCCCAAACCTCTGACTGGTCCTTAACTTTACAAAATTTATCCGGGGTGACGGTTGTGTCATTCCCAAATACCCAGGGCAGCGAGCTCATCGGACAGGTTTCGCTAAAACCACAGACCAGACATTCTGTATTGCCGGTAATTTTCAGATTACCCAATATCTCCATTCCCTTAATCGTCAAAGCATGCTCAATCTGTTTGCTTGTCTCTTCAAGTCCGGGTGCCCCCCGGCCAATTCCTGATGCGATAACAACAGCAAACTTTCCCCGGTTAAGGCCATTGATTTTACTTAATTTGATAAATTCTGATGGTAGACCGCTGCTGTCAAGAACTGCCTTAACCAAGTCAGTCTGTGTTACTGTTTTTTATTGGGCTGCCAGAAATTCCTAAAATTTGTGGTTGCATTTTTAATTCTCCTTTGCGGATTATATTTGAACTTATTTGCATTATACGACCGTGGAGATAAATTTTCTGTAGCAACTGCTACAATTTACAAAAAAGTTTCCAAGATAATTAAACCATTAAAATAGATATGATATTAGATTGTTAAATAAAAATCGGGTAATTTAACAATCTGTAACGGATTTAAAAAGCAAAATAAATATTACGCTATTTTTAAGGCGGGCAGGATGAGTCGTCTATCTTCAAGGATAATTTTTCCCGCTTTTTTAAGTGCTTTCAGGGCCCGGGTAATTGTAACTCTATGGGCACCCGTTAAAAAACTAAGATCTTCGTGAGTCAGAGGAAACTGAATCACCACACCTTGGGGGCTTTGTTCCCCATGCTCTTTGGCGACGTTGCGGAGTACCCGATAGAGGCGATCCTCAATGTTTGTAATCGATAGGCTGCCTACGCGGTTTGTTAGCCAGGAAATCCTTTCGCTAAGGGTTTTAATGACCTGAAGGCCAACCGTGGGATGCTTTAGTACCAACTCTTCAAATTGACTTCGAGTGAAACCGCATGTCAGTGTATCTTCAATACAAACCGCACTGACAGGATACTGGCCTTCTTCAGAGAACATATTCTCACCTACAAAGTCACCAGCTTTCCGTATATCGAGCATCAGTTCAGTGCCATCTTCAAGAACTTTGGTGAGTTTAATACGTCCACCTTTGATAAGAAATACCTCGTCGGCTGAATCACCCTGCATAAATAATGTTTGCCCTTTTATCATTTTTTTTCTCAAGGCTTTCTGGGCGAGTGCTTCAATGTCATTTGGAGCAAGGTTTTGGAATATCCAGAGGCTGCCAATGCAAGTTGGTGATAGCTCAATGTCATTACCAGCTAATTTTTTGCATAAACAAGTCATACTCCACCTAATGTATATAGAAGATTCATTATTAAACCTTTACAGTTTAAGAACACAAAATGATAAGGCTTTCTGTAGCAACTGCTACAAAAGAATTCAGTATTGCCATATTGTTCCCAGAGATGATCTCTTTTGTTTAAGGAATTTATATGATTTAATAATATACGAAAGTTAAACAAAACACAAAAATTTTAGAATATTTTTATCAAATTACTTATGTTGACTTATGGTATGAAAAGCTCACGAGTCAAATCCCCCAATTTACCGAGCGTTTCTTTCACCAGTCCGGGCTTTTTGAATATTTCCGAAATACCACATCTGGTATAGACAAATTTTTCATCCCCAGATTTAAAAATAAATTATATGGAAATAAAAAAAATCAAATTGAACATGGCTCCATTAAAGCATATTGGAGACTAAAAATAATTTTAAAAAATTCAGTTCCATTCAATTTTTTGAAAATATGAGCAAATTATATATTGAGTTGGTAGTGAATCTTGCCGGGGAGGTCGGGGTATGGGTTGCAGGGAATAGTTGGTTGGCCTTCTGTACAGGGTCTTAACGCAGTGGAGCGTTAAGACCGGCAAGTGTTTGAGCGACAGCGAGTTTTAGCGGGTTAGCGCAACGGAGGTTAGAACCTGTAAGAAGTCCAATCAGATGAGTCGCAACCCATACCCCGGCCGGATTAACGCAAAATAAATATTTATATAAATCAATTTTTAATTCCGGATAAATCAGTATTTGGCGGATTTGGCAATATTGCCAAATCCGCCAAATGGTAACGAATCGCTCTATTTATCGGAAATAACAATCCTGGTATTTCCGATAAATGGTTTGTTCACTATTTTTTTAAATTTTATTGTCAGTGAAGGGAATCGTGAGTAGTCCCGGCAAAACATCTTCTTATAAATGCAAATTTTAAGTATTAATCAATAGCAAAATTAATATATGCAAATTGACTTTATCGCTGTTTGCTTATATAAATTCTTTCTAAATCAATGGATACCATACTCAAATATTTTGAACCGGATCAGGAAATTGTTACGCTTTTAGCCAAAGGGTTGAACTGCCATCCTCTTTTGGCAACCCTGCTTTGCGCCAGAGGAATTACAAGTCTTGAAAAGGCCCGCTTCTTTTTAAACCCCAACTTTGAAAACCTTATAGATCCTTTCCTTATAAAAGATATGGACAAGGCTGTGGAACGTATCCTTATAGCAGTTGAAAACAAAGAAAAAATTCTTGTCTTTGGCGATTTTGATGCAGACGGTGTCACTGCCACTGCATTACTCAGTGATTTTCTTGAATATTGTGACGCGAATGTATCCTGGTATATTCCCCATCGGATCAAAGAGGGCTATAGTCTTCAAACGGATCATATTCAAATGGCCATGGAACAGGAAATTGATCTGATTATTACTATTGACTGCGGTGTCAGCAGCCATGAAGCCGTTAAAAAAGCCAATCTTGAAGATATTGACGTCATCATCACTGATCACCATGAACCCGGCCCTAGCCTGCCATCTGCAATGGCAGTGATCAATCCTAAAAGGGAAGACTGCAGGTCAGGGTTAGACTATCTTGCCGGTGTGGGGGTTGCCTTTTTTCTTGTCATTGCGCTTAGAAAATTTTTCAGGGAAAAAAATTTCTGGGAAGATATGCCAGAACCCAATCTCACAGACTATCTGGATCTGTTTGCCATTGGCACCATAGGAGATATGGTGCCCTTGATCAATGAAAACCGTGTACTTTGTGTGGCTGGGCTTAAAAAAATAAAACAGGGAGCAAGACTTGGATTAAAATTTATTGCGCAAAGCTCCAGGATTGATTTAAAAAAAATTGACTCAGATGACATCTCATTTAAAATTGTCCCAAGAATAAACGCAGCCGGAAGGATATCCCATGCCAGGATCTGTGTTTCACTGCTCATGGCAACGGATATCAACAACGCTGAAAAAACAGCATTACTTCTGGATAATTTAAATATCAAACGGCAGAGAATTGAGCAGGAAATTGTCTTGAATATTGAACACCGCCTGGAAAAAAACCCAGACCTGCTGGAAAAAAAACTGCTTTTTTTATGGGATGACAAGTGGAATCCAAGTGTCCTGGGAATTGCTGCATCAAAATTATCAAAAAAATACAATTGCCCCGTGATTTTATTATCCAGTGCAGGTGAATATGCCATTGGTTCCGGACGAAGTATCAATAATATTAATATTTACCAGGCCCTTTTGGACAGTGAAGTGCTGATTGAAAAATTTGGCGGCCATGCCATGGCATCAGGTCTCACTGTGAAAAAAGACAATTTAGAACTGCTGGGTCAAAATTTAAACCGATATATGGAAGAAATCTATTCTGAAAAAAATTTTCTGAAAACCCTGACTATTGATGCGATTCTTGATTTTGAAAATATTAATTTCACCCTGGCCAAAGAAATTGACCGGTTAAGGCCCTTTGGTATGGCCAACCCGGAACCAGTCTTTATGTGCAAAAATATCCGCGTAAAATCTTCTCATATTATTGGAAACAGCCACAGGAAAATGATTCTTGAAAAAGCTGACCCCCTTTGCCGGCATCAGGTCGAAGCTTTTCATTTTAATATCACCAACCCTGATGATCTGCCTGACTATTATCCTAAAATTGCCTTTAAACTTAAAATCAATAAATTCCAAACAAACGCTGCACAGATTATTATTGAAGACCTTTAAATTTTTAGCTTGAAAACAGCCTGTTTTTATTATATATATCTTGATTAAAACTTTATAATTTTTGATAATTAAGGATAATTCAATGGCTAAACTTTTTTATACCGGAAACAGGGAAGCAAAACTTCTTTCTAAGATCGAATCTTCCAAAGAACGGGAAAGAATAAGAACCATCACGACAATCCGGGACAACATAGATTCCTTTAGCAATAAAGTCTCCATGAAACTCATTGAATCCAAATTAGTTGAGACTGTCTCAAAATCCAGTATTGAAAATCAAATCACAAGATGTTTAGATACGCTTTGTAAAGCAGAAGATTTTGATATTGACTATATGATTGCGCCTTTTCGGACTCTTATTTCAAATCCTAACATTGCCAGTCTGTACCTGACAGCATTTATAGTGGAAAAACTGATCAATCACAAAGATGTCATTGATGTCTATGGAAGCGATGAAGATATTTATTTTTGTATCCAGAAGGAACTTGCCGCCTTTTTACCGAATTCCTGATCTGGGATTTTTTTAAATCCCCAATTTTTTCAGCATTATTTGATTTGGAATACCATCCTTGTCATACCCTCTTAATTTATAATACTTATTGAGCATTGGTTCTAAAGGGACACGCCTTTTTTTAGGATCATCTTTTTGAGCTTCTAAAAGAAATCTTTCCGGCAAGGTATCATCAACTTTTCGAATACCTTCATTTGTGTTCATAAGCCTTTCAAGAATATGAATTCTTTCTCCTGCCCTTAAAAATTGTTTTGAAGACAAATCAATACCGGAAACTGCAGAAAAAAATTCTGGATATATTGAAAAATCAACTAAAGCAATGGCAAGCACGGGAATATTCTGCATTAAAAACCGCAGGACAAAATGGGGGGTCATCCTTGACAGCAGCGCTTCAAGGGTCAGGCCATAACCGGTAAACTGGCAGATATCCAATGAATTAATGGCTGCATAAAAATTTTCAAAAAACTTTACAAACCGATGCTTTGAACGAATGGTGTCTGGCGCAAGAAACCCAAGAAGATTTTCAAAACCAACGGGAAATGAAGACAAATGACAGGCCCCTCTGTTGGCAACTGCATATCCCAGGCCCTGGCCATAGGCTCCTCGCGGGTCATACCCTGCCATTTCAAGGCCTTTCACCTGGATGGCAAAACCTTTGCCCCCAAATTTATTTGAAAGCGTTCTTGATCCCATTGCCATTTGTTTGCCAAAATCTTCAAGATTTGCAATATTTTCCAATGCCTTTACAATTTTTTCCGGAGACCCAAACTCAAGATCTGTTTTAACAAGCCCTTTTTGATTTGCTTCCATGACCCATGCCAGGGTTCCACCGGCAGATATGGTATCCATACCCTTCTGGTTGCAAATTTCATTAAATCTTGAAATATCATTGGGATCAAATATGCCAAGGTTTGATCCCAGCAGGGCAAGGGTTTCATATTCAGGAACATTTACCTGTTTGTTGTTAAACAATCCCCTATGCCCGCAAAAAATAGAGCATGGCGTACAGGTATGGTAACGGGTTTTATGATGTTCTTTTATCTTCTGGCCTGTAATATTTATGGCTTTTGGATGATTGCCATAGGTGAAATTATTTACCGGCAGCATCCTGTTTTTAATAATCGGCCCTGCATTGGCAGCAGTGCCAAACTGCCTCATTAATAACGACATATAGTTCTGGTTAATATATTTATTTGCTTTTGTTTTAATTTTTTGAAACCTGTCATTGAAAAATGGAACCACCTTGTATTGCCCCTTCAAAGCAATAACTGCTTTAAGGTTTTTTGACCCCATGACAGCCCCTAGGCCTCCCCTACCAAGATACCTGGGACCTGATGCTGCATTGGCAAACCTGACAAGGTTTTCTCCGGCAGGTCCAATCACAAGGGCTTCTTGTTTTTTTGTACCAATAATTGTCTGGGTCTCTAAAATGTCTTTTCCCCAGAGAGTTGCAGCATCTAAAAAATCAACTTTATCATTATGGATACAAAGTGTGACAGGTTTATCAGATCTGCCTCTGAGGATAATACCATCCCATCCATTTGATTTGAGCTGACGTCCAAAAGATCCGCCACAGGAGGAAGACCCTATAATATTTGTAAGGGGCGATTTGAAAACCGCATGGAATCGGCCGGAACAAGGGGCACTGGTTCCTGCCAAAACACCTGTCATGATAATGATCAAATTGTCTTCACCCAAAGGATCAATTCCAGGCTTTAACCGGTCATACAATAATTTTAATCCAAGCCCTTTTCCTCCAAGATACATCTGTCTCAGCTGATGGGAAATTGGAATTTTTGAAAATGTTTTTAAGGACAAATCAATTTCCAGAACACGGTTCAGGGTTCCTTTTATTTCTTTGACAGGCATGGTCTCCTCCATGAATCTACCTTATTTGTGAATGTGGGGATGTTTCCCATGTTTGTGGACATGCTCATGGCGATGAATATGGATTTCATCGTCTCTTAAAATCCTGCCATTTTCCATGGAATATATTTTATCTGTTACTGCATTGGCAAAATCAAATTCATGTGAAATGACAAAATAAGAAATATCAAGGCTATTGAGAATATGAATCAATTTTTCCTTTACTTTGGTATCTAACCCTGCTGTGGGTTCATCAAGCAACAAAACTTCAGGCTCCATGGCCAGCACTGAAGCTAGTGCGACCAGGCGTTTCTGTCCTCCGGAAAGCTTGTGGGTCACACTTAGTTCAAAAGAAAGTATCTCCAGCTTTTCAAGGGTCTTTCTGGCAATATCAATGGCATCAGCCTTTGAGAATCCAAGGTTTAACGGCCCAAATGCCACATCATCCAATACAGTTGGACAAAACAATTGATCATCAGAATCCTGGAACAATAATCCGATTTTAGAGCGAACCAATAAAAAGTCTTTTTCATTATTTAAAACCTTTTCAAACACTTTTATGGTTCCGGAATCTGGTTTGCAAAGCCCCATGATGGTATGCAGCAAAGTGGTTTTGCCAGACCCGTTAGGAGCCATCATTCCAATCCTGTCTCCTTTGTTGATCTCAAGATTCAAATGATCTAAGACCTTTGTATCTGATCCTGCATAGGAAAAAGAAATATCTTCTAACTTGATTACACTGGAATTGGCTATCACGATTAAACCCACATAATTTCAAATAAGACAAGACTTAAGCTTGCCCCGGAAATCCCCATTAAAAAAATTGAGTTTAATCTATTTGGCGGGTAATCGTCAAGGGTATGAAATTTTTGGTTAAAGGCCCGGCACAACATGGCCTGGTGTACTCTTTGAGCCCTTAGTGATGCCCTGACAAAGAGCATACCGGCAATATAAGCAAATGTTTTATAGGAATGCAGATTGGTCCCAGGCTTAAATCCCCTGAATTTTGCAGCTCGCAAAAGTCTTTTGTATTCTTCCTCAATAACAGATATGTAGCGATAGGACATCAAAATAAGAAAAACCATTTTATCGGGCACATGAATTTTATGAAGCCCGCTTCCAAGGGAAGCAATGGTCATTGTGGCAATAAGGGCTGTAAATATAAGCAATATGGTGATGGATTTAATAGTAATCTTGCAGCACAATATCACACCCTGGCCTGTTATTTTCAGCCAATAAAACTGATAAATAATATCCCCGTCAAATGTTAAGGGAAGGATGATCCAGATCATCAAAAGAAACCAGAAAAGTGGTTTTAAACGTTTAAGGACATCGATCCGGTTCAATCCGGCCATGGCAATTAAAATAATTGAAATAATAAAATAAATCACAGCAAGATAAAGATTATCGCAAAGTGCCGCGGCAAAGGACAAAACAATTAAAGCAAGGATGCGTATTTTTGGATCAAGCTTATGAATAAATGAACTGCCATAAGCAAATTTTTCTTCTATCATTTCAGGATGTCTTCCTTTTTAAAAACTTTACACCCATGGCCAGAAGAAAAATGATGACAATGCCTGTGACTATTTTTAAGATAGAAGGACTTTTTTCCAGGTTTTCTTTTTCCTTCATTGCAGTTGGGATGTCCTGTTCAGAAGGTTTTGTAACAAGCTCATCTTTTGGAATTTTCCATTGAGCCTGATGACCTGTTCCTGCCTCAAGCTTTAAAATAAGATCTGAATCAATATTTTCAGGAATTTTAAATGAATAGTTTCCTTGC
>Ga0180009_10004329_pt1 | contig 15691 bp, 17 predicted proteins | sample OS_PC_MetaG_FD_123537 | JGI IMG/M metagenome (GOLD analysis project Ga0180009, IMG submission 123537) | Groundwater microbial communities from the Aspo Hard Rock Laboratory (HRL) deep subsurface site, Sweden - OS_PC_MetaG | ecosystem: Environmental > Aquatic > Deep subsurface > Groundwater...
CAATTCTATGATAAAAACACGTTTAATAGTAGAAATTGCAGGATTTCCTAAAGAACACATAGAAGAAACTATGAAGAGAGTAATGGAAAAAATTAAAGCAGAAAAAAAAGTTCTAAAATATAATATTTATGAGGCAGAACAAAAAGACAAATTATTTTCAACATTTGCAGAAGTTGAAATAGAATTTCCAAATTTAGATGAATTATCTGGATTCTGTTTTGATTACATGCCTTCTTCAATAGAAATATTATCCGAAGAAAAATTAAATATGGTGCCAAAAGAATATGAAAATATACTAAATGATATTCTCGCAAAACTACATCATTATGACATGATTATTAAAAATCTAAAAGCAGAAAATATGAATTTAAAAAAACAAAATTAACTACAATATTTCTTACATTGATCACAACTAAATCTTGTTAAAACACTACAAGTCTTTTCTTCTCCAGCTTCAATATAAGTGCAACATTCTTTAACATCAACATCTAAAGACTCTTTATTTAAACCAACAACACCTTCATTATAATTTTTAACTAAAATAAATATACTAGCAATTAATAAAATAACAATTATAACCACAATCCACCAATTTTTTACTTCCATTTTAATATATTATAGCAACTAGTAATCTCCTTACCATATTAAATCTTACCTTTTCAGGATCAAATTCATCATTATTATCCCCCTTTGTTAAATAATATAAACCTTCCTCATCTTCTTTAATATCAATTACCCTATGAATTATTACAGTATTAAACATTTCTGACTCATAACTTATAATATCCCCTATTTCTATCTGATCAGGGCTCTGAGGGATTATCTGAATTGCATTGCTATCTTCATCTAAAAAAGGATCCATAGAATTTGTGTCAACAAAACCAGCCCATCTAGCATTTTCTATTTCAATAACAACCCTATCATCATAAACATGAATTTGATCTTCTTTAATATGATCAGCAGGACTTGGCCTTTCTCCAGTTAATAAAGTATCTAAAGCCATATTAATAGGCCCTTCTACTTTTGGATTATTGCTTGTATCAATCACTAAAGAAACAATAAATATAACAATGGATATTACTAATAAAATCAAAATACTTTTTTTAATCATCTGTTCACACCCTTAATATACTGATCAAAAGTTTTTACTTCTTTCCCTCCCCTAAAGAAAAATAAAACAACACCAATTATAACAATCAGCACCAAAGGAATTATCCATAACCAAGCCTTAGATTTTTTTTCATCACCACCTTTATCATCATCTCCACCCACATCTTCTTCACCAGTTACATTTTCTTCTTCAACATCTTCCAAATCACTTTCCATAGTTATTTCCTCTTCATTTAATGTAAAATATAATATTATAGGTAATGACACAAAAGTTCCTTCTTCACTTGTAACGATTAAATACCCACTATATTCTTCTCCAGGATTTTTATCTTCATTAATCCACATAATTTGTTCCAAAGTTTCATTAGCTTCTATCACACCATAATTATATTTATCCAATCTTATTATTTCATTTAAATTTCCAGTCAATACAAAACTTATATTATGTAGGGAAAATCCCCAATTATTCTTAAAAAATATGGAATCTTTGACTTTATCATCAAACAATAAAGTTTCATTTACAATTTCAGGAACATACAATAACACAATAGAATCTTTTGAAGGGGGTAATAAAATCAAAGATTCAGTTACATTTTCAGCTAAAACAGGAATCAAATAACTATAATTCCCATAAACTATTTCAATATTATAACTTTCCTCACCACTTAAAATATAATTTAATTCAGTTTCCAATAAAACATTAGAAGGTAAACCTGTAAAATTCGGAGCTATAATTTCAATATCAATAGGATCTCCATTATTCTTAATATTTAAACTAAACATATTTAATTTATTTACAATACCTGGATTTATTGAAATAGAAGGTAAGTTTCTCTCATCATTAAATAATAAGTATAATATCAAACCACTATTTAAAACATTCAAATTTGTCTTATCTTTCAGATAATCTTTAACATTTAATTCGTCTAAACCATAAGCTGCGAAAGCACTCACATAATTATCTGGCTCTTGATTTAAAGAAGCAGATTTATCACTCCAGTAATTTACTTGCAAATTATTCATCAACCAATCATAAGAGTAACTATCTCCTTTTATTAAATATAATAAAGCATAATCTAAAGTTTCAGTATCTCTTGCATTATTTTCCAACCAAGTTAAAGAAGGACTTTCACCAATTTCTTCTAAAACCCAATCAGCATAACCAGTCATTTCATAATCACAACTACCTTTATAATCAAAACCATAACACCCACCAGCATCTATTGAATACTCTTTATATTTTGCATTTTCATTAAAAATTTCATAACTATTCCCTAAATATCCATGCATTAATTTTAAACTTACATTAGAAGTACAATTAACCAAAATATCTTTGTTAGTAATTTCAACACCAATTTCTCCATTAACAACAAAATCTTCATTATTTACATTACAATTAGAATTTCCATTTAATATTAAATCCCAAGTTCCAATATCAAAATTATTTGAAGCATCTTTTAACCAATTTTTAGTTTTTATAATATTTTTATTAAACTTATATAAAGATAATAAAGCAAAACTAGTATCTTCTATATTACAACTATTTTTAGGATAACATCCAGTACTATCCTGATTATTTATTAAATAACTAATCGCATCTTCAGCTTCTTCATAATATGTATTTTTCAAAGCTAAAGCAGCTAAAGAAGTTTCTTTTATATTATCAAAACTTCCATCTGAATTTTGTTCACCAACTAAATATGAAAAACCATTATTTACACTATTAATATTTATATTTTCATAACCCGAAGTTTCTTTTAAGACTCCTTGATCAACATAACTAATATCTTTAACTTTAAATTTATATTCCCCTTTTTCTACATCAGGTAAATTAAAGTAAACAAAATAATAATTATTCCCCAATTTCTCTAAAAACAAAGGAATTGCTATTTTTGCATTATTAAAATTTCTTAGTTCAAAATTAGAAACAGTTACTTCATTTAGAACATCTATATTAAAAAATATTTCAGCTTGAAATGTTTCTCCAACACTATAATCGCCCCTTGGAATGTTAATGTTAATATCTTCAGCACTAACTCCAATGCACATTATTAAAAAAAATAATATAATTAAACCTCTTTTCATAATAAATCAAAAAGAAAACTCTTTTATTAAGGTTTTTATTTCTTCTTTAACAATTCTCTAGCTTCTTTCAAAGACCTATCAAGTTCTCTTTCAATAGCAGTATCTCTACCAGAAACTCTTTGTACAGGTTTTTGAGGATAACTGGGGGCACTTGGTTTTTGAGGACCTAAGAATGAAGGACTTTTAGAAACTGCTGCCTTAGGCTTACCAAAATACATAATTCCAAAATAACCACTAACACCAAGAACAACAACAATTATGATTAACCATACCCACCATAAACTACTTTTTTCTTCACAATCTGAAGGGCAACTATCTTTATCTTCATCAGAATCACAAACATTATCCCCACAATAACCATCATCAACACTACCACAATCAGAAGCACACGTAAAATCATCTTCTCCTAAAGAAGATTCACAGATATTATTACCACAACTATCTTTACATTCATTTTCAAAAACATCACAGTATTCGCCAATTAAACAATCATTATCAGAACTACAATCAGCACTTGTCGCCTTACAAATTCCATCATTATCACAGAATTCATCAAAATTACAATCAAAATTACCACTACAATATACAGCTTCTTTACATTCTCCACTTGAAATATCACAATATTCATTAGGGTTACAATCTAAATTACTACTACAACCATCATCCCCACCATCTTCAGAACATTCACAATCTATAGTACATTCTCCAGGACAAAGAGAATCATCAGCAGGACCAGAACTTCCACCAGGGTCACATTCTTCACCAATGTCTTTTACAGCATTCCCACAATAATCTGTACCAAATCCAGGAGTTATAAATCCAGAATCTTCAAATAAAGCTAAATATAAAACAACAGAAGTATCTTTTACATTACCATTCCAACTTCCCTCTCCCGAGCCAGAACTAATTTGTTGTTCCAATAACCAATCTAAAGCAACAGTCCTATTATCATTATAATTTGTATTTTCTAAAGCATCAACAGCAAAGGCTGTCGTATAAGTATCATCCCATTTAACATTCTGATTTTCTAATAAAACATCTAAATTTTTTTCACTACCCTCAATATAAGCCAACATAGCATAATATAAATTATTATCAGCCTCACTTTCTAAATAGGGCAATGTACTAATATCTTCTCCAATTCTTTTCAAAGCCCAAGAAGCATAAAAACTAGAATCCACACTACAACTACTACCACCAGAAGCAGAATAACAAGCATTATTTATTTCTATAGTAACATCATTTCCACTTTCTTCCTGAGTAATATAAAAATTATTTCCATCTTTTCTTAATAAAGAAACAATCGTGCTTCCAGATAAATCACAATCCACATTTACATATTCAACAGGTTCATTAAAATCTATTTGAAGAGTAGGACTTTGACCATTAATATAAATCCAACTATTTTCTACACCATCAATCTCAAAAGTACCTTCTGTGTTATCATAATCAAAAGTACAATTCCCATTATCACTTGTAACTACTTGTATTATCCATTCTCCCTGAACATTAGCAGAAGTTAAACTTGAATTTAACCATTCTAATTGCTCTGTTATTTCTTCACCTAAATTATATAAGGCTAAAGCAGCTAAAGCAGTATCTTTTGAATTACAATTCCCACTTGGAAAACATCCAGTACTATCTTTTTTTTCATTTAATTTTATTAGACCAACGCCCGTAGACACACTATTTGCATTAAAAGCAGATAGGGTAAAAGACATTTCTTCTATAGAAGCAGAATCCCAATTAATGTTATTATCTAACCAATTTAAACCAACAGTTGTGTTATCAGCATGAACTAAACCTAAACAGAATAAAAATATGATTATCACCAAGAGCTTTTTCATTCTTTAAAAAAAGGATAAATTATTTAAAAACCTTTCTATTGTTAAGAATATGATTTTCTTCGCTAAAGGCAAAAGAGGGAGGGTTTATTTAGAGAAAGATAAGGCCATTAAACAAACAAATGAGAAAAGAGCAAGAAAAGAAGCTAATTATTTAAAATTATTTAATAAGTATAAAATTGGCCCCAAATTTTTATATTTAAGAAAAGATAAGTTTGCTTATAAGTTTGTTAAGGGCCCTTTTATCTTAGAGTATATTAAGAAAAATAAAGATGTTAAAAAAATATTAATTGATGTCTTAAAACAATGTAGAACTTTAGATAAATTAAAAATAAATAAACTTGAAATGCATAATCCTTACAAACATATTATCATTAATAACAAAGAACCAATTATGATTGATTTTGAAAGGTGTTATTCAACAGAAAAACCAAAAAATGTCACTCAATTCGGTCAATATCTTATGTCTGCAAAAGTTTCTGAGGTTTTATTTCAAAAAAATATTAAAATTAATAAAAAAGAATTAATTAAGTTTTTAAAGGTTTATAAGAGAAATCAAACCGATAAAAATTTTAAGAAAATTATTGATTATGTTTCCCAATGAGGTTTTCTGTTTATAACTAATCTTTGAGGTCTAAACTGAACAAGGTTGTCTTCAGAGAATATAACTTTTTTAATTAAAAAAACAGTATCCCTATCTAAAATATCACTATCTAAACTTTTATTTACAACATTTTGAGGAGTATCTGAAAAAGCAATTTTTTCACCATTTTGATAAATCACATATAGGCCTTCTAAACCATTCAACCCACCCATGCGTAAATCAGTCTTATAAGCTGTCAAATCTAAAGGGTTTTGAGGTAAATACTCAAAAAATTTAAATGTCATGATAAATGTATCAATACATAATTTTAAAAAATTATCCTTCAAAGACCAAATACAACATATCTAGACCAAAAAATTATTTTATAACCAAAAACCACCTAATCCATACTTTACGACCAAAAAAGCACTTTACGTCCAAAGCCCAAAAAAACAAAAGCCTTATATACTACTTAAAATTAATCTATATAAAGCTTATGATAACTATTCACAGGGGGTAAAAATGGCATCTTATATTAAAAAATGTCCCGAATGTGGCGGCATAAATCTTATTCTTAATAAAGATAGGGGTGAAATGATCTGCAAAGATTGTGGTCTCGTTATTGAAGAAAAAATGATTGATTTTGGCCAAGAATGGCGTGAATTTGATCATGAACAATCTGAAAAGAGACGAAGAACCGGTGCTCCTATGACTTACACTAAGTTTGACAGAGGTCTAGGTACAGATATTGGTCAAAAAGGAGAAGTTTACCAATTACAATCAAAAGAAAGAAACAAATACTTTAGATTAAGAAAATGGCAACACAGAGTATCTACAGCCATAGAAAGAAATTTAAAATTAGCATTAGCAGAATTAAAGAGAGTTTCTTCATATTTAAAACTTCCACCATCTGTAGAAGAAGAATCAGCAAGAATCTACACAATGGCTGTCCAAAGGGGACTAGTAAGAGGAAGATCAATGGAATCTGTTGTTGCAGGAGCATTATATGCAGCTTGCAGAAGACACGAAGTTCCAAGAACCTTAGATGAATTATCCGAAGCATCAGGTATTGATAAAAAAGAAATAGGAAGAACATACAGATTTATAACAAGAGAATTAGGAATCAGAATATTACCAAGCAACCCGGTTGATTATATTCCAAGATTTGCTTCAGCTTTAAAATTAAATGCAGAAACACAAAGTAAAGCAGTAGAAATTTTAGAAAAAGCACAAAAAGCAGAATTAACATCAGGAAGAGGACCAACAGGAATTGCAGCTGCTTCATTATACGTAGCAACTTTAATCAATAATGAAAAAAGAACACAAAGAGAAGTTGCTGATATTGCTGGAGTTACAGAAGTTACAATAAGAAATAGATACAAAGAATTGTTAAGAGAATTAAAATTAAAAGACGAAATCAAGAAAAAACCAGTTATTGAAGAAAATTAAACTTCAACTTTCATAAAATCTTTAGCAACTATAGTATTTTTAAATACTTTTTTAGCTTCTTTTTCAATTTCTTTTAAATCTTTATATCTTTGAGAAAAATGAGTTAAAACTAATTTCTTAACTTTAGCTTTCTTAGCAATAGTAGCAGCATCTTTGCTTGTCAAATGTTTATATTTTGAAGCTTCATCTTGTAATTTACTCAAATAAGTAGACTCACTTATCAATAAATCTGCATTCTTAGCTAATTTAACAGCATTCTCACAATATTTTGTATCTGCAATTAAAGTTATTTTCTTACCCCGAATAATTTTAGTAGCATTCTTAACATTTATTTTTTTGCCATTATGTATAATATCTTTTCCTTTCTGTAATTCTCCAAGCAAAGGATGTTTGTTTAACCCATATTTTTTCAAATAAGTTAAATTCATCCTCCTTCTATCATTTTCAATAAAATTATAACCATAACATAAACAAGAATGACTTAATTCTTTACATTCCAAATTAAAATCTTTACTTTTGTAAAAAACACCTTCTTTAATCTCAACAATCTTTATCTTTAACTTAACTCCTGCTATACTTAGTATATGAAACATTAATTTCTTTAAACCTTTGGGCCCATAAATCTCTAATTCTTTAGTATATTGATTCCAATACAAATTCTGTAAAAAACCAGGCAATCCATTAACATGATCCCCATGTAAGTGAGTTATTAATATTTTTTTAATCTTAGTTGTAGAAAGCTTCATCATCCTCATCTGCCTTTGAGTTCCTTCGCCACAATCTATTAAGATGCCCTCACTATTATATCTAAATAAAACAGAAAATAAATTCCTTTCCTTAGTGGGTTGCATTCCAGATGTTCCTAAAAATATAATTTCCATAAGAATTTTAAACCAAAAGTGTTTTAAATAGATTTCCTTTTAAATTTTTTATGTCTAAGAAGAAGGAAATAAAAGAAACAAAAGAAAAGAAAGAAAAAGTAGAGAAATTTAATATCACTTTTATTAGTGGTTCTGCTAACTCAGAAGAAAAAGGAGCTAAGGAATTATATGATCAAAGTAGGTTTGGTGAATCAAAAGAAGGCAAAATTCTATATTCTTTAGTTGAAGCTCTTTATTTATTAGAAAAAGGCAAAGCAGATATTTTAGATGGCAAGAAAAAATTAAAAGCAAATGAATTCATAAAAAAAGCAGTTAAAAACGAACCAAATTTCTTAGTAAGATATGTTGTTTTTAGCGACATGCGTAATAGAGGATATATTATCAAAACAGCTTTAAAATTTGGAGCCGATTTCAGAGTTTATGATAGAGGCATCAAACCAGGAGAAGATCACGCTAAATGGATCCTTTATCCTGTAAGAGAAGCTGAAGTCTTTAGTTGGTATAATTTCTCAGCCAAAAATAGAGTTGCCCACTCAACAAGAAAGAGATTATTAATAGCAATTGTCGACGAGGAAAATGATGTGACTTACTACACCATCGCATGGACAAGACCTTAAACTAAATACCAAATCTTTTTATTTTTAAAACCTTTGCAAGTTATCATTTCAGAATTTTTCAAGAAATTTAAATGAAGATAAATTCCATTTATAGTTAACAATAACTCTTTTGATAAATCAAAAGTTGTCATTGGTTTTTCTTTTAATAATCTTAGAATTTCACACCTACTCCATTCTAAAGGTCTCGTTCTCTGAGTTTGGTTTCTTTCTTTTATTTTTAACCATAATTTTAACCTTTCCAACTTAATAGGATGATCAAATCCTAGATTATCTTTAAATTTTAAAATTTCTTTTTTTGGGATACTAAAATAATAACAAATGCCGCCAGAACTACTTTTCCCTTTACTAATCTTATTTGTTTGGATATCCAAACTTTCGACTAAAGTTTTAATTTCACCCATTAAATTAAGATTATTCATACCAATTGCTAAATTGGTTGAGATGGTTCCTTCATCATCAAAAAAAGCCTTCACAAATTCCTTTTTACACTCTTTTGAAGCATTAAAAATATTTTGAGGTAACTTATTTGGTCTAGTAAATTCTATGTCGAGAATATGTTTTAAAATATCCGATATGACTTTTGGAAAATGTAAGCAGGGTGTAGTATTTGGAGTTCTTTCATAACTTTCCAAATCCCCGAAAATTTTTAAATCTGTTTTAAATTGCTCTCTTAATTCTTTACAAGTGTTTGCATAATAAGGGACTTTTCTTTTACCCGCAAAACCATCACCTAACAAATGTGCTACAATTCTATATAAAGCAGGAGATTCTTTTATTGGTAATTTTGGATTAAAAACTTTGTTCCCAGTACTCATACATTTAATTGCAATTATATTATTTTCAATCTTTCTTTTGAGATTATTATTTAATAAATGAAGAGATTTCTTAAAAACCCAATTGGGCGTATAAAAATTATATATCTTTTCTTTATTTTTTGAATAACCTTTATGCATATTTTTGACATGGTTTTGATAAATGCCTAGAAACCTAGCATAAGGTCTCTTTCCACCAAATTTTTGAAACATATAATTAAAGAATTCTTCATGAATTTCATTTTTTAATATTATATTAATCTTATCAGGAAAATCCCAAATATTCCACGATTTTACCATATAAATTTAAACAAATTTTCATTTATAAATCATATAGGGCACAATTGTCCGTTAGACCCATATGCTAGAGAATATAATTTATCATTCATAATCTTTTTATACTTTCTTAATTTATAACAAATATGCAAAACAACATTATAGAGCTAAAATCTAAAATATTAGATTATATTAACAAAAACGGACCAGTTCTTCCAATTCAAATATCAAGACAAATGAATAGTAATACAATATTTGCAGGGGCAGTATTATCCGAACTTATAAGCAATAAAAAAATCCTTGTAAGTCGTGCAAAAGTAGGTGGCAGTCCAGTTTATTATATTCAAGGCCAAGAATATAAATTGGATATGCTTTACAAATATCTAAATGAAAAAGAAAGAAAAATATACGACCTCTTAAAACAAAATAGAATTCTTAAAGATGATAAATTAGAACCTTGGCAAAGAGTAGCTGTAAGGGAAATAAAAGACTTTGCAATGATGTTAACAACAAGAGAAGGGGATATATTTTGGAAATGGTATCAATTATCAGATAATGAAGCAGAAACATTAATCATAAGTTCATTAAAATTACCAAAAAAACAAGAAGTAAAAGAAACTCCAAAAAAACAAGAAGTACAAACAGAAATAATTGAAGAAATAAAAGAAATTCAAAAACCATTGAAAAAACCACAAGAAGATTTAAATCCTTCACTAGAATCATATTTCCTTAAGAAAAACATTAAAATAATTGATAAAACAATAATAAAGAAAAATAAAGAAATAGAATTCACTTCCCATATTCCCTCAGAGATAGGTAATATTAAATTCTATATAAAATTCAAAGATAAGAAAAAAATAAGTGATTCAGATTTGAGTATAGAACATAATAAAAGCCAATTAAAGAAATTACCCTTATTATTCTTAACAACAGGAGAATTAACAAAAAAAGCAAAAGAGTATATAATCAACAATTACTTAGTTTTTGAAAAAATATAATAACCAAAAAAACACAAACCAACAATCAATAAATAAATCCAAATTCTTTTACTAATATAAAATCCTCTTTTTGTAATCTTAGTCTCGAATTCATTACATTTAAACCCATAACTCAATAAAACACCATACAATACTTTAATACCCTCATCTATCTCTTTTTTAGCAATATCTTCATCATAACTTAAAACATATTCAGTCCAATCTTTAACGCCTTGTATTGATGCATTATTCAAACTTTCATTTAAATCATAAGTATAAGAACCACATTTAACCTTAGAAACATATTTTACAGAATCAAAATCACTATGTAAACTAGAAGGTTCTCTACTAACACAATGGGGTGCTGAAAAACTATCACTCACATAATGACTCAAAACACCAAAAGCATAACTAAAATTATCACTATCATTCATAACTTCTAACCATTCTAAACTCAATTCATGGGTTGGGGGGTAGTGGTGTAACACAGTATTATGGAATACTTTATCAGGTGCAACACTTCCTTCTTTCATTAAATCAATATCTAATTTTTTCTGACTCTCAAAATCTAAGCTGTAATAGATCTTTTCAACAACCATATTATGATTATTCCAATTCCAACCATTAATGAACAAAAAACAAAAAATTATTAAAACAAACAATTTCTTCATAATATTACTAAAATGAAATCTTATATATTTGTATTGGGTAGAAATCCTGAATTGAGCATATTAGAATTAGTTTCATATTTCCAAAAAAATAACATAGAATATAAAATAAAAAACCAACAAAAAAACTTTTTATTAATATCTTTAAACAAAAAACCAGATATCAAAGAATTAGCAGGAACTATAAAAATAGCAGAAATAATAGAATCTTTAAACAACCTGCCATTAAAAAACAAACTAACTTATTACACAATCTCTCAAGAAATAAATAAAAAACTAAAAAATATATTCAAAAAAGAAAAAATAAAAGCAATTTTTAAACAGAACTTCAACTCCACAAAAAAATTAGATTTAGAAATTTTATCAATAAACAAAAAATTAGCATTAGTAACACAAGTTTCAAATCCAAAAGAATACAAATTAAGAGATGAGAACAGACCCAATTTCGATGATAAAAAAGTAACATCAATAAGATTAGCTAAAATATTAATTAATCTAAGTCAAGCAAAAAAAGAAATCTTAGATCCTTTTTGCGGCACAGGAACGATTCTACAAGAAGCATTATTAAAAAATTTAAAAGTTATAGGAATGGATAAAAACATTGAAGAAGCAAAAACAAATTTAGATTGGTTATCTAAAAGATACAAAACACCAACTTATAAATTAATTCATGGGAATTCAATTTTTCTTTCACAACAGGTAAAATCAGTAGAATGTGTTGTGACAGAACCATATCTGGGGCCTTATCTAAAAAAATATCCATCACCCCAAGAAGCTAAAAAAATAATCGACGAATTAGAAATTTTATACACAAAAACATTAAAAGAAATATCAAAAATAGTAACAGATAAAATAGTTATTATAGTTCCAATAATCAAAACAAGGAATTCTTTAGTAAGATTCAATTTTTTAAACATCCTAAAACAAGCGAATTTAAAGTGGATTTCTTTTAAGGGGGTAAAACAACCAATTCTTTACAAAACAAGAAACAACAAGGTAATAAGAGAAATTTGGGTTTTAGAAAAGCTTAAATAGATTATTATTCAAACCCAATTTATGGGAAGAATAAGGACAAAATTGATTAAGAGGATAGCAAAGAATCTAGTTGTTAAAGATAGAACTAAATTTACAAAAGATTTTGAAAAAAACAAAAAACCAGTAGAAAAACAAGCAAATATTCCATCAAAAAAACTAAGAAACATGATAACAGGTTATGTAACAAAATTGATCAAAAAAGGACAATAATTCTTATACTAAAAATTAGTAATCATCTCTAACAGTAACAGACTGATCTCCATAACTCGGTAAAACACCCGTATTCTTTGGATTAATAGAGATAGACAACCTTACTACATCTCAAAAAAGAGAATAAAATGGTCCAATTCTAAAGAAAACAAAGAAAGAATAAGAAGATTAAACAAAATAACCCAACCAAAAGCTGTAAAAATTTCAGCTAAATTAAGAACTAAAAGACTGCCTAAATCAGCAAAAATACTTTCTCCAAAATTAGGTGATATCTTGGGTGTCATATATGGAGACGGGCACGTTTCTGTAAAACAAAGAAGAGCAATTCTTTCAGTTATAGACAAAGATTTTGCATTAAATTTTAAAGACAACATAGAAAAATGGTCTGGATTTAAAGCAAGATTTTATACTAGAATAATAAAAACAGATAATAAAATAAAAAAAAGAAAACCACAATATGTTTGTTATATAGATTCTATTGAAGCTAGCAAATTCTTAAAAAATTTTAAATTAAATTTAATAAAAAGTTCCTCAAAAACAATAAAAAAAGAATTCATAAAAGGATTTTTTGATAGTGAAGGTCATGTTAGTACCAACAATGGAATAATATTATATAATTCAGATTATAAATTATCTAAATTTGTATCTCTTCTGCTAAATTCTTTAAATATAACTAATTCTATAAAAAGTAGAATAATTTTTAATCACCTCACAAACAAAGATTTAACAATGCATAATATTAAAATATCAAGAGAAAGCAGACCACTATTTACCAAAAAAATAAATTCTTCAATAAAGAGGAAACAAGACAGACTAGTAAGGTTTATAAATATTAATGAAATAGTAAAACCAGATGGATCATAGGTTAAAAAAGAACCATGATGACGAAATAAAAATACACTAGGGGGAATACAAAAATGGAAGAAAGAGACAAGTCAAATGAACATACTGTATTCATCGGTAACAAACCTTTTAAATCACTCTAGTTAACTCTAAGTGATGAAGCCTGAAATGGACATAAGTTAAATCTTTGTTCACCGGAGTTATGTTACCGGAGTAGTTATGCAGTTTACAACACAAGGAGCTCCAGAAGTAGTAGTTAAGGCTAGAGGAAAATTTATAGCAAGAGCAGTTGACGTATCTGAAGTAGCAGCAAAAAGATTTCTAGAATCAACAGTCAAAATAAAAGACATAAAGGTTGATTCAGAAGAATTTGAAAACAAAGAAGGAAAGCAAGTCCGAGTAAGTTGTATAGAAATTACATTAGGTAAAGTCTAATTTATTTTTTTCTTTTTAACCCTTTTAAAGAAGTAAGAAAACATTTAAATAAAACAATTCTAATTTATATTTAATGATTGACTTACAAACTTTCGCTTTACAATAGGATTAATTAAAAAGATTAAATGATAATATGGAAATATTTATAGAACTAAGCATAATTATCGGTATAACAGTCCTAATTGCAGGGATAATGAGGTTGTTAAAACAACCCCTAATAATAGGTTATATCCTTACAGGAATAATAATCAGCCCTTACTTTCTCAATATTGTTCGCTCTACAGATACAATAGCTGTATTCTCGCAAATAGGAGTAGCATTGCTTCTTTTTATTGTTGGTTTAAGTTTAAGTCCTAAGGTTATAAAAGAAGTAGGTAAGGTTTCTTTAGTAACTGGAATTGGTCAAATTATTTTCACCTCTTTGATTGGCTTTTTTATAAGTAGATTGTTAGGGTTTTCAATAATAGTTTCCATATACATTGCCATAGCTCTAACATTTAGCAGTACAATTATAATTATGAAACTTTTATCAGATAAAAAAGATTTGGAAAAGTTATATGGAAAGATTTCAGTTGGTTTTCTATTGGTTCAGGATATTTTTGTAATAATTCTCTTAATGATAATCTCCTCTTTTTCAGGCAAATTTAGTAATATATCTAATCTATCTGTTGAAGCTATTCTTGGCGGAGTTATGATAATAGGGGGGTTTGTTTTAATAAGTATTTATATCTTACCTAGTTTATCTAAATTCTTTGCTAAATCACAAGAATTTCTGTTTTTATTTTCAATTGGATGGGGACTGGGTTCTGCTGCATTATTCCATTATATTGGATTTTCAATGGAAATTGGAGCGTTAATCGCTGGTGTTGCTCTTTCAATGTCTCCTTATCATTATGAAATTAGTTCAAAGATGAGGCCTTTGAGAGATTTCTTTATTATTCTATTTTTTATACTTCTCGGATCTCAGATGGTTTTTGGAAACATAAATCAATTTATTATTCCAGCCATAATCTTTTCTTTATTTATTCTCATTGGAAATCCACTCATTGTTATGATATTGATGGGTTTGCTTGGTTATAAGAAGAAGACTAGTTTCAAAGCTGGATTGACAGTAGCCCAGATAAGTGAATTCTCTTTAATTTTTGTAGCATTAGGTGTTAGTGTAGGACACCTTACAAATGAAATATTATCTCTTGTTACAATTATTGGGATAATAACTATTTCAGGTTCAACCTATCTTATATTATATTCTGATAAAATATACCCTTATTTGTCTAAATACCTATCTATATTTGAAAGGAAGAAAGTTAAGGAAAAACAAGAAGAAGATAAAGACTATGATGCCATTTTATTTGGATATAATAGAATTGGTTATGATATTTTACAAGCTTTCAAAAGAATAAAAAAGAAATTTTTAGTAGTAGACTATAATCCTAAAACAATATATGATTTATCAAAGGAAAAAATTAATTGTAGATATGGGGATGTTGATGATGGAGAATTTTTAGATGAATTAAATTTAAATAATACAAAATTGATTTTTTCAACAATACCTGAATTTGAAACAAATTTATTATTAATTAATAAAATTAGACAAACAAATAAAAAAGCAATTATAATTGTTGTATCCCATGATATTGAAGAAGCCAAAATATTCTATGACCAAGGAGCAACTTATGTTGTAATGCCTCATTTTTTAGGGGGAGGCCATACATCAATGATGATTAATAAATACAAATTTAATATTGATGGTTTTTTAAAAGAAAGAAGAAAACATATTAAATACTTAAAAACAAAGAAAAAACTAGGTCATGAACACCCAAAAGCAGAGAAACATAGGTAATATAAATTAAAATGCCACCGATG
>Ga0180009_10004330_pt1 | contig 15690 bp, 14 predicted proteins | sample OS_PC_MetaG_FD_123537 | JGI IMG/M metagenome (GOLD analysis project Ga0180009, IMG submission 123537) | Groundwater microbial communities from the Aspo Hard Rock Laboratory (HRL) deep subsurface site, Sweden - OS_PC_MetaG | ecosystem: Environmental > Aquatic > Deep subsurface > Groundwater...
CGGCGCGGACCGTGGCGCCAGCTTGAAGACGTGGAATTCGCGACGCTGGAATGGGTGGGTTGGTTCAACAACCGGCGGCGGCTCGAGCCCAGAGGAAACATTCCACCCGTGGAACTCGAGATGACATATTGTCAAAGTAAGGAAACCCCGGCCATGGTGGCCTGACTCAAACAAAAGAGCCTCCGGAAAACCGGGGCGGTTCATTTCAGGCTGATGCGGCCCTTTTGGTCGGTGTAGGAGGTTTCTCGCCTCCCTATTCACCAATTAGGCAAAGCCCACAGAGGTATCCAGGCAAGTTTCCGGGGCGGTGCGAAGGCTTATTTTTTGGTGGCCTTCATCCAGGTGAGGGGGAGGGTGAACTTTGCCGGAGGTTTCTGGACCAAGTCGTAGAGGCGGCGGGCGGCGGGCACCTGCGGGTCAAGTTCTATGAGGCGTTTGGCGTCGCCCTGGGCCAGCTCCGGTTTGCCCTGAAGCAGATAGAGCACCGCGCGGTTGTAATAGGCGGCCTCGCACTGGGCGTCCTGTTGCAGGGCCTTATCCAGGTCCTTGAGGGCCAACTCCAGCTTGCCTCGCTCGACATAAATGCCGGCCCGGCCGGCGTAGGCCTGGGATCTTTTGTTGCTAACCATGAAGGTGGAGGCGATGGCCGCGCTGTAGGCGGCAAAGGCATCATGCTCGTTACCCGCCCTTTCGGCCCGCAGGCCCTGCTCCAGGGAGCTATTGCCGCAGCCACCAAGGGTCAGGCCCATGGCCAAGAGAACAATCAGGCAGACCAGCAAGGCAATGATTCTGTGCATGGTGACGCGCTCCCTAGGGGTTGAACACCGGCGTGGCTATTGAAACACATCCCCGGGCATTTAGGCAAACCCAAGGCTGCAACAAGGCAAAGTAAGTGATAGATTTTAGCCACAACCAGCCAAGGAGATGTCATGCGCGGACTGCGTCTCGGGTTTGTCGGGTTATGGGTGCTAGGGTTGCTGGCGGTGGGCGGGATATCGGCCTGGGCCGGCTCCCCTGCCTGGGTGCAGGGCCGCTACCAAGGTACGGTGCTGCTGGCCAAGGAGGATGCCGGCCCAAAGGACAAGGGCCAGGCCACCTCCATCAAGGCCGATCTGAAACAGGCCGGTGACAGCCTAACCGGCAGCCTCATAGTGGGCGGCAATCCCCAGGACCAGATCGTTTTGGAGATAACCAAGGGCCAGGTCCAGGAAGATTTCCTCTGGTTCGAGGGCGAGGAAATGATCTGGCGCTGCCAGTTCAGCGGCGAGTTCAAGGACAACAAGATAAGCGGCAAGATTTTGTTCGTAAACCAAAATCCGGGCGAGAAGCTCCTGGGGCCGGGCAAGATCAAAAGCTTCAAGCCCGCCAAGCTGGGCGGCCCCTTGGAGATGACCCGGCGCTGAGGACGGATCATCCCCCTTCGGCCGTTCTAGAAGTCTATCTTCAGCCAGGCGCTCAGACGATTGCTCATATAGTCCTGGCCCAATTCACCGTCATAGCCCACCGTCACGGTTCGTCCCGGAGCCAGCTTCAGTTTGACGCCCAATCCCAGCAAAAGGGTGTTAAGGGCGTCGCTGTAGCCCTCCACCGTGAAGCTGTTGGGTTGCCCGTTGAAGCTTGCGGTGATCTGACGGTCGTCCAGGGGCAGCAACAGGCCCCAGCCCAGGCTGGCGTAGGGGCTCCAGGAGCCGTCCTGGCCGCAGGCATAGGACTTGCTGACCCCCAGGCTCAAGGTGGTGCGCAGGCTCCAGGCTTCAAGGCTGTCCACGTCCAGATTAAGGTCATAGGCGTTGTGTTCGCTGAAGGCCTGCTGGTTCAGGTACACCAAATGGGCTTGGGCCAAAGGCTGCACCTGCCACCCGTTCAATTGCCAGTCCAGGCCTCCGCTAAGGCCCAGGGCCGCAGTCATGGACTCTGGCTTTGAACGTGCGACGATGTCCACCAAGGGGAAGGATATCTTGCGGTTGACATCGGCCAAGTGGTAGCCGCCGGCCAGGTAGGCTCCGGCAAAGGCCGACCCCCAGCGCCGGTTGCCATAAAGGCTCAGGTAATAGCTGGCCACCCCGCCGTCGCCGGGGTTGTCTTGCCAGTCGAAGCTGTCGTAGATCACTCCCACCGCTCCGCCCAAGGCGGTCCGGCCCATTTGGCGGGTGACTCCGCTGACTATGCCACCGGCCACGCTGTTGTAGCCGGAGTGCTGGTCCACGGTGTCGAAACTTTGGTAGGCCGCCGCGCCCCGGGCCCAGACCTTGTATTCCGAAGCGTTTTCAGCCTTGCCGGCGGGCGCGTAAGGCGCGCCTCCGGCTAACGGGGCCACGGTCCAGGGCAGGCTGGAAGCAAAGAGAAGGCTGTCGTTTATCCCTATGCGGGTGAGGCTGTCATAGCGCTCGGCGGAGGTCTGAGCGAGGGCCTGGGCAATCTGCTGGGGCGGGGTGTACTCCATGCCCAAACGCGCCACTTCCAGCAGGCTGAACGGCGACCAGGCCGGCAGGTTGTCTATGTAGCCGGCCATTACGCCTCCAAGGCCGCCGCCGACCCGGGAGCTTAGGCTCTGGGGATAGACCATGGCCGGGAAGGCGTTCTGGGGATGGTAATTGTCGATGGCGATGCGGTCCATCATCAAAAACTGCTCCCCGCCGCCGGTCCCCCAGCCGGCAATGGGGCCCGCCCAGCCCAGGCGCAGCGTGGTCCCGGCGGGCACCACCACGGACGACACATAATTGGGCATGGCGGGAAGGGCGAAGAGGCTGCGCACCTGAGCCACGTTCAGGCCGCGCACCGCGGAGGCGAACATGGTCCACCCTCCCACGGCGCCTCCCTTGAGGCGGGTGGGGTCATAGGCGTAGTAGCGCACGAACCAGGCCGGTTGGCTCAACTTCACCTCATACACGCTGGAGCCCTGTTTAAAGGGAAGGGTGCTGGGGGTGGCCCGGCCCTGGTCAATCAATTCCTGGTTGACCTGGGCGGCGGTGAGGATGGCCAGGATTTCACTGGGCGGTATGCTTAAATCCGCGGCCAACGATGCCGGAGGGGCGAGCAACAGACTGAAAATGAAAAGGGAAACGTAAAAGCATCTAAGTGGGGAGCGCCCGATACCAAACATGGACATCACTCCTTAGAAGGGCAAAGAAATAATGCCGACTAAACCAGACTGCTCAATGTGCTCTTAACGATAACTAAACTTACAATACCGGCAGAAAAAAAGTCAAAAGGTAATAATTTACATCAAAAAGCCCGATGGCCGATGGCCATCGGGCTTTTGGGGGTTGGTTTAGGGCTGCCTAGGCGGCGAAACCCTTGGTCTGGTAGCGCTGCCCGAAGCGGGTGAGGATGAGGCCCTCCAGGCCCGGGCGGCTGGTCAGGAAGCGGTGAGCTTCGGCCGGCGGCATGACAAAGCAGGCCGTGGCCAGGGCGTCGGCCAGGGAGGTCTTGGGAGCGCGCACGCTCACGCTGTGGCCCGAACCGGGGATGCGCCCGGTGGCCGGGTTGACGATATGGTGATACAGCCGCTCGCGGTCGAAGTAGACCTCGTAGTCACCGCTGGTGGCCAGGGCTCCGCTGGTCAGGGAAACGGTCAGTTTGGGCTTGGTGGGTTGGTCCGGGTCGGCCACGGCCACCCGCCAGGGCTTGCCGCCCCGGTCGCCCAAGACGCCCACGTCGCCGCCGGCGTTGATGAGCACATGATTGGCCCCGGCCCTGGACGCGGCAGCCAGGCCCTCGTCCACGATGAAGCCCTTGGCCACGCCGTCCAGGGTGATGCCCGCGCCTTGCTTGGTCTGGCGCAGGCTGCGGCCGTCGTAGCGAATCCCGCCCACCGCCGAGAGGGCCTGGGCCATCTGGGTGCGGCTGGGGGGCTGGTGGTTTTGGATGAAGCTGGCCTTGACCGTGTCGATGACCGGGGCCACGCTGGGGTCAAAGGCCCCGCCGGTGCTTTCCTGCACCGCGCGGCACAGCTCCAACACCGCCTTGAGGCGGGGCTCCAACTCGGTCAGGCGGCCCTCGGCGTTGAAGGCGGCCACGGGCCCGCCGGGGCGGTGGCGGTCAAAGACGGGCGTAAGCTTGGCCATGGCCCCGAAGGCGGCGTTCATGGCTTCTTGGGCCTTGGTTGGCGAGGGGTCCAGCACCGTAACCGAGACCAGGGTGCCCATCATCATCCGAGTTTCCTGCGCGGCGTTTAGGCCCCGGCCCAGGCTGGCCAGGCCGATGGCCGGCGAAACCAGGGGCAGGGCGGCCGCACCCAGGGCCGTGCTGCCGGCAAACCGCAGGAAGGAGCGGCGGTCCAGGCTCTTAGGCATTATCCTTCCTCTCCCATTTCCAAGCCTCGTAAGGCTGGTCATTATGTCGGTAACAATAGAGTCCGCACTGCAGGCAGCGCTGAGTTTCGGCCATTGCCATCTCCTTGGTGAGCCCAAGCTCCACCTCGACGAAGCTGTTGGCGCGATCCGGGACGCTGAGTTCGGGCATCTTGGCTCGTGGTCCTGCCGGAGCCGCGTCCGGGGTCTGGCTGACCATGGGCAGCTCCTTGGGGCCGCGCACCCAGTTGTCCAGAGGCCCGGGGTCTTCGTCGCTGAGATAGAGGTGTATGGCCCGCGCGGCCCGGCGGCCGGCCCCTATGGCCTCCACCGCGGTGGCCGCGCCAGTCACTGTGTCGCCGCCGCTGAATACGCCGGGGATGTTGGTGGTGCCGGCGTCGACGTTGGCGTCGATGGTGTTCCACTTGGTGATGGCCAAGTCCTTGGCCGAGGCGTCCTCTTCCAAGAAGGCTAGGTCGGGGAACTGGCCGATGGCCGCGATGACGTTGTCGCACTCCAGGAGGGTTTCGCTGTTCTCGATGGGCACCGGACGCCGGCGGCCCGAGGAGTCGGGCTCGCCCAATTCCATCTTGATGTATTCCAGGCCGGTGAGTTTGCCGTTTTCGCCGACGAGCTTGGTGGGGGCCGCCAGGAAGTGGAACTTGATCCCTTCGTGCTTGGCCTCCTCGATTTCGATGGCGTTGGCCGGCATCTCTTTTTCGGTGCGGCGGTACAGGACGGTGACCTCCTTGGCCCCCAGGCGCCAGCAGGTGCGGGCGCAGTCCATGGCCGTGTTGCCGCCGCCGATGACCACCACTCTCTCGCCCACCGGGGTGTCCTTGAGGTTGCCGCGGTCGATGAGCATGTCCGTGCCGGGCAGGACCCCGTCGAGGTCCTCGCCCTCCACCCGCATGCCCCGGCTGGACCAACAGCCCACGCCCAGGAATATGGCTTCATAGCCCTCTTGTCTGAGGCTCTCCAGGGTAAAGCCCTCGCCCATGGCCATGTCCGTCTTGGCATCCACGCCCAAATCCAAAATCCCCTGGATTTCCCAATCCAGGGTCTTCTTGGGCAGGCGGTACTCGGGGATGCCGTAGCGCAGCATGCCGCCCAAGTGGGGTTGGGCCTCGTAGATGGTGGGCGCGTAGCCCAGGCGGGCCAGGTAGTAGGCGCAGGTGAGGCCGGCGGGCCCGCCGCCCACGATGGCCACCTTGCGGTCGTTCTTGGGCAAGCAGAACGGTTGAATCCGCTTGCCCGAGTTCATCTCGTAGTCGGCCGCGAAGCGCTTGAGATGGTTGATGTTGACCGGTTCGGTGGTCTTGCCCCGGCGGCATTGATCCTCGCAAGGATGGGGGCAGACCCTGCCGCAGACCAGGGGCAGGGGGTTGTGCTCCTTGATCACGGAGACGGCGTCCTCGTAGCGCCCCTCTCCGATGGCCCGTATGTAGCTGGGAATGTCTATCTGGGCCGGGCAGGTGGCCTGGCAGGGGGCCAGGCAGTTGTAGTTGGCGTTGAAGCCAAGGATGCGCCTGGTCACCGAGGTCAGGTGAATGATGCTCTTGGGGCAGACCTTTTCGCAGTTGCCGCAGCCGGTGCATAGGGCGGGGTCCACCACGGGCAAGCCCTCGGGTCCGATGGCGATGGCTCCAAAGGGGCAGACCTTGACGCAGGAACCCAGGCCCAGGCAGCCGATTTCGCATACCTTGGGGCCGCCGGCCAACAAGGCCGCCGCCCGGCAGTCCTGCACGCCGTCGTATTTATATTTCAGTTGGGCTATCTGGGTGGAGTAGGTGCAGTCCACTTGCGAGACGTCGGGCTCGCGGTAGACCACCTCCACCCCCATGACCTGGGCCACCGCCTCGCCTACCTCGGGGCCGCCGCCCACGCAGATGTTGGCCGCGGCCTTGCCGCTGGCGATGGCCAGGGCCGCCGAGGCGCAGCCGGCGTAGCCACAGCCGCCACAGTTGGCGCCGGGCAGGGCTCCCTCTACCGCCTCCACCAGGGGGTCCACCTCAACGGCGAAGACCTTGGCGGCCACTCCCAGGCCCAGGGCAGAGGCCAAACCCAGTCCTCCGATTGCCAGGGCTTCAAATAACATTCCTATGATCTCCTCGCGGGCGCCGCAGCCCGCGCTGTCAGGTGTCGATCTTCCTTGGGCACCCTTCTTTAGAAACGCGGCCTAGTGGCCGCCCACCAGCCCGCTGAACCCGCTGAAGGCCAAGGCCAGGAAGCCGGCCACCACCAGGCCGATGGAGGTGCCCTGAAACGCCTTGGGCATCTTGGTGAGCATGAAGCGCTCGCGGATGCCGGCGAACAGGATCAGGGCCAGGCTGTAGCCCACGGCCGAGGCCAGGGAGAACACCAGGGTGTCCACGAAGTCGAATTCTTCGTTGATGTTGATGATGGCCACACCCAGCACCGCGCAGTTGGTGGTGATCAGGGGCAGGAAGATGCCCAGGGCCCGGTAAAGGGCCGGCAGGCTCTTGGCCATCACGATCTCCACCAGTTGCACCAGGGCGGCGATCACCAGGATGAAGGCGATGGTCTGGAGGTATTCGATGTTAAGGGGAACCAGGATGTAGTACTGCACCAGCCAGGTGATCATTCCCGCCATGACCATGACGAAGATGACCGCCATGGACATGCCGGTGGCGGTGTCCATGCGCTTGCTGACCCCCAGGAAGGGGCAGTTGCCCAGGAACTTGGCCAACAGGATGTTGTTGACCAAGATGGCGCTGACGATAAACAGCATGTAGTCGCCGAAACTCATGACTGGGCCCTCCGCTTACGATCGTCAAGCTTGGAGCTGATCAGGTTGATCGCGGCCAGGAACAGGCCCAGGGCCACGAAGGCGCCCGGCGCCCGCACCATGAAGGTGAAGGGCTCGAAGCTCTCCCAAAAGACGCTGTTGCCCCATACGGTGCCGCTGCCGATCAACTCGCGGAAGGCGCCCAGCACGGCGAGGCTGATGGTGAAGCCAATACCCACGCCCAAACCGTCGGCGATGCTGGCCACCGGGCCGTTCTTGCCGGCAAAGGCCTCGGCCCGGCCCAGGATGATGCAGTTGACCACGATCAGGGGGATGAAGATGCCCAGCGCCTGATACAGAGGGAAGGCATAGGCCTGCATCATCAGCTCCACGATGACCACGAAGCTGGCGATAATCACGACATAGGCCGCGATGCGCACCTTGCTGGGGATTATCTTGCGCAGCAAGGACACCAGCAGGTTGGAGCAGACCAGCACGAAGGTGGTGGCCAGCCCCATGCCCATGCCGTTTTCGGCCGAGGTGGTTACCGCCAGGGTGGGGCAGAGCCCCAGAACCAGGCGGAAGGGCGGGAGGATTTCCCACAAGCCTTTGGTGAATTCTCTAGTTATGCTCATGACCGCACTCCCTACTGAACCATCTTGTCGCGGTATTTGTCCAAAGTGGCCTGGGCCTTGTTGACCGCTGCGACCACGCCTTTGGTGGATACGGTGGCCCCGGAAAGGGCGTTGATGTCACCGACACCCAACTCCTTGTCCATGGGCTTGCCCTTGAAGGAGTCGGTGAAGTTCGGCTCGATTATGCGGGCGCCCAGACCGGGGGTCTCGGTGTGGCTGACGATGCTGAGGCCGGTGAGCTTCTTGGAGTTCAGGTCCACACCCAGCATCACCCCGACGTCGCCGTGATAGCCGGCAGAGGATGATTCAAAGGCCACCGCGAAGGTCTTGCCGTCCTTTTTGGCCGGGAAAACGATCAACTTGACCGGCTTGCCCTTTTTATCGGTTCCCACCGGGATGCTCAGGCGATCCTTGATGGGGTCGTTCTGATAGCCGGAAAGCACGGCCTTGACCGCGGGCTCCTTGACGAATTTCAGCCGGCTGTACTCGATGGGCTCCCTGGTCACATCGTGAACCAGAGCCAGGGAAAAGCCGCTTGCCGTGCAAATCACGGTGAGCACCACCAGCATTTTGATGATATCACGCACCGTTCACCACCTTTCCGATGACCCGGGGGCGTATACGGTCCAACAGGGGGGTTGCCGCGTTCATCAGCAACACGCCATAGAAGGCGCCATCCACCAGGCCGCCCCAGGTGCGCACGATGATGGCCATCAAGCCAATGCCCACTCCGAACAGGAGGGTTCCCCAGGGGGTGACCGGCGAAGACACCGGCTCCGGTCCCACGAAGAAGGCGGCGATCAAAAGGCCGCCGGTGCCCAGGTGGAACCAAGCCACGTCCATGTGGGCCGCGAATCCCTCCAAGCCCAACTCTTCGATGGCGGGGTCGGTGTAGGCGGCCAGAAGGGCCATGCCCACCGCGCCCAACAGGGCGCCGATGGGAATCTGCCAGGGGATGATGCGCCGGATGATAAGGTAGACGCCGCCGGCCAGGAGGGCCCAGGAACTGGTGGCTCCGATGGCTCCGGGAACCTTGCCCAGCCACAGGACGCCTAGCTCAAAGGCTTGCAGGGTGCCGATGTCGCCCTTGAGCTGCATCAGTGGGGTCTCGGCCTCCGCCCAGTCGCCCTCGGTGCCCAGGGGCAGGGGGTCAAGGAAGGAGTTCATGGCCTCGGGCCAGGAGATGGCCAGGGCCACCCAGGCCACCAGCACCGGGTTCATGGGGTAGTAGCCGATGCCGCCGAAGATGCCGATGCCCAAGAACACGGTGAGCGCGCCGCCCACCACCGGCAGCCACCAGGGCGCGCCGGGGGGAAGGATCAGGCCCAGCACCAGCCCAAGGCAGATGATGTGCAGGTTGCTGAGAGTGGAGGGCTTTTTGGTTATAAAGCTGACGATGAAATCGGACACCGCCGCGGAGGCCACGGCCAAAAGGACCGTGATCAGGGCGGGGGCTCCAAAGTAGTACAAGCCCATCAACAGGGCCGGCGCCAAGGCGATCATGTACTCCAAGTACATGGATCGCACCGTGGTGCGTCCCAGGATGTGGGGGGAGGTGGATACGGTTAGCAGGTTTTGGTTCATCACTCCATCCTCCCGGCCAGAACTTCGCTCTTACCATGACGCAGGAAGTGGACCATGGGGCGCCTGGCCGGACATACGTAGGCGCAGCAGCCGCACTCGATGCAGTTCATCAAGTTCATCTCGGCCGCGTCCTCGTACATGCGGAACTCGCAGAGCTTGCCCAAATCCGAAGGTATGAGGTTCACCGGACACACCGCCACGCAACGTCCACAGTGGATGCAGGGATGGTCGGCGTAGGCAACCACCGAGGCCGCGCTCTGAACGAACACGCCCACGGTTTCCCTGGTCACTGGGGTGGCGGGGTCGAATATGGCCAGGCCCATCATGGGCCCGCCAACGATTATCTTGCCCGGGCGGGAGGGGCCGCCGCCGGCCGCATCCAGCACCTGGCTGATGGGGGTGCCCAGTCGGACCCGGAAGGTTTGGGGATTCTTGACCTCGCCGGCCACGCTGAATACCCGATCGATGACCGGACGGCCACTGGATAGCACCCGGCCAACGTCCAAGGCGCTGATCAGAGGCTCCAAGAGCACGCCCACGTCCCGGGGCTCGCCGTAGGGTGTATGCACCTCGCGGCCGGTGAGCGACTGCACCAGAAGGTTGTCGCTGGCAAAGGGGTAGGCCCTCTGGCTCACCGAGGCGACCTCCCACTCATATTGCGCGGCAATGGCCGCGATTCCAGCGGCATCCACTCCAGAGGGCAGGGCCAGGATGACCCGCTTGGCTCCACTGATGCGAGCCAGGGCGGCCACGCCCACGGCCAAATCTTGGGAAGCCTCGCCCATGCAGGATTGGTTGGGACAAACCGGCGGGTCGACGTCCACTGCCCTTATGATCAGGGTGTCGATAGGCCGCACCACCGGTATGCCGGTCATATAGAGATAGGATTGGGGCGCCATGGGCGGGCTTAGGTCCACGTGCAGAGGGCGTCCCTGCACCTGGGCCCGCACCAGGCCCGCCTCGCGCAGCCGCCTAAGCAGGTGGCTGGGGCGGGTGGCCTTTACCGCGGCGGGGTCTTCCAGGATGGCTGCACCGGCCAACTCGTCGGCCCAGGCGTCCGCTCCATCGTTTTGGATGACCACGGTGGGTACTTTTTCCCCGGCCGGGTCCACGGTGTCGACGATGGCCTCCACCACGCCACTGACCGTGGCCTGCACGGCGGCCGACTCGAACTCCTCCGAGGCGCCCACCACTTGGCCCAGGGCCACTCTCTGTCCCGGCTCGACCTTTGGTTCGGCCACCGCCCCCCGATGCTGGCGCAGGGGCAGATAGACCTTTTCCGGGGCCGGCAAACCTACCGGCGGAGCCGCCGCTGGCGGGCGGGGAAGGCTTATGCCTTTAAACCAATTTGAAAGTTTCATCACCAACGAACTCCAGTTCAGGCGCTCAGATGCTATACAAGCCGCTTGCGGCTGATGGTTGCCTTTCGTGAATAAAGCCACAAGGTGGGCTAAAAATTATCCGGCCGTGGCGTAGCCTCGCCGATCAAGGCCGAGCATTTATATGGGAAATACAACCAGTTGGCGTTTTCCCCCTGCGCGGGCCCATGAGCCCGCCACCCGGGCCCAAATATTATGCATAGATGGCGGCCATGTCAACCAATACCGGTACGTTAGCCTTCCAGACAGGGCAGACTCACTGTGAAGGTGGCCCCTTCTCCAGGCCCGGAGGTGACTTTTATCTCCCCGCCGTGGGCCCGGACCACCTTGCGGGAGATGGCCAGCCCCAGCCCGGTGCCGGGTTTGTCCTTTATGTCGCGGCGGCGAGAACGGTAAAACTCATCGAAAATGTACTCGGCTTCCTGGGCGGACACACCGGGACCCTGGTCGCTGATGGACAACTCCACGCCGTCAGGGCTTTTGCAGGCTCGAATGGTGACTAGCCCTTGAGGCCGGTTGTATTTCACCGAGTTGCTCACGATGTTGTACAGGGCCTCCAACAGGCTCTCCCGGTCCACCTCCAGCAGGCTCTGACCGTCGATGATCTCAACCTTGAGAGTCTGGCCCGCCGCGGTCACGTCGGCCTCGGCCCGCTCGACCAAGTCCTCTAGCAGGGCGCCCATCTCTGCGGTGGTCATGCGGCTGTAGATGCCTTCCTGGTCCAAACGGCTCATGGCCAGCCAGGCGTTGAGGGTGCGGGCCAACAAGTCCAGGCGGTCCGCCGCTCTTTTGATGAATCCTTGGTAGGCTTCGGGCACCGGCCCCAGCGCTTGGCTGACCGGCACCTCCAAAAGCTGGCGCACCGCCGCCAAGGGGGAGCGCATCTGGTGGGAAACCAGGGTGACGAAGTTGGCCTGCATTATAGCTTTTTCGGAGCGCAGTCTCTCGGCCTCCAGGACGAGCCTACGCCGCTCCAGGCCGCGTTCCACGGTCAGTTTCAGCTCGTCTGGAGAAAAGGGCTTGGCCAAAAAGTCGTAAGCCCCTTCCTTCATGGCCTCCACCGCCTTTTGCAGGGTGGCGTGCCCGGTGACCATCACGCAGATTATGGACGGGTGGTTTTGACGCACCCACTCCAGCACCTCGATGCCGTCAATGCCCGGCATCTGCAGGTCCACCAAGACCAGATCCGGAGGGGCCGTGGCGATGGCTTCGAGACCCGCCTCGCCGCAATCGGCCAAACTGACCCGGTAGCCCCAACGGTTTAGAAGCAGTTGGGCCGACTCGCGTGCAACTGGGTCGTCATCGATGCACAGGATGTGCGGCTCGAGGCGGGGCTCGAGGCGGTGAGGGCTCATGCCATCCTCGCCTAGGCTTGAAGTAATTTATTAACTTTGTTAAACAACGCCTCGGAAGTAAAAGGCTTATCCAGGAAGTCGTCGCCTTGGGCGATACGCGCTTCAGCCGGAATGTCAAAACGCTCGCCGGTGATCTGCTTAACCGCGGAACACATCAACACCGGGATATCGCGGAAGTCCATATACTCCGGAGTTGCCCGCAAGGTGGTTATGACCGAGAAGCCCTCGTAGATGGAATCCATCATGATGTCCAGGACGATCAAGTCAGGATCTTCGGCCTTCACCATCTCCAGGCCAGCCTTGCCGTCGTGTGCGATCAGCACCATGTGCCCCGCCGACTCCAAGATGGCGGAAGTGGCGGCGCGGAAATCGTCGTCATCGTCGATAATGAGGATTTTAGCCATTTTTACACCTGGCTGAGAGTGATGTAAGAGGGTGGGAATTGATTTTGACCTTAAACCAGAGCGTATTAGAAGTCAATGCCAACTAGGCATCGCCTAGCCTCCGCCGGTCAGCCATACTAGGCTTTCCATGCGGGTATTTTGCTGTAGAAAAACGCTTTTATCCTTGACATCAAATACAATGTACGACTAAATTCACGATAGTTACTTTGTAGCTAATTTGTAACTGTAAGGCGCCGGGCCGTCAAAGTCGTCCGTCGTCAGGGGGTACGCCCCTCGGCGGGCTCCGACGGTGGGCGAGGGAAAACAATCAACAATATTGGCCGGAGAGTGGAAGCATGGATGTACTGCTGACTCCTTCAGGCGGTAAAGAGCACCTGCTCTTGGGAAACGAGGCCATCGTGCGCGGAGCCCTGGAGGCAGGCATGGCCTTTGCCACCTGTTACCCGGGCACGCCGTCCTCGGAGGTGCCAGACACTTTATACCGCCTCAGGAAGCAGTTCCCGGACAAGGTGAAGTATTATTTCGAATACTCCACCAATGAGAAGGTTGCCCTGGAATGCGCCGCCGGGGCGGCGGCCAGCGGGGTTCGCACCCTATGCACCATGAAACACGTCGGGGTCAACGTGGCCGCCGATCCCCTGATGACCCTGGCCTACGTGGGGGTCCGCGCGGGCATGGTGATTCTCACCGCCGACGACCCCTCCCTGTTCTCCAGCCAGAACGAGCAGGACAACCGCTACTACGCGCGCCTCAGCGGTCTGCCCATGCTGGAGCCCACCGGCCCGGCCGAGGCCAAGGAGATGACCACCTACTGCTTCGATCTCAGTGAGGAATTGGGTAGCCCGGTGATGATCAGGACCACCACCCGAGTGAACCATGCCCGGGAAGCGGTGCCCTTCGTCAAACTGGGCAAGGTGAAGCAGACCAGCAAGTTCGTTAAAAACCCCATGCAGTTCGTCACCGTGCCCGCGGTGAGCCGCAACCTGCACCTGCGCCTGCTGGGTATCTACAACCAGGCCCAGGCCATCAGCGAAAAAAGCCCCTACAACAAGGTGGTCGGCAAGGGCAAGCTGGGGGTGATCACCAGCGGAGTGGCGACCAACTACGTAATGGACGCAGTGGCGGACCTGGGGGCCAAGAGCAAGATCAAGGTGCTCAAACTGGGCTTCACCTATCCCCTTCCCGAGAAAAAGATCGCCAGCTTCTTAAAAGGCGTGGACAAGGTGCTGGTGGTGGAGGAGTTGGAGCCCATCCTGGAAGAGGCCGTGCGGGCCCTGGCCCAGGAAAAGGGCATCGCGGTGGAGATCGCGGGCAAGGTGGCTGGCAAGGTTCCCGCCAAGAGCGTGGACATCGAGCCCCCCGCCTTTTTCAGCCGGGCCTTTGAGTACACTCCCCGCCTGGTGCGCCAGACCATTGCCAAGTACTTTGGCATCAAACACAAGGACACCGCCGAGCTGAACTTGGCCGGCATGCCCACCCCTCCCGGCCGGCCGCCGAACCTCTGCCCCGGCTGCCCCCACCGGGCCACCTACTTCGCGGTGAAGGAAGTGGCGGGCGACGAGACCATCTACCCCACGGACATAGGCTGTTACACCCTGGGCGTGTTGCCGCCCATCAAGGCGGCGGACTTCCTGATCTGCATGGGCTCTTCGGTATCCAGCTCCGGGGGCATCTCCCGGGCTACGGGTCAGAAGGTGGTCAGCTTCATCGGCGACAGCACCTTCTTCCACAGCGGCATCACCGGCCTGGCCAACGCGGTGCACAACAACCACAACTTCACCCTGGTGATTTTGGACAACGGCACCACGGCCATGACCGGCCATCAGCCCCACCCCGGGGTGAACACCGAGTCTATCGGCGACAGCACCACCCACATCCCCTTGGAGCCCCTGATCCGCGGCCTGGGGGTGCAGCATGTCACCACCATCAAGCCCTTCAAGGTGCGCTCCGCCAAAAAGGCCATTGAAGAGGCCATCGCCTTTGAAGGGGTCAGCGTGGTCATCAGCCAGGAGCTTTGCCCCCTGTTCGCCCGCCGGGTGGCTCCGCTCACCAAGCGGGTCTTCCAGGTGGTCGAGGACAAGTGCAAGGGTCACCTGGACTGCATCAAAAAGGTTGCCTGTCCGGCCATGTTCGTGGAGAACGGCCAGGCCAGGATCAACCCCTTGCAGTGCATCGGCTGCGCCCTGTGCGCCCAAATTTGTCCTGAAAACGCAATCCTGCCGGTGAAGGCCGAGGGTTAAGGAGGAAATCATGAGCACCCAACGCATAGTTTTCGTGGGCGTGGGCGGCCAGGGTAACCTCTTGGCCAGCAACCTTCTTGGCCAGGCGGCTCTGGCGGCGGGCCAGCACGTGGTGGTCAGCGAGATCCACGGCATGGCCCAGCGCGGCGGCGTGGTGGAGTCGGCGGTGATCCTGGGCGACGCCACCAGCCCCATCGTGTCCAATGCCGAAGCCGACGTGGTGGTCTGCTTCGAGCCGGTGGAGGCCCTGCGCATTCTCAACAAGGCCAACAAGGACACCCTGCTCATCACCAACACCCGGCCCTCACCGCCCTTTACCGTGGCCATCGGCGCGGCGGCGTACCCCAAGCCCGAGGACTCGGTGGCCTTTTTGAGGAGCAAGCTGGGCAAGGTCATCGCCTTCGACGGCCAGAGCTTGGCCGAAGAGGCCAAGAACCCGTTGAGCCTGAACATGGTCATGCTGGGCGCGCTGTTCGGCGCGGTCGAGCTTCCCATCGACGTCAAGACCATGAAGAAGATCATCCGCTCCCAGACCAAAAAGCGCTTTGCCGCGTCCAACGTCCAGGCCTTTGATCTGGGCTTCAAGGCTGCGGCCTAGGGCCGACTAGACAAAGCAGAGAGGGAGCCCTTTCGGGGGCTCCCTCTTTTTGTTGGGTGCAACCGAGTGGGGTGGCAGCAGAGATTGCTTCGCCGCGTCAGGGGCCGCTCCTCGCACCGGCAGGCAGTGTAGGAGAAGGGTTTATCCCCTACATGGCCAGGCGGCCCCGTCCCGCCTCTCGACCTCGCAATCCAGCGGCTCCTCCAATTTTCCATTCGACCAATAGCCGTCATTGCGAGGCCGGGCAGAGGCCAGCGCGTGAGGGAACCAGGCCTTCCGGTCTGCCCGGCCGTGGCAATCTTCCCTTTCCCTTGTCATGCCTGCGCTCACCAGACACGACCCAACCGCCCCTCACGCCGCGACCCCTCCCATCTGGGGGAAAACGAAGATCACCACGTCGCATCTTTTCTAAGATGCTCCTCGTGATGACGGCTATTGCTGGATGGAAAGGGAA
>Ga0180009_10004331_pt1 | contig 15688 bp, 12 predicted proteins | sample OS_PC_MetaG_FD_123537 | JGI IMG/M metagenome (GOLD analysis project Ga0180009, IMG submission 123537) | Groundwater microbial communities from the Aspo Hard Rock Laboratory (HRL) deep subsurface site, Sweden - OS_PC_MetaG | ecosystem: Environmental > Aquatic > Deep subsurface > Groundwater...
GGAAGATGACCTATGAGATAGGAGACATACTGTAGGTACAAGTGAAATATCCAACGGAGTTTGAAACCGTAGACATACCCGTATCCGCAATGGCAGTAAATCTTTGTGAGAAAGGCGGGTTAAAGCGTTGAAGTGTTGAAGAGTTGAAGTGTTATAAATTAAGAAACGAAATCTAAGAACAAGGCACTACTCGGAAATATTGAGGGGCATCCAGAGGACGGGAGAACCGCCGTTTTCGAACCAATCAGCGCCTTCGCTGACCATGTCGAATTTCAGCCAGTAATCACCGCTACGGCTGACAGCAGGCAACTCCATTTTCACGATAGCTTTCTCTCCCCCGGTCATTGGACGTGGCAGAAAAGCCCGGGCGAAATTCAATTCCAACAATCTCTTTTCAGCGTCGTATAGCTGGGCACCCAATCTGACCCAGCGCCGCCCTGAAAAGGCCTGGGTGATCCAGGTGGCGCCGCCGCGGTTTTTTACAGCTACATTTAGAACAATTTTTTGACCGCTAGGGCCAGCCAGGCGGTTTTTTTCTACTTTGATCCTGGCGCTATAGCGGTTGCCCTTCAGCGCCGAGCCGATCTGGCTTGAATCCCAGATCTGGTTAAATATCCGTTTCCAGGCCGGGCTGCCGATCCGGTATTTTTCTGAAGCCGCCCCGGCCGGATGATCGGTGATCTCCCAGGTCAGGCGGTCGACGCCGATTTTTTTTGCCAGAAGCTTGGCCTTGGCCATCTGCCAGAAGGAGTCATTCCATTTGAACAGGATATAGCGCCAGTTGATGAAGGGCACTTCCCGCCCCAGGCGCCTTTTCTCCCTTACCAGCGCCGCCATATTTTTCAACAGTTTGGCAAAATCGCCGCCCTGGCGGTAACGGCAATAGGCGCGCTGATCGGCGCCATCGACAGAAAACGTGACCTCGTCGATGCCCGATTCAGCCAAGCGGGTAATTTTTTTTTCATCAAGCAGCAAGCCGTTGCTGCTGGTGTATAAATAAATATGGGGGTATTTTTTTTTTACGTGCTCGATCATGTCCAGCGCCTGGGGATGGACGAAAGGTTCGCCATAATTGAAAAAATCGAGGCGGATCATCCCGGCGCCGATCTCCTCCAGCAGGAGTTGGAATTCTTCCCTGGGGAAAAACTTCCTTTCCCTAGTGGCGACCAGACCGGCCCCCGGAGCACAAACGGCCTGGAAACAGTTCAAATTGCAGACAACCGTGGGTTCGAAGAAGATCCTGGGCAAAACTTCCAAATTGACCGGCTGCTGCGGCACCGGTTCTCCGTCTTTGAGGTTTTTTTTTAATCCGCAATCAAGACAAAAACCGGAAAAACCGGCGTTCAATTCTTGTCTGATCTGCCGCACTTTGGCACTGCGCCAGATAGCGATCAGGTTGGTTTCTCGCAAATGTCCCAACGGCCTCTCGCCCTTGGGATCGGCGCAGCCGCAGACCACCTTGCCGTCACAAAGCACCACCAGGATATTAAAAATCCAATCGCAGGTGAAGCGTGTCACTTAGCCGATTTTGTTCTTGATTTCGGACATGATCTGCTTGGAAATGGCTTTGAGCGTATCCACCACCCCGTCGCCCTTGTAAGCGACGGCTTCGAGCACCGGCTCCTCTTTTCTTCTCAGCACACTGATCAGCTCGTTGGCCGGGGAAATATTGGGCAGATCGCGTTTGTTCAGCTGCAGGATATAGGGAATGGTAGCAAAATCTATCTTGTAATCACGCAGGTTTTCCAGCATGTCCTGGATGCTTTCGATATTGGCCTCATAGCGTTCGGTCTGCGAATCGGCCACGAAAACCAGGCCGTCCACGCCTTTCAGAATGAGCTTGCGCGAGGCGCTGTAATAGATCTGCCCGGGAACCGTGTAAAGGTGGAAGCGTACCTTATAGTCCTTGATGGTCCCCAGGTCCAGGGGGAAAAAATCAAAGAACAACGTTCGTTCGGTTTCGGTGGCCAGGCTCACCAGTTTGCCTTTGTTGTCTTTCTTTATTTTTTCATAAATATACTTGATGTTGGTCGTTTTGCCGCTCAGGCCGGGGCCGTAATAAACTATCTTAAAATTGATCTCTCTGGTGGAATAATTTAGGAAAGACAAAATTAATCTCCAAAAATGCGATCGATATCTTCATCGGAAACCCCTTCGAAGGGAGAACTACCGGGAATCTTTTCGGAGGCTTTCAGTTTTTTGTTGATGGTCTGGAAGACCTTGATCAGTTCATCCATGGCGCTGCGCACCCGGAAACGGACCAGCCCCAGGTTGGAGGTGTTGTCAAAAATAACCACCAGCATAGTGCGGTCGTTGACCAGTGAAATGTGCAGGCTTTCCTTGGCGGATTCGTTCAGGACGGCAGTAAAATTATCGATTTTCAACATCTGGGCAATGCTGTTGATGGCGGCGACGCTGCCGGCGATCAGGGAAGAAATGGAATTCAAGTTGATGTCGTCCATTTCTCCGGATGAGGCAATGCAATGGCCTTCCGAATCAGTGATGAATACAGCTTTGCCGCTGGTGTTGCTTTTTAATTTTCGAAGAATTTCCTTGATCAGAACATATTCTTCATTGTAAATAATAAAATTTTCTTGCATTTTTTATTCTTATTTCAACTCCTGGGCAAACGGGCATGCCATTTTTTACTCATACACATGAATTATAGCATTGCTGAAAATAAAACGCCACCAACATTGTTTATTAAGACCTCCTACTTTACTTCCAGGCGGCCTTCGATAGCCTTGGCGATCGTCACTTCGTCGGCATAATCCAGATCGGCGCCCACCGGCAGTCCCTGCGCGATCCGCGTAATGGTAATTTTATACTGGCGGAGAATTTCTGTCAAATAATGAGCAGTGGCGCTGCCTTCGGTGGTCGGGCTGGTGGCCAAAATCACTTCGCGGAAACTTCCGTTTTTGATCCGTTCGACAAGGCCGGAGATCCGCAATTCATCGGGGCCGATGCCGCGGATCGGCGAAAGGTTGCCCATCAGGACATGATAATGACCATGGAACAAGCCGGTTTTTTCTATGGAATGAATATTGAACGGTTCCTCGACCACGCAGATCTTTTCGCTGTCGCGCTCGGAGCTGGAACATATTTCACAAGGTTCGCTGGCGGTGATGTTGTTGCAGATTGAACAATAAAATATTTTTTCACGGGCCTGGACAATGGCGTCGGCCAGGGCCAGGGCTTTCTTTTTATCGGTCCGCAACAGGTAAAAAGCGATCCTTTGCGCCGACTTGCGGCCGATGCCCGGTATTTTTTTCAATTCCTCGATCAAACGGGCCAGGGGGGGGGTGTAATCAATCATGACAGGAGGGGGGTTGGCCGGGCCACAGGAACACCAACATTACAGGGCGCCAAAAGGAAAACCGCCGGGCATAGCGCCGGCCATCCCGCCCAAACCGCTCTTTAATTTCTCTTCGACTTTGGTCTGGGCATCGTTGACCGCAGCCAAAATCAGGTCCTGCAGCATTTCGATATCCGCCGGATCCACCACTTCGGAAGCGATGCGTATGGCTTTCAGTCGCTTGTGCCCATCCATGTTGACCGTAACCATGCCGCCGCCGGCATTGCCTTCCACGTTGATGGCGTCCATTTCCTCTTCCATACGCTTGGCCATATTCTGGGCCATGCCCATCATTTTATTTATATCCGGCATTTTAGGCATCCTTGCCTCCCTTGACGCTTTCCACGGCAATCACGTTGCCCTTGATCTTGTCCTTCAAGCTTTTGATCTTTTTATCGCTCTTCAGGTCCTGGACGATCCGGCTTTCATCCGCAGCGGTTTTTTGTGGCTGGAAAACGATCTCCAAGCCGATCTCTTTGCCCGCCAGGTCCTGAACCACTTCAAGCAGGTAGGGCTTGTTCTCTTTCAACATCTTGCCGGCGTTTTCAAAATTAGCGCCCACTTCAATGACCAGCGCATTGTCGCGCATGACCAGGGATGAAGAGCTCAAAACCGAAGCCAGGCGCGGTTTTTCTTTTTCGATGCGCACTTTCAGTTCCGGTAGCCAATCTCCATCCCCGACCTTGGCCGGCGGACTCTCAAGCGGCCTGGCCTGGGACGGCGCGGCCGTCGTCACCGCTGCCGGCTTCAGGTCCTTGATTTTCTTTAAGTATTCTTCGATGTTGACCAGGGCCGAAAAATAGCTCAGTTTTAAAAACATGTATTCCAGGATAATGGAAGGGTGTTCGGTATTGCGGATGGTTTGCTCCAATTCTTTCACCGCATTGAAAAACCTGAGCAACTCCACTTCGTTAACTCCCTTGACGATCTCCTTGATCTCGGTGATGTTTTCCGGATTCAGGTTGTGCAGCCGCTCGGCATCGGGAATGGACTTGATAACGATCACGTCGCGGATAAAACGCAGGTATTCGGTATAGAAAAAGCGTAAATCGGTGCCGCGTTCGATCAGCTGGTTGATCTGCTCGATAATGCCTTTGCGGTTCTGGCTGAAAACGTGCCGGGTCAGAATGATGAATGTTTCCTCGGCGATGATCCCTAATATCGCCACTACATCGTCATCCTTGACGTCGCCCCTGGAAATGGCGATGGCCTGGTCAAGGATTTTTTTGGCGTCGCGCAGGCTGCCTTCGGCCGATTTGGCTATCAGGTACAGGGAATATTCTGATATTTTGATCGCTTCCTTTTGGCAGATATCCTTTAGAACCTGCTTGATGACCTCGAAGGGAATACGCTTGAACTCAAAATGCTGGCAGCGGGAAACAATGGTGGCCGGGATCTTATGGAAATCGGTCGTGGCCATGATGAATATGGTATGCTCGGGAGGCTCCTCAATGGTTTTGAGCAAAGCGTTCCAGGCTGCGTTGGACAACATGTGCACTTCGTCAATGACCACAATGCGAAAACGGTTCTTCAAGGGCCTGTATTTGACCGTTTCGCGCAGGCTGCGCACCTCGTTGACCCCGTTGTTGGAAGCCCCGTCGATCTCCATGTAATCGGCGGAATTATCCTCGGTGATCTCCATGCAGGTCTGGCATTGGTTGCAGGGCTCGATGGCCGGTCCTTTCTCGCAGTTCAGCGCTTTGGCCAGTATGCGGGCCGACGAAGTTTTACCGACCCCCTTCATACCGGAAAAGATCAGGGCCGGATATACCTTGTTCATGGCGATGGCATTTTGCAGGGTTTTGCTTATGCTGGCCTGGCCGATCAGTTCGGCGAATTTCTGCGGCCGGTATTTTCTGGCTAAGGCAAGGTACATATTATTTTCTCATTTAAAAGGCTCAGGAAATCCCGGACACCTGCGAAATTCTACTTATTGCTGCTACCTTTCGGTCCTGACAAGGTTCATAGGTTCGCACCGCCGGGCTCCTGAGCCTTGTTCTCTTTTTTACAAGGACCGTTTGCGGTCCTTTGAGGAACAGGCATCTTCGGAGAGGGTGGGATTCGAACCCACGGTACCGTTTCCAGTACACACGCTTTCCAAGCGTGCTCCTTAAACCGCTCGGACACCTCTCCAAACAAAATATCATTTTATAATTTATTTGGCTGGAATGCAAGAGCTTAACCGAACTATAGTGATCCGTAATTCGTAATTCGAAGGAAATAAAGCACCCGTTCGATTTCATGCGGTTACGAATCACGAATCACGAATTACGAACTGAAGGCGGGGCCGCAGTGTGAACTTTATGCTTTATTTGGCAGTGAATTGATCGAGTGTTTCAATAAAGATTTCCAGCCTGTATTTCGCTTTCGCTGCCAAAACAGGCAGATAACTCATCAAATTCAGGGTCTCGGCCACGGACCTTCCTCTTTCCTGAAATTTTGCTGCACCTTGGCGAAAGTATTCCCATAAAATCAGGGCGGTCAGCCAATGGCGGTAACTCTCGAATTCCTCTTTGCTGAAATACAAATCGTTCTGAAAACTATTGACCTGCAGCAGGGTCTGCACATCACTGTCACGGAACATGTTTTTGATCAAATTTCCCGTATCCGCCGCAAGGCTCTTCCCCGCCTCCCCTTCTGCGGCGACATTTTCACGGATCCGTTCAATAAAACCGCAGGCAATGCGTATCATACGCAAAGAAGGTTCAATCCTGTTTTCCACGACCCCCCAGCCGCGTATGATATCGGCTATGACAGTGTCCAGCAGCCATTCATCGAACAAAGTACGGTCGTCCGGCCGCTTTTCGGTATCCATCTCTACTAGACATCGCGCGTAAAGCCCTAAAAGGAAAAGTCGTGCCGATTCCCCATTCTCCCTAAACTGTTTTTGCAGGTATTTTTTAGTTGTCTGCACGTCATCCGCCGCTTTTTTTGAGTGCCCTTTATCCGGGCGGAAAAGCGTTCGCAGGGCAAACAGCTCCTCGATGAGCATTTCAACGGCTTTACGGTTGCCGGCCGCAGACTTGTCTTGTCCGGGGGCATGGGAAATCAGGTTTTTTATTTTTTCTTCCAGTTCCTGCCACAGTTCGCCTTCCTTTTTGCTGCCCGGCCGTCCATGAAAAACATGCAATTGCCTGGCCAAAATTTCGGGATGGCACAACTCCCGCAGGGCGTGGTGCAAGGGCAGCAGGGCCATTTCCCGGCCGGCATTTTCCAAACTGGCAACGCCGCGCCCCTGCAGATAGGCAGCCAGCCGAGCCAGGTGCCCGTCAGTGTCTTCGGCCATTTCCCTGAAATCAATAAAGACATGGGTCTGGTAGGCATTCAGCTCGATCGCCAGTCCCTGGGCAAACAGATCGCTGTTGCCGCGGATATACTTCAGCCCCGAGACCAGATCGTGAAAAACCACGAACCAGCCGGGCTGGTCGCGCAATCCCAGTCCCTGGCCGAGATTTTTACGCTGCAGCGCCCGGGCGCCGCCGGGACGGTCTTCGCCGGCAAAGGCTGCTGACATGTTTATCCAGCCCGAGGTACTGGCAAAGCGGTTGTGTACCACCACCAGGCAGCGTTCGCTTTCATGGCGGTTGGAGAAGGCGATCACGTTCTCGTCCACCACGCCACCATGCTGGTAAAAATCATACAGCATAAAATCACTCAGCCCGGAAAAAAGCGCCCGGTTGCGCAACAGCGGAAAGATCTGCCGCTCGTGGCGGCGGATTAAATCCTCGTCGGCGCGTTCATCCAGGTAAGCCCGGCGGTACTCCATGCCGTATTTTTCCGCGAAACCTTCGATCTGGCCGTGGCCGAACATCGGCAAACCTGGCAGGGCGGCCATCAGGGTGCAGGCGCAGAAATATTTGTCATCCTTGCCGAACTGGGCTAACGCGGTCTCTTCATCCGGGTTGTTCATGAAATTGACGAAACGCTTCATAATTTCGGGATTAAATTCTAATACGTTTTTCAGCGAAGTGCGGAATTTGGCGTTCTCCTCGTCTTTCAGGAAATTCATGAAGGCGCTGTTGTATACACGGTGCATGCCCAGCGAGCGCACAAAATAAGATTCCATCAGCCAGAACGCTTCGGCCAGCAGCAGGGTGTCGGGAATTTCCGCGGCCACGCGGTCGACCACCTGCCGCCAGAATTCTGCGGGCAACGCCTCATCGAAATGCTCCTGGGTCATCCCTAGTCCGGCCCGCGAAGGGATGTCGCCGCCGCTGCCCGGCCTGGGGAACCAGAGCCGCTGAAAATGCCTGCGCGTCAGGGTCATGGCAGCATCAAAACGAATGATGGGGAATTTCCTGGCCACGGCCAGAATGGTCTGCATGACCGCCTCGCGGACATCGGGCCGCAGGTAATTAAGTTGGGCCGTATCGTTCCAGGGCATGCGCGTGCCGTCGTTGCCGTGATAAATGTAGTGCACCGCTCCGCTGCGGCGATCCACCCACTTGAAGACCACTGCGGCGTCGCTGCGATCATAGTAATGGTCTTCCAGATAGATCGCCGTCCGCGGGTCGCTGGAAATATCCTCGCCGCTGAAACTATAAGCGGGAAAAGGGCTGTGATCCAGAGAAACGAACCATTCGGGATGTTCGCTTACCCAGGGCGAATCGATGCCCATGTGGTTGGGTACCATGTCGGAAGCCAGCCTGATGCCCCGGGCCCAGGCACGCTGTTTTAAATTTTGCAAAGCCGCGTCTCCGCCCAGATCGGCGGCAATTTCATAGCGATACAGAGAATAAGCAGAGGCCATGGCTTCAGGATTGCCGCATTTCTGCTTGATGCGGCGCGAGGCCGGGCTGCGTTCCCAGACACCGATCAGCCAAAGCCCGCTGATGCCCCAGCGGGCAAGCTGGTCCAATTCTTCGTCGGGTATCTGCTCCAGGGTGGCGAGCGGACGGCCGTACTTTTTGCTGAGCTGATCCAGCCATACATACACGGTTTTGGCCATCAACACCAGGCGGGGCATCCATTCCCGGTCAGCCGAAAACCTCTCAACCTCCTCGCCGTCAGCGCTTCCCGTCCCGGCAGTCCGGGCTGTGAAAACCGCAGCCGGGCCCGGACCAGGGAAATACTTTTTTTCATCTTCTTTGATCAGGTCCAGGCTGCAAAGCAGGCGGTCGGCATACCTGTCCAGCAGCAAGCCCCATTTTTCCTTTATATAGCGAAGCTGCCCCGATAACGATTCGGGATAGGCCAAGGCGGGACTTCTGAGCATAGCGACCAGGTTCTGTCCATCCGGACCGAAAGGGGGCATGCTTGAAAAAAATTCTTTCGCCTGGGCCATGAGCCGCTGGTAATCCGATTCCTGGGCCAGGCCGCTGTCGTCGAACAACTCGCGGAAAGGAGAAAAGGCCGGGTTCAAGTTCTCCAGCCAAAGCAGGAGCATCTCTTCCAGCACCGTTTCGCGGTTGAAAATCCCCTTGCTCGTTCCCAGCAAGTATTCCTCAACACTGACCTGTTCCTGATAAACCGCCTGCGGCGGAAATTCAGTGCAAAAGCGTATCAAGGCTTTGCGCACAATGTTGGCGCCTAGATTTTTTTCCAGATCGGCCATGAGCATTTTGAATACCTGCGGCCGAGCCTGCGCTTCGTAAAGTGCAACCACGTAGTGCAGGATCTCGTCGATCAGGCCCATGGCATTCATTGACCCGGCCCGAACCGCCTTTTCCGGGAAACGCTCCAGGTCGCGTTTTTCATTCATTTTCTGGGCAACGACGCGTACGGCCTGGTAATCGGCCAGGATCACGTTGCTGGAAAGGGAAAAAAGAGCCTGGTTGAATTGAAAACGACGGCGGCTGGCCCGGGAAACGTGGAACTCTTTTGCAGGTCCGGGCCGTTGCGGACAAAGAGAATCCCCTAATTTGGTCAGCCATATATAGAAACTCATGGGATTTGAACTTGGCGTCATTTTCATTTCCAGTGAAGACCGGCCGGCCTGACCTCCTTATTCCACGGAATATAACGAACCCAGGTTTCCACGATAGCACAAACCGGGAAAAAAAGGAATGGAGAGCGCGGGCCTCAGGTTGAAGCCGGACCAGGCTTCCAGAGAGCGAACAGCAGCAGCGCCAGAAAGGCCATGGCCGCGCCGAAATAAAATGGAGCCGCCGGCCCGAAGCCGGCCCATTGCCCCATCCCGCTCCAGAGGATGCCGGCCAGGAGCGAAGCAGGCAGATCTGTGAGCCCGAGTACGGCATTATAGGTCCCGAAGGCCAATCCGCGGGATTCAGGCGGGACCAGGTCGGCCACCAGGGCCTTGGCCGTACCATAGCTCAAACCGTAATAGGCGCCGTAGATAACATACAAAATGATGATATGCGCAGCGGAGCGGGCCTGGGCCAGTCCAAGGTAAGTCATGGCATACAGGGCCCAGCCGGCCATGATGACGCGGCGCCTGCCGATGCGGTCCGACAGCTTTCCGGCCGGCAGCGAAATCACGCTATAGACAAAATTGAAGACGATCAACATGGCCAAGATTCCGGCAATTGACAAGCCGCGTTCCTGGGCGCGCAAAATGATAAAGGCGTCGGAAGAGTTGCCCAGTTCAAATATCCCGACAATGACAACAAAACAACGGAACCTTTTACCCAAAGGTTTGAAAGCGAACCTGGGAAGCCGGCCATCGCCGCCGATCTTTGTTTCCTTGGCGGCCAGGGCCAGAATGACCACCGCTGCCGCCGCCGGTAACAGGCTGGCCAGGACCAGGATGCGAAAAGTGCCGGCCAGCAACTCACCGCCGCCTTTTTGCAGGTACCAAACAATTGCCAGGCCGATGAGCAGTCCGATAAAAGCACCGGCGCTATCGGCGGCGCGGTGAAAGCCGAAAGCGAAGCCACGCTGGGAAGCTGGAGTCGAATCGGCCACCAGGGCATCGCGCGGAGCAGTTCGTACCCCTTTGCCGATGCGGTCTCCCCAGCGGGCCGCGGCCACTACGCCCCAGGAATTGGCGAAATAAAAAAGCGGCTTGCTCAACGCCGAGATTCCGTAACCCAGGACCGCAAGCAGCTTTCTTTTTTTCAATTTGTCGGACAGCCAGCCTGAATAAAGTTTTATAAAACTGGAAGTGGATTCGGCCACGCCTTCGATCAGCCCGATCAAGCTGGTTCTAACGCCCAGAACATTCTTCAGGAAAAGCGGCAGGGTGTTGATGATCATTTCACTGGAAACATCGGTTAGGAAACTGGTGATGCTAACAACCCAGACATTGCGCGGCAGTTTTTTCTCAGGATTTTTCTCACCCATGCAGGCTCCTTGGCGAGGATTATTTCAATGGCGATTATACATTGAATTTCTGCTTTGCAACAGAACCGTCGCCTGCATCGGCGAATTTACTCCCGGCGTTGATTCTGATACAATGACAGCGATCATGAAAAATGGATCTCGTTTTTTGCTTTGCCGCTGGCTCCTTGTGATCTTGCTGCTGCCTGCAATCAGCGGCTCGGCCGCAACCGAAAAAGAAAGCAAACGCATGACGCTGGCGGCGACCATTTTCCCAGTAGTCGATATCACTCGCCGCATCGCTGGCCCTGACATACGCGTGGTCCAGATCCTGCCGGCCGGGGCCTCGCCCCATACCTTCGACCTGACCCCCGGCCAGGTCAGGGAACTGCAGGACGCACGTTTCATTTTTAAGATCGGCGGCGTGGATGACTGGATCGACAGCTTAGCCGACAGCCTGCCGCGGGCTGTGATCATTTCCCTGCATAAGTACGTCACCCTTAGACCCATGGCGGAAAAGGGACACGACCACGGCTCCGCCACGACCTCATCCCACTCGGAATTCGATCCCCATTACTGGCTGCGCGCGGATAACGGAGCGGTCATCGCCAAAAAAATTGCCGCGGCGCTGGTCGAAGCCGACCCGGCCCGGGCCGGCACCTATAAAACGAATTTGGCGGATTACAGCAAGCAACTGGATGCTTTGCACCAGGAGATAAAAAAAGATTTTTCCAGCCTTAAAAACAACAGGATGATGGTTTTCCATGACGCCTGGCGTTATTTCGCTGGCGCTTACGGCCTGGAGATCACGGCGGTCTTCCAAACTTCGCCGGGGCGGGAGCCCACGCCCCGCGACATGCAGGAACTGTACTCCCAAGTCAAACACTTCGGCCTCAAAGCCATTTTTTCCGAGCCGCAACTTTCAACCGCCAGCCTGGAACCCATGCTTGAAGATCTGGGACTGGAATTGGTCGTCCTGGATCCGCTCGGTGGGACCGTTGCCAACGATTCGTATGCCCGCATGCTGCGCCGCAACGCCCAGGCCATACTCGGCGCTTTGGGCCGCTGAACAATGCAATGTCACCTGTACTGGAAGTAAAAGATCTGACCGTGCGCTTTGCCGGGTGCACGGCCCTTGAAGGCGTCAGTTTCACCATTGAAAAAGATGCGATTATTGCCGTGATCGGACCCAACGGCTCGGGAAAAACTACCCTGCTGAAAGCCATCCTCGGCCTGGTCCCATTTCAGGGCGAGATCCGCGTCTTTTCCAAGCCGGTGCGCCAGGTACTGCCGCAGGTGGGCTATGTGCCTCAACGATTCGCCTTTGACAGCACCTTCCCCCTGACCGTCGAAGAATTCATCAACCTTACCTGCCGGACGCCGGAAAAGCTGCCACTTGGCGGCGTTCTCGACCAAGTGGGCATGAAGGGGTTCAAGGGCAAACTGATCGGCGAACTTTCCGGGGGGCAATTGCAGCGGGTGCTGCTGGCCCACGCCCTGGTGCATCGGCCGCGGATCCTCTTTCTCGACGAGGCGACCAGCGGCATCGATATCGAGGGCTTGAGCGACTTCTATTCTACCATCCAGCGCTTGAACCGCGAGCACGGCGTGACCGTCATGATGGTATCCCACGAGATCAGCATGGTCTATAAATTCACCGACCGCATCATCTGCCTGAATCGCGACCTGATCTCCCACGGCGAGACGCGGACAGCCCTGACCAGGGAAGTTTTGCTTAAACTGTATGGCGACAACGCCGATCTGAAAAATCACAGCCATGGTTGAACTGCTGCAACTGCCTTTCATGCAACGGGCCCTGATCGCCTGCCTGGTCCTGGGCGTGCTGCTGGCCTATCTTGGCATCTTTGTCACTTTGCGTAAAATGGCCTTTTTCAGCGACGGCGTGGCCCATGCCGCCCTGGCCGGAGCTGCCATCGGACTGCTGACCCGTTTCAGCCCGTTGATTTCAGCCCTGATCTTCAGCATGCTTCTGGCTTGCCTGATCTACTGGCTCGAAAAGAAAAGCAGTCTTTCCAGTGACGCCATCATCGGCATCCTTTTCACCAGCGGCATGGCCCTGGGCATCGTGCTGATCAGCTTGCGCAAGGGCTACCAGCCCGAACTGCTCGGCTATCTTTTCGGCAATATCCTGGCCATACGTCGCCAGGACCTGGCCCTGATCGTAATCCTGGCCATCCTGATCATGGCCTTTATCATCCGCCACAAGCGCAAATTGACCCTGCTGGCCCTGGACCGGGAAATGGCCTACATGGCCGGCGTCAACCCCGATTTCTACCAGTTGCTGCTCTACGTCATGCTGGCCTGCGCCCTGGTGCTGGGCATCCGCGTCATGGGCGTCATCCTGGTCAGCGCCATCCTGATCGTCCCGGTTTCCACCGCCCGCCTTTTCAGCCGCTCCTTTAAAACGCTGACCATATGGACAGCGGTGATAGCCGAGAGCGTCATGATCGGCGGGCTGCTGCTTTCCTATTATCTCAACCTGCCCAGCGGCGCGGTGATCGTCCTTGTCGGCAGCACGGTGTTTTCCCTGACCTTTGTCGCCCACTCCCTGCGCCGGAGCCGGCTCCAGAAAGGGAAGAGCCCAACGCAATGAGAATCATTATAACTCCCATATATTTTTTTTTGGATGAAAAGATTCCCCGCGCTAAAATTTCATGACTGGATCTTGGATATCGATGCGGGCTGAATGAAAACATGGCTCCTCAGGAGGGACTTGAACCCCCAACCTTATGGTTAACAGCCATCTGCTCTACCGATTGAGCTACTGAGGAACCCGATGATATAAATACCAAAATTATTGATTGTTGTCAATAGCGATTTCGTTGCGATTTTACATGAAATGGGACTTGAATCATCCCAATGGCGGACCTCCTGAGGAGCCATTATAACTGGACTTTTCACCTCCCCCTTATTTTTTTCCAAAACCGAATCCAGGGCGACCCGTCCGCCGGCGTTTCGCCTGGCGGATCGCCACATAAAGACAAAATTTAATGTAATGAATTTCCTGTATTTCTTTTTTCAGCCATGTTATTGTTTTCATATGTCCTTTGATTTTAAAAGGCGTTCCCGGCGATCAATTCGCCTGAAGGGATTCGATTATTCCAGCCCAGGTAAATATTATATAACGATATGTACGCTGAATCGGGAATGTTTGTTCGGCGATATCCGCGAAGGGAAAATGATCATGTCTGCGGCCGGGGAAATCGTTCATCGCGAATGGCTTCATGCACCGATAATTCGGTCCGAGATCGAATTGGACGCCTTTGTCATCATGCCGAACCACTTGCATGGCATCATTTCCATCCGTTTGCGTAGGGGCGTTCCGCTGGAACGCCCTGTGGATGTTGGCGATGAGGATAGGGCGACCCGTCCGCCGGCGTTTCGCCTGGCGGATCGCCCCTACCTTAAAACCAAACACCATCGGGGCGATCCTTGGTCAATTCAAATCCAATTCAACGAAAGAAATCCGGGCGTCAGTATATCCGGGATTTTATTGGCAGCGTAATTATTATGAACATATCATCCGCAATGGATCGGAATTAAGTCAAATTAGGAAATACATTTTGGAAAATCCAGCCAATTGGAACGAGGATCAGGATAACCCAGTGAATTTTTAATCCCTGCGCAGGGGCGACCCGGCGAGGGCGTTCCAGCGGAACGCCCCTACGGAACGGTTACTGGAAATTTTAAACGAAAAACCGTCCCGGCGGAGCGGTCCAACTCGATGGAACCATTGAGCTGCTTGCTCAGCATCTTGATCAGCTGCAGTCCCAGGGTTTCCGCTTTCTCCCAGTCCAGATTTGCAGGCATCCCGATCCCGTTATCGGCCACGGTCAGCAGGCACACCCTGTCGTCCTTTTTTACAAAGACCGAGATTTCGCAGTTGTCCTCACCGGCACGCGGCTTGCCGCCGGGGAAAGCATGCTTGAAAGTGTTGCTGATCAGTTCGTTCAGGATCAGCCCGCAGGGCACGGCGATATCCAGGTTCACATCCACTCCAGCTGCCTGCACCGAGAAACGGATATCGCGTTTCGCTCCGAATTGGGCACGAATATTGGCGATCAGCGCCTCGATATAATTTTGCAGATCGATCCGGGCCAGGCTTTCCGATTTGTGGAGACTCTCATGCACCAGGGCCATGGCGCGCACCCGCCCTTCGAGTTCCAGCAGCAAAGGGTTGAATATTTCATTGTTGGCTTTGGCTTCCTGCATTTTGATAAGGCCGATGATGGTCATCAGGTTGTTCTTGACCCGGTGATGCACTTCTTTTAAAAGCACCTCTTTCTCCATCAGGGAATTTTTTAATTTTTCCTCGGCCCGCCTGCGCTCGGTGATGTCGCGGATCGTTCCCTGGAATCCTGTCACATTACCATCTGCGTCGTAGCGGGGCACCGCTGTTATAAGTGCATGGATTACCACGCCGTCTTTTTTGCGCAAATCAACGGGGAATTCCTTGGTATAGCCGCGTTCCGTGATAATACTGATGTACTTTGCCCATTCTTCCGGGTTGGCATAGTGATCCTGAATATTCACCTGACTCAGTTCCGCACGGCTTGCATAGCCGAATAATTCCACTGCCGCATCATTCATGTAAAGCCATTTTCCAGTCTGCGAAGTGATAAATACGCAGTCCCTCGACGTAGTGAAAAATGCCCGGTATCGCGCCTCGCTCTCGTGCAGCTCCTGCTCCGCCCGCTTGCGCTCGCTGATGTCCCTGGTTACGCCCACAAACCCAATCGCTTCGCCGGCCACGCCTTTCATAATGGATACGCTCATCTCGACAGGAAGCCTGCTGCCGTCGTTGGTGATAACATGATACTCTCGATCTTTGATGTATCCCTTTTCCAACGCTTCTTCCATGCCTGCAACCGCTTTTTGCCGATCTTCTGGAGCGATAAGATCAAAGGAACTTTTCCCAACCAGGTCCTCTTTGTCGCCAGTGCCGTACATTTCCCGGGTTGCTTCGTTTATATCTGTAATCTTCCCCTCAAGGTCAGAGATTACAATGCTCTCTGTAGATGCCTTTACAGCGTCAGACAACTTTTTGATTTCCTTGGTCCGTTCCTCAACCATCCTTTCCAGGTTTTGGGCATA
>Ga0180009_10004332_pt1 | contig 15684 bp, 17 predicted proteins | sample OS_PC_MetaG_FD_123537 | JGI IMG/M metagenome (GOLD analysis project Ga0180009, IMG submission 123537) | Groundwater microbial communities from the Aspo Hard Rock Laboratory (HRL) deep subsurface site, Sweden - OS_PC_MetaG | ecosystem: Environmental > Aquatic > Deep subsurface > Groundwater...
CGCGCGCGGCTTTCCAGACTTTCCAGACTTCCGAAGTCTTTGAGACTTCGGAAGTCTTAAGAGTCCCCGGTCGGTCACACAAGCCCCCTATCCGGGGGCTTTTTTTGTCGCTGATACCGGGGGGGTTGCCGTTTCAGGGGGTGTACAGTGTGACGGGGTATAATGAGTCGTATGAGCCCCGCCGTTGTACTTTAAACACAGCGGATTCGATCAAGCCGTGTTGTTTTGCCAGAATGACCACGGACAGCGTGCCAGTCAGTGTAAGGGAAAGACTGCGGGCGCAACGGCGCGCCGCGCCATCGTCCAGCACTGCTACCCAATTGGGCTTGGCAAGCGCATACAAAAGGACTGCCGTTTCGCCTTTGCCCAGATCCCAGGCAAGGATTTCAGGCGCGGGCGTTTTGACGACCTTGAACATGCCGTCTTCCACTGCGCGGCGGGCAGGGTCGCTTGCGGGGGCGTGGAGCAATTCCTGTTCCACTGCCTGCGGAATGACCGCCTGTTTCGGCAGACGCATCAATAAATCCGCCTGCCCGATACGCGCCAGCGCGATGACAGGGGAGGCGTTGACCACCCACTTTTCAGCGACGGGTGACTTCGGAGACGATTTCATCGGCGCTGTACTGGAACGGGGAAACGCCAAACTGGTTCAGGGCGTTGACGAATTCGGCACGCGAGAGACCCGCGATCTCGGCGGCTTTGCCCTGCGAGATCACGCCTGTTTCGTACCACTTGACCGCCGCCGCCACGCGCATTTCGCGCACGAAACCAGCGGGGTCCTGGCGCAATGCCGAAAAGACTTCACGCGGTAATTCGATGGATACCTGTATTGTGTCCATAGCAGCCTCCAATTTCATTATAACCCATACAAACTTTTCACCCTCTCATCCAGCGCGGACTCGACCTTCGCAATCTCCTCACTCATCACAGCCGTCTCCTCGCGCGCCGCCTTCCAGACTTCCGAAGTCTCGGCGACTTCGGAAGTCTTACGCCCCACCCGCCGCGCAAACTCCTCCGCCGTAAGGGACCACGGCCCTTCGAGCGGATTGCGGCTGGTGGGCTGGGCGGGATAATTTCGCACCGGAATTGCTCAATGCGCTCCAGCCGCTTTTTGAGCGTGCGGGTGGCGTCATTGGTGATGAAGGCGTTGGCGGACATGCTGCGATGCAGTCTCCCGTTCAGGTCAGCCGTGCGCGCACGGCTTGCAGGTAGGCAAGCATTTCGGCGGGAAGCATGTCAAATTCGCGGGCGCGAGTCAGGGAGTTGCGCGCGATGCGTTCGAGTTCTTCCAGATCAATCAGGCCGCGTTGCAGGAGAAAAACCACGTCGTCTATATCCGTATCAAAGCCGCGATCTATTTTGCTTAAGGCGATGCTGTACGGGTCGAAAATGTAGACTTCCACCTTCCCAAACGCGCCGATATGCAAACTACGCTCGCGCCCGCCTGAGGGGACAGGCATGAAGCGATCAATCGGTACGGCCTCCACATCAAGACCCATTTCGCGGGCGATTTCTTCCATGACTTGCCCCAGTCCATCTTTGTTCAGATCATTCCCGATGTAATCAACATCCAATGTGGGGCGCGGACTGCCCAGCAGGCAGAGCGCGCTTCCGCTCAGGAGATAAAGCTGCGCCTCATACGGATAACGTTTTCCCAAAGCATCCAAAAAGGCGCGTATTTGCTCGCTCTCCAGATTCTTCACTTTATTTGCTCCAAATGAGACAGCCATCTTTTTGCGGCGTGTTCATACGTTCCAAGCCAATTGATTCGCATCCCGCTGAGTTCCTGATGGCGCGCGACCTGGGCGTGGATGTGCCGGTGGGCAAGGAAGCCATCCGCGAGTTTTTGGCGACTAAGGCTCCGCCCGTGCTCGACCCGTTCGCGCACCGCATCGGATGGCTCGCCAAGTCGTTCATTGCTCAATTTATCGTTCTCGAAGAGGGAGAAATGTTTACGCTTTTAGAATTTCAGCTAATCTTCGGTACAGTTTTGTTGTTGAGACTAATGGCTCCATCCCTAATTCGGCAGAGAGCACTTTCATCAAATCCTGATACTGACGTGCCAGGCCAGCCCGGTCTCCAAGCGCAGCATAAACCTGCATAGCCTGGCAGTGCAAATCCTCACTCAAATTATCCACGCGCAGTGCACGTTGAAGCAATTCAAGCGCATTGGTGTAACGCTCATGCGTGAAGTGAAAATCGGTCAGAGTACGCAGAGCCGAAATATAGGTTTGGATCAGCCGTCGGCGTTCAGGGAGGAGCCAATCGTAATAAAGGTTATCCAGATATTCCCCATGGTAGAGTGAAATTGCCTTTTCATACCAATGAGCCGCCAATTCCTCGGTGGACGCGGCGCGGGCTTTGGCAAGTGCGGCCTCGAATTCGTCTACATCCACGCTAAAAGCAGCAGTGTTTAACCAGTATTCACCAGCCTCGACCATAATGAAGCGCGGTGTGGATTTGCCCATCCTCAGCGCATGACGCAAGCGGGAAAGGGCGGTATGGTAAGCGGTCATTCCGCGCCCGGGCTTATCCACCCAAATCGCATCGAATACCCGCTCTCTAGGGATGCGCACACCGCGCAGCGTGATGAAATAGGCCAGCAGGTCACGCGCTTTCGTGGAAACCCAGCGCTCCTGTGAAATTTCTTCCCCGTTGATGATGACGCGAAATGGTCCGAGGCATTTAACGATGACGGCCGCGTTATCTGTCATTGTCAGAAATGGCTGCATGGCGGTTGGCAAGCCTTCCATGACGCGCTGGAGGAAAGGACTGTCGGCGCGTGCATCTTGCAAGGCTTGGCATACCACACGGCTGCGTTCGCCCTGGTCGAGAAACAATTGTATAGCCTGCGTGGGTTCGATAAGCGTCAGCGCCTTGTGTGCGAAATCAAGCCCACTTTCTTTACGATCGGTGACGAGATGGATGTATGCCAGCCCAAAATAGACCATGGCCAGCGGGATGCGGAACTGGCGGCGTTTACCAACTTCCAGTAACTCAGTATAGAGCGCTTCGGCACGGGATAACTGGTTACGCTCCAACGCCACATCAGCCAGCACACTGCGACAGACTAATGCCTCATAGGTATCCGTATTGCCAGTATAAGCCCATAGTGCACTCTCGGCTAACTGACGGGCTTCATCTACCCGGCCCTGGCCATATAAGTTATAAGCCAGGTACCCGGCCGTCATTAACCGCTCATACGATGCCAGACCCAGCGTCTGTGCCAGTTCCATTGACTGACGCAGACACCCCTCGGCGCGCGCCGTTTCGCCGCGCCGGGTGAGTACATTGCCCAGAGCAGAGTAAGCGCTTGGGAGAAGTTCGCGCAGGTGCAGGGTCTGGGCGATCTCCAACCCGCGTTCGGCATAGTCAAGGGCCGTACCGAGGTCGTGCCAGTAAAGATAAGGACTGACAAGTGAGATATATGCCTGTGTAGCGATGGGGGATAGCCCTTCGGGAGCGAGCTGGAGAGCTTCTTTGCAATAACGGACAGTTGCATGGGGATCACCATGCCACCAGCATATCTGCCCAAGTGACTGTACAAAAGTAGCCCGCGCCAGCGGAGAAAGCCGGTCACCTGCCAGGCGGGTTTCTTCTACGGCTTGTTCAGCGAGGGCGCGCCCCTGGTCTGTGCCGCTCAGGAAGCCTACGCTCTTGGCAAGCGCCATCAGCGCGTCGGCGCGGGCTACATGATCGTCAGCGGGAGCGTAGGAGAGCGCATCGGAGGCTATCGCCTCGGCCTGACGATAATTGCCTTGACTCCGGTTGATTTCTGCTAGACGCGTCAGGGCACGGCTGACCCCGCTGCGGTCAGCGCGAACCGCGAAATAAGTGCGAGCGTCCTCAAAGTCGTTGATTGCCAGTCCAGATTCTCCCAAACGGCGACGCGCATTACCGCGCTGAAGCAAAAGCTCTGGATGGCCTTGCATGACTTCAGGCGGAATTATTGTCAGGTAACGGTGCATGACCTCGACACGGCCGCGCTCAACGTAATCTTGAGCGAAAGCCTGGATGACAAGGGCGGCAGCCTCCCACTCCTTTGCCTCAATATAATGTGCGAACGCGGCTTCCAACTCTCCCTGGTGCTCGTAATACTTACCGACGGTCTTATGCAACTCCACGACCTGTTCGGGGCGTTCCTGCTGCAATTTGCTGAACAAGAATTCACGGAAGAGATAATGATAACGGTACCAATGGCGCTGGGCGTCAAGGCTGGCAAGGAACAGATTTTCCTGTACCAATTGGTCGAGCATGGTCTGGGCATTGGTGATACCAAGAAGGGCATTGCAAGTAGCGGCATCCATTTGAGCAAGGACGGCTGTATTCATGAGAAAAGACTGACGCTCACCGCATTGGTGGCGGAAGACTTCTTCGGTAAGATATTCGAAGATATACCGGTGAGAACCACTCAGTCCGGCGATAAAACGGTCGGCGCTACGCGCATCCTGGCCCTGCAAGGATGACCGGACGATTTGCAGCGCGGAAGCCCATCCTTCCGTCTTTTCAATGAGCAGACTCAGGCTTTGTTCTGAAAGGCCTGGAACACAAAAGTTGATCAAGGCAGAGGTTTCATCCTCGCGGAAGCGTAATTCGTGAGCTCGCAATTCCGCGAGCATTCCCCGGGCACGCAGGCGGGCGAGGGCGAGCGGCGGGTCAGTACGCGTAGAGATGATTACGTGTAGTGGAGTCGGGCCATTTTCGATTAGTAAGCCCACCAACTGATGGACAATTGGGCTGGCAATGAAGTGATAATCTTCCAGCACAAGCAGCCATGGGTTCGGTAATGTGTCAGTTAATTCATTTATCAATACAGTAAGTATCTGCTGGGGTGAGACGCTGGCATGGGTACTTTCGAGCAGGGTCTGGGTGGTATGTCCGATTGTTTTTTCATTTGCCCCGTGCATGCGGTAAATAGCCTCAATAAGATAAGCAAGGAAGACGCGCGGATCACTGTCGGCTGCGTCAAGCTGTACCCAGGCCGCGGGAAACGGCGAAGCGGCAAGGAAATCCGCCAGGAGGGTTGTTTTTCCATAGCCAGGCGGGGCCGAAAGCAAGATCAATCGCTTATCCAGTTGATTTTCGAGCCATTCAATGAGGTGGGGGCGCGGCACACGGTCAGCCGCGGGCTGGGGGATGAGAAATTTCGTGCGAAGTAGTGCGGAAGGTTTCATCATTACGTAAATTATAGCCGCTTGAATGCCAAGTTTTGCAAACAATTTGAAAACTCGTCATGATAAGATTATCCTGAATCCATATCCTTATGACCCGGAGGAGAGAAAATGAATAAGAAATCCCTGTTGTTTACGTTTTTGATGGTGGCAGTACTCATGTTGAGCGCTTGTGGCCCGGCTGCCACCCCAACACTCGCGGCGACCCAACCACCTGCCCCAACAAAACCCCCTACGCCGGTCCCGCCCAAAGTGCTGAAGATCGCCAACACAGCGACCTTCACTACCTGGGACCCGGTCAAGTCGTTCTCGACCGAGGCGGCATACATGGGGAATATGTACGAGCAATTGCTGCGGATCAACCCGCCCGGCTCGGCTGAGAAATTCACGCCCCTGCTGGCCGAACGCTGGGAGTCAAATGCGGATGGTACGGTCTGGACCTTCTATCTGCGCCCGAACGTGAAGTTCCACGACGGCGAACCGCTCACCGCCGATGCGGTCAAAATGTCCATCGAGGCTGCTGCTGATCACGGTGGCGCATCGTTCATCTGGTGGATGCTGGACAGCATTGAAGTGGTGGACGATCTGACGGTCAAATTCAATCTGACAACTTCTGCGCCAATTGACCTGATTGCTTCGTCGCTCTACGGCGCGTGGATTGTCAGCCCGAAGGCACTCGAAGCGGCAGCGGCGGACGAGAACTACTTTGAGACAGGCATAGAAGCTGGCACCGGCCCATACATGCTCGAGTCATACAAGGCCGACCAGGAGATCGTCTTAACCCGTTTCGACGATTACTGGGGCGGCTGGCAGCCAGGCCAGTTCGACAAGGTGCTCGTCGTAATCGTGGGCGAGGCAATCACCCAGCAGCAAATGTTGGAGGGCGGCCAGGTTGACCTAGTGACCCGCATTCCGAACGAGAATCTGGACACCTTCCGCAACAACCCGAACTACACCGTTTATGTGGAGCCGTCCTTCTTCAACTATGTCGGCTTCTTCAACACACTGCGCCCGCCGCTGGATAATGCTATGGTGCGCCAGGCGCTCTCCTATGCCATTCCCTACGACGACATCATTACTATCGCTGTGAAGGGACTGGGTACACAGAGCCGCGGCCCCGTTCCAGCGGGTGTTTGGCCTTGGTCAGCGGATGTCAAACAGTACACATACGATCTTACGAAGGCCAGACAACTGCTGGCGGACGCCGGTTTCCCCAACGGCGGTTTCTCACTCAAACTGACCTACGCTGCGGAAAATGATACTGAAGCCGCGTTCGCGCCATTGATCAAGGACTCCTTTGCCCAATTGGGCGTGGATGTGACCATCGAGCCAATGCTCTGGAGTCAGCAGTGGGCGCTGTCGAAGTCTGACCCGGCCAACGCGCAGGATATGTTCCTGCTGCTCTATTGGCCGACCTACAGCGACGCCGGTTCAGACAACCTGTGGTCAATGTTCTACTGGACAGCAAAACCGTTCTTCAACCTGTCCTACTGGAAGAATGACCAGTTCATGGCACTCGTTGACGAGGCCATTGCCAAGACTGTTACGGATCCTGCAACCTCGCAGGTCAAGTATATCGAGGCAATGAATCTGCTGGTGGATGAAGCGCCCGGCTTGTTCTTCTTTGACACCATGGCGGTCTTCGTTATCCCAACGTACATCGAAGGTTTCAAGTACAATTTGAACTACCCGTTCACCCAGTATTTCTTCTACCAACTGCGCTCAACCAAGTAATCCTGCGCGCATCCACATTTGCCGGCCGGGAGTGGGACTCTGCTCCCGGCTGGCTTCAATAATAAAACCAATTGTCTCTTATGGTGCATCGCGAATGATGCGCAAACTCGAGTTCATCCTTCGCCGTCTATTAAGTTTCATCTTCGTGTTGATCGGCGTATCCGTCATCACATTTTTCTTGTCGCGGGTTGTGCCGACTAACGCAGCCGCGCTCTATATTGGCCCAAGAGCCAGACCGGAGGATATTGAACGTGTCAGCAAACAACTGGGGCTGGATCGGCCTCTGCCGGTGCAGTACGCCATCTACATGCGCGACCTGCTGCATGGAGACTTGGGGACATCCATTGGCACAAAGCGCCCGGTTTTGACGGAGATTGTTGATCGCGCCCCGGCCTCCCTTGAATTGCTGTTCACCGGTATGTTTCTGGCGGCTTTGATTGGTGTCCCTCTGGGTGTATTAAGTGCCCGCTGGCAAGGGAAACCACTCGATGTAGCCGTACGAACAATTTCAATTGTTGGCGTTTCCATGCCGGCCTTCTATCTTGGTCTTCTTTTACAGATTCTGTTTTTCCGCAATCTGGATTGGTTGCCATTGGCGGGACGGGTGAGCACCGACCTGCGTTTTACCAATCCAATCGAATCGATCACCAATTTTCTCATTCTCGATGCGCTCCTGACCCGTAACTGGGTCGCCCTTAAAAATGCGGCCATTCACCTCGTGCTGCCCGCGCTCACCCTGGCAGCCTATCCCATTGGCTTGATTGCCCGCATGACGCGCGCCACCATGCTCGAAGTGCTGGAACAGGATTACATCCGCACGGCGCGCGCCTATGGTATCAAGGATTTCATTATTACTTATCTTTACGCCCTCAAAAATGCCATCAGCCCTACGCTGACCGTCATCGGCTTGACCATTGCCTTTGCCTTGACCGGCACATTCTTTGTTGAACTCATCTTTACCTGGCCTGGTCTGGGTCTATTCACTGTGCGCTCTTTGCTTAATGTAGATTATCCTGCGATCATGGGCATGACGCTCTTCGGCGCGACCGCCTACGTGATCATCAACCTGATCGTTGACGTACTCCAGGCATGGATTGATCCGCGCATCAGCCTGAAATAATTATGACTGCCGTACCTGCCCTCTCCGTCGAACTCGAGACACAAAGCACGCGTACCTTCCGCCACGTGTTGAGCGTCATCGTGCGTGACCCGCTCTCACTGGCGAGCACGATTGTCATTATCCTTTTCATCCTGATTGCCATCTTCGCCTATCAGGTCGCGCCGTATCCCGCAGAGGGGGCGGGAAAGACCAATGTGGCGAACACGATGCTTGCACCATCAGCGGGGCACATCCTGGGCGCCGACCGGCTAGGGCGTGATATGTTCAGCTGCGTCATCATGGGGGCGCGACCGGCACTGATCGTTCCGATTGGCGTGGTCGTCTTCGCCATTCTGATCGGCGCGCCGCTCGGCGCGATCGCCGGTTACAAGGGCGGCTGGGTGGACGAAGTTATCATGCGCATCACCGACTTGTTCCTGGCGTTCCCGTCGCTCCTGCTGGCAATGGCGATCACATCCGCACTTGGCCGCGGATTGCAAAATGCGGCCATTGCCTTGATTATCTCCTGGTGGCCCTGGTACACGCGCCTGGTGCGCGGCGTGACCATCAGTCTACGGGAGCGCTACTTCGTTGAGGCAGCGCGTGCCACCGGCGTGCGCGATTCGGTCATCATCCTGCGTCACATCCTGCCGAATACAATTTCCCCGATCCTCGTCCAGGCGACGGTTGACCTCGGCACGGTGATCCTGGCAATGGGCGGGCTGGCGTTCCTGGGTCTGGGCACACAGCCGCCCGCGCCCGATTGGGGCTTGATGGTCAGCGAAGGGCGCGACTATATCCTCAAACAGTGGTGGATTTCCACCTTCCCCGGTATTGCAATCTTTATCGTCGTGTTGGCATTCAACCTGCTGGGTGACACCCTGCGCGACATTTTCGACCCGAGACAGTATAGATGACCGCCCTGCTCGAAGTGCGTGACCTGTTCCTTGAATTCAAGACCTCCCGCGGCCGGCTAAAAGCGCTCAATGGTATCTCGTTTGACGTGCAACCGGGCGAGGTTTTTGGCCTGGTCGGCGAAACCGGCTGCGGAAAGACGGTAACGGGGCTCTCGGTACTGCGCCTGTTGCCCAAATCAGCGTTGGTAACGCGCGGGCAGATCATCTTCGAGGATGTTGAATTGCTCAACCTGTCTCAAAGTGAGATCGAGTCCGTGCGCGGTAAGAAGATCGCTATGATCTTCCAGGATCCAAGCACGTCGCTCAACCCGGTCTTTACCGTCGGCGCGCAAATCGAGCGCGTCATCCGCCAGCACATGAAGGTGACCAAGCAACAGGCCAGCGCGCAGGCGCGTGAGGCGCTTGTGGCGGTGGAATTGCCAGACGTGGATCGCATTATGGGCTCATATCCCCACCAACTCTCCGGCGGGATGCAGCAGCGCGTGATGATTGCGATGGCGCTATCCTGTAATCCACGCCTCCTGATTGCGGATGAGCCGACGACTTCTCTTGACGTGACTATTCAGGCGCAAATTTTAAAGTTGCTGCGCGATTTACAGAAGAAATTCGACGTATCGGTTATCTTGATAACCCACAACCTCGGCATCATCGCGCAGACCTGTGACCGGCTGGCCGTTTTATATGGCGGACGCGTGGCTGAAAATGGTTCCACGCGCGAGATTTTCAATAATCCCCAGCATCCCTATACACGCGGCCTGATGAATGCCATTCCTCGACCCGGCAGCCGTGGGAAAAAGATGGCTGCAATCCCTGGCACAGTACCGACAAATCCAGGTGCATTGACCGGCTGTGCCTTCGCCCCGCGCTGTGAATTCGCCCTTGAGCGCTGTCGTACTGAAAGCCCCCCAGTGGTCCAGGTTGGTACAAACCATTTGAGCGCCTGTTTTCTCGCCGAGCACAAGCCATGATGACAGCCCCACTGGTTCAAGTCCGCTCCATTACCAAGCATTTCCGTCTACCGGGCAGATGGCTTTCCGGCGGAGCGCGCTACGTCTACGCCGTAGATGGAGTGAATCTGGATATTGCGGCTGGCGAGGTTTTCGGGCTGGTGGGCGAATCGGGCTGCGGCAAGACCACTCTCGGACGTGTCATTTTGCGTCTCATTGAACCGACGACTGGCCAGGTGCTTTTCGGTGGATGCGACTTGACCACCCTCAAGGGCAACAAAATGCGTGCCATGCGCCAGCAGATGCAGGTCGTTTTCCAGAACCCGCTATCCTCTCTCAGCCCACGGTTTAGAGTCGAGCAAATCGTCGCCGAACCGCTGGTCACGCACCATGTTCTGCCCAAGAACGAAATCCGAGGAAGGGTGATTGAACTGCTCGAACAGGTTGGACTGGGAAGGCAGCACCTCGACCGCTTTCCACACGAATTATCTGGTGGGCAGTGTCAACGCGTCGCCGTTGCGCGCTCCCTGGCGGTCAATCCCAAGATGATTGTCCTGGACGAACCGACCTCCGCTCTTGATGTCTCAGTACAGGCACAGATCATCAATCTACTCGAAGACCTGAAGAGGCTGCACGGGTTGACATACCTCTTCATTTCGCACGATTTGAACGTCGTCCAACATATCAGCGACCGTATCGGCGTAATGTATCTCGGCAAGTTGGTGGAACTCGGACCGAGCGAGGCAATCTTTAGTGAGCCGCTTCATCCTTACACAAAGGCCCTTTTTGGCGCGATTCCATTACCGGTGGTGGACAGTGGCCGTGAATTGACCATCCTAGAAGGAAACGTTCCCAGCCCGGTTAATCCACCATCAGGATGCCGCTTTCACACCCGCTGCCCGCTCGTCCAGGAAATCTGTAAGCAAAATCAGCCCGAATTACGGCAGGTACAGCCTGAACGATTCGTCGCTTGTCATTTCATTGCCACAAACCAAGAATTGGGAGAGACCCTATGACTCGCTTGTTCGGTATCGCTGGAATACAAATGACCGTCGTCCCGTGGGATGCCAACGCCACTGTAGATAAGATGGCGGATATTGTCGCGAACATCAACAAAAGTTTCCCCTGGGTCCAAATGATGATGTTCCATGAATTGGTCGTTCCGGGTCTGGTTCAGTTTGTTACAACAGATAATAATGATACTTGGAAGGAAAGCGCCAAGTCGATCCCCGGGCCACTGACCGAACGGTTATGCGCGCTGGCGCGGAAAACAGGGATATGGCTTATTCCTGGTTCAATGTACGAACAGGAAGGTGACAAACTCTACAATACGGCGGTTGTCATCTCCCCCATGGGTGAGATTGTGGCGAAATACCGCAAAATGTTCCCCTGGCTGCCCTACGAGAGCGGCACGACCCCCGGTGACCAGTTTTGCGTATTCGATATCCCCGATGTGGGACGCTTCGGGCTGTGTATTTGCTACGATATGTGGTTTCCCGAAGTCTCGCGCACCCTGGCGTGGATGGGTGCGGAAGTCATCCTCCAACCTACGCTGACGCCCACTTCTGACCGCGAACTGGAATTAATTATGTGCCGGGCGAATGCCCTGTTCAACCAGTGTTACTTCATCAGCGTCAACGGAATTGGGACGTGGGGCGGCGGGCGCTCGACGATGATAGACCCGGACGGACGCGTGCTTCAGGAAGCCAGCGCCAACCAGACCTTCTTAACTGAGATTATTGACCTCGATCATGTCACCCGCACGCGCGAATACGGGACCCTCGGCCTGGCGCAAACGCTCAAGCAATTACGCGACGCCGGATACACATTCCCAATCTACGCAGATGGACAATTGGCTGAAGGAAGTTTCAGCAAATTGGGCGTCCTGAAATACCATCACAACCTGGAGATTCCGTCTTCCGACACAAAGAACGCATCCTGATTCGGTCAAAGATGAACGAGTAATCATCCGATTGCTCGCTTTGTTTTCGACAGGCAGTCTGTCAGCTGCTCTTTTTTCGCTCGCCGAAGGAGGTTCCCTTGAAACGATCGCGCGAATCTTGAACCGCTCGTTCCTGTTGCGGCAGGCAGGCGGTCTGTCTGCTGTATCGCTTCTTTCGCTTTCACTAAAGGAGGATCCTAATGAAAAAGTCTCTAAGCATCGCTGGGATCATCATGATCCTGGCACTTGTAGTGTCTACTGTGGCCAGCCCTGCACTGGCCGCGCCACGCTCTGTCGGCAATCCCCTCAGGGTGGCGGTCTACATCAGCACCGGCGTCAACTCGGACAAGATTATGGCCACGATGCGTGCCGTACAGGCGATGGGCTTTGACATGTATGGCATCGGCCGGAACGACATCAAGCAAGGCCGCCTGACCACGGCCAACTTTGACGTGCTCCTCCTCCCGGCCGGCGAGGCAGATCTGAAGACGGCCTACGCTTCCATAGACGGCCTCGACCAAGTCACTACCAAGAACAACATTAAGGCCTTTGTCAACGATGGCGGTGGGGTCGTGGCCCTCGAGAGCGCCGCGTACTATGTATCGTACAACGGCGGCACCCTCGACCTGTACCTGGGCAACTACACCCGGACCGGGGCCGCCGGTAAGAACACCATCACCATCACCGACTCGACCTTCGGCTCCGGCACGCAGGAACTCTACCGGACCGCCGGCGGCGGCTACTTCGCCCTGCCCAGCGGCGCGACCCAGGTCGCCAAGAACTCTGCCAACCAGACCGTCATCGCGCGCGTTGCCTACGGCGCGGGGCGGGTCGTCGTCTGTTCACTCGACCCCGAGTTGCGCGGCGATAGCGAGCTGGACTGGAGCATCTGGGACAACTGGGCGATGAGCAACAGCCAGACCAACTCGGTCGGAGCGTGGAAGCTGCTGGGCCGCATGATCAACTGGGCCGGTACCGGCACCGCCACCGAGCCGACGATCACCACGTACGCCAACCCGACCGGCTCGCGCGTGGCCATCGTTTCCACTCATACCAATGATGGTGGCGCCTGGGCAGGATTGTTGCCGGGTGTCTACCGCGCCGTCGAATACTCCGGCCACATACCGTTGGCCATCCGCTTCAACGAGGTCAATGGCGGCCAGCTCACCCTCACTAACTTCAAGGTCGTCATCTTGCCAGGCGGCTACTCCTACGGGTACAAGACCGGGCTGGGCACCACAGGCGGGACGAATATCAAGGACTTCGCCACTTCTGGCGGCGGCGTGATGGGCGTCTGCGCCGGGTCGTACTACCTGTCAGACGACATCGTTTGGGAGGGCAAGACCTACGACTACCTTGACTTCTTCCTGGGCGTCGACACCGGCCCGCTCGACGGCCTCGGCTACCCGAGCTATACGTTGACCACGACCCACATCAATGACTCGGTCATCGGCATCACGAACACCGACCAGAAACAGATGTACTATGGCGGCGGCTACAAGACCGACCTGGCGGCCTCGAACGCCACCATGGTGGCCTCCTACACCGACTCGGGGTACGAGGGCCAAGCCAATGCCATCCGCTTCATGTACGGCAGTGGGTACGTGCTCCTGGTCGGCACGCATCCCGAGTCACGCTCCGGGAGTAACGAAGACTGGATGTACTGGGACAACTGGGTAAACGAGTCCACCACCCCACTGACCAACCCGGACAACCCCTGGACGTTCTACAACGCGGTCCTCGACAACTGGCTGACCCAATAGTCTGACCGGCGAGATCGGCTATCGCGGCAACAATGAGTTTGCCTCGTACACATCAGCGCACGAGTCAATGGCTCGTGCGCTGTTTATTCCGTGCCCCCAAGGGGGTCTTGTATATGCGGATAATCCAAACATAAGAGGGCAGTGCTTTATTATGGAACATCCGCTCGTGGATATGGCCGCTAGCATATCTTGCATGAGAGGGCGGGTTCGTTAGAGATCACCCTGATATGAGGATGACCAGCCAAACAAGGCTTTCCATTTCTGCGAGGGATTAAATTTGAACACCCAGGTATCGTGCCCAGGGCGAACGTAAAAACCGCCAAAGTTCTGAATGGTCACGCTTTCGCCGCGCTTCATGGACTGGTAGATTTCTTCCAGAAAGGTTTCCTCTACGCCCTGCCCGCCCATGATGAATTTCACGCCCAGCACATGGAGCGCGTTTGCCAGTTGTGCGCCAGTGGCAATGGATGGATTGCTCATTGGGCAATTATAAACCCGTTGCTGTCACGTTATTTTTTTGGCGATGTATTTCACCCCTTCGATGTCTTTGAAGTGTTCGTCCTGTGTCCAAAGCGTGGCGTTATGGGCGCGGGCGGTGGCAAGGATGAGACTGTCCGCCATCGGGAGTTTCAAATCTGCCGAAAGGGTGGCGGCGCTTAAGGCAAGCGAAGCAGTCAGGTCTATGATTTTTCCCTTGTATAAATCCGCGATGCGAATTTCAGCAGTATCCAGCCCCTTCTGTTGCAAAATGCGCTTGAATACTTCGTAAACGCAAATTGTCGGCACGAACAGGTTTGCCGTATCGGTAATGGCAGGGGCGAAGAAAGCGGCGTTTTCGCCTTCGATGAAGTATTCCAGCCAGCCAGACGAATCAACAACATTCATACGCGGTCTTCTTCTTCGCGCTCGATGATCGAATCCATACCTTTGAGGGAGCCGCGCGCTTCCTCGATTGGGCGCACTGGAATCAAAACGACTTTGCCACTATATGCAATCACCTGCATTTTTTGCCCAGGCTTGACATGCAGTGCCTCGCGCACTTTTTGGGGAATGACCACCTGGTATTTGGGGGATACGGTAACGACATCCATACTATTCTCCTATCGAACAAGAAGTCGTAATACGATTGTATCATACCCCATACAGCGCCTTCACCCTCTCATCCACCTCAGCCTCGACCTTCCCAATCTCCTCCGTCATCACAGCCGTTTCCTCGCGCACCGCCTCGTAGGTCGAGATATTATCTCGACCTACCCGCCGACCGAACTCCTCCGCCGTGAGCGACCACGGCTGTTCGAGCGGATTGCGGCTGGTGGACTCAGCAGGCTCGATCCCGATGTCGCGCAGGAATTTCTCGACGCGCTTGCGCCGTTGCGTATGCAGTTTCTGTGCTTGTTCGGCTAACTTTGCAACGGCTTTGCGCTCGCTTTGTGGCGCGTCGGGGATAGTGACGCGACTCATATATTGTCTTTTCAATTGCAATCTTCCGCGCGAGCAATCGCCTCACGCATTGATAGTAGTTTACTGGCCATTCATCGCCCCGATTTCGTCGAATACATCCGCCAGAATTTTCAGAGCTGCACCGCTCTCCTCGTGCGTTACCACCAATGGGGGGGAGAGCCGGATAGCCTTCTGTCCACATTCCAACACGATAAGCCCACGGTAAAAGCATGCCTCAGCTGCAGTGTGAGCTTGGTGCGCATTTTGGAATTCAATACCGATCATCAATCCTAACCCGCGCACATCGGCTATGAGAGTGGGATGCCTGGCCTGAAGATCCGCCAGCGCTTCAAGAAGATAACCGCCTACCCGCGAGGCGTTCTTCATCAGTTCCTCTTCGAGCAGGGCGATGGTCTCCAAAGCCGCTGCACACGCAACAGGATTACCACCGAAGGTGCTGCCGTGCGAGCCCTTCTCCCATGTCATCAAATTCGATTTAGCGATGATGGCGCCTAGCGGCATACCAGAGGCAATCCCTTTGGCCACAGTAATGATGTCGGGGACAACGCCAAAGTGCTCCATGGCGAACATCTTGCCGGTGCGACCCATCCCGCTTTGCACCTCATCGGCAATTAACAGGATGCCGTGACGGTCGCAGAGCGCCCGCAACG
>Ga0180009_10004333_pt1 | contig 15684 bp, 16 predicted proteins | sample OS_PC_MetaG_FD_123537 | JGI IMG/M metagenome (GOLD analysis project Ga0180009, IMG submission 123537) | Groundwater microbial communities from the Aspo Hard Rock Laboratory (HRL) deep subsurface site, Sweden - OS_PC_MetaG | ecosystem: Environmental > Aquatic > Deep subsurface > Groundwater...
ACAGGCAAAATATACAAAAATATTGCCGAAGAAGTAAACGAAGAAGACTGATTCTGCTTTTTGTTTTCTAAAATGTGTTGGGCTATTTGAACACATACAAACTCTGAATCGGCTTTGCTCTTAAATTTACAAAAAAAGGCAAATAAACAAGCAGAATGAATAATTTAATAGCAGATTTTTCTGCATCTTTGGACAGGATTATTTGTTTTTGAGTTTATGCTTGTTTTTGGTTTCTGTCTTTTTATCCATTCAATAAATTTATTTGCTAACTTAGAATCATTTTCTTCAAACTCTATTTTTTTATTAGATTGTCCGTTAGTAAGAAGACTAAAAAAGTGGGGTTTTATCGGTAAGGGTGTTTTGAAAAAACAGTAATGGCTACCCTTTTTAGAACAAAGTATTTTTTTTTCATTCTCTCCTCTTGTTGAAGTTACTTCCATAGCATAAAATAAATATTTCTTTTTATCAAAATCATGTCCTTTGCTTTTAGTAAAAGGATACTCTCTATTTTTGCCTTTTATTTTCCAGAATCTTTTTCCAAGTTTTGCTATAACCCAATCGCCCCTATAAACATAAGGGCGCATTTTCTTCATACATCCATGATTTCCAAGTTCTAAAGTTCCATTCTTTTTTATGAGCGGGTCGCCTTCTAAATGGGTTATTGTATAGCTACGAAGGTATTGCATAACTAATTATCACTTCAAAATGTTTTTAATTAAATTTTGATTTAAGAATCAGAGACTTTTTTTAACTGTTTCAGTGTTTTAATTCCTTTTTGTGTGATTTTGTATAATCTGAAGTTTCTGTCTTTTGGGTTAATGCATTCAAGGAAGCCTTTTTCTTCAAGTTGTTTTATGCTTCTGCTTGCAGTGCTTTTATGGTCATCCAATAATTTTGCAATAGTTGAAGGATTTCTTGGTTCTTTTTCAAATAATTCCAAGATTTTTTTTCTTTTTTGAGACCTTAAAACAAAAATTGCTTCTTTCCACTGCATGAAAAAATTAGGGTTTAACTATTAATTAATTCCATAATAACACTGAATTAACAACAGTTTAGCAGTAATGAAACATAACTTTATATATGGGTAAAAACATAGAAAATAACAGAATAACAAAAAAAGTATTAAATAGAAGTAAAAGCATATAAAATAGTAATAAATGTAGTTCAGAGGTGGTGAATTGAAGAAAAAAATATTGTTATTAATTGCGTTTTTTTCACTCTTGCTTTCAAGTGCAAATGCGCTAGTATTAAGCACAACTCCCGGACAAGAAAGCACAACAACAATCTCCGCAACACATTGCAGTGATAGTGAAGGAGCACCCTTTGTGTTTAATATCACTAGTGATGACGATTACGGTATTCTGTGTTGGTATTATACTAACGAGGATGCTACAAAAAAACAGCTTACTCCGGCTTGTCTAAGGCCATATCAACAAGGAACCTACACTGCTAGAATTACACCTCCCAGCCCTGGCACTTCAAAAACTGTTGACATCCAACTGGAGTGTTACAATTTTGGGCATTGGAACCTCCTTGACGGTTATGTTGACACTTGTGAAGATGAGTGGGCAAACAATTATTCTGCAGCAATGGCTGTACCACCAATGAGTGGGGGATCAGACCCTGCTCATACTATTGGTGGTTGGCCGGGGTTTGCACTAAGATATGCTAAAATGGATTGCCCACAAGCGAGCATAACTGTAACTGCAAGTCCTTCTACTTTTGATTTGATTGTTGGAGAGTCATCAAATACTGCAGTTACCGTTAAAAACAATGGGCCAAATATCGTTACTTGTCAATATAAAAGTGGCAGTGGCAGCTGGTCCAATCTAGGAAGTGTTTTATCCGGCAGCACAAATTCTACACCGGATATAAAAATCACGGCACCGTCATCCGGAGAAGGCCAAACGACAAATACTATCTCAGTTAAATGTACCGACAGTGTCACTGGTTTTGAAACGCAAGGAGATGCGGTTATTACAATTAAATACTCAGCAAACTCTGTGCAAGTCGCCTTGAATAATGCTATTAACATGATCAATGATGCAACAACAGCAGTTTCTAATGCCCAAACAAAAATTCAAGAAGCTTCAAGTATAGGTGCAGATGTAACTTCTGCACAAAATAAATTGAATCAAGCTCAAAGTTATTTGGATACTGCTAAAAGCCAAAAGAATAGTGCAGAAACAAATCGTTCAGAGAACGAAGCGAACAATGCTTACAATAGTGCGCAAACTGCCAAGACTTATGCAACTGACGCTTTGAATGAGTCAAATAATGCAATTCAAAAAACACAGCAATGTAAACAAGAAGCAAACAATTTAATTGATCAAGCTAATACTGCAATCTCGGCAGCTGAAGCCGAAATTGAGCGAGCTGACTCCGTTGCTGTTGAGCAAAAAATTTCAACGGTTTTAGCAAACACTATTTTAGAAACTGCAAAGGGGGATGTCGCAGATGCAAATAGTTTTGTAACAAACGCTTCGATATCTCTGGGGGCAGGCAACTGTGAAACTGCCAAAACAAATGCAAATGAAGCTATTACAAGGGCCCAAAAAGCGGAGCAGACAGCCGAACAAGCAGCTGAAAATTTTCAATCAGAGAGCTTCAAAGAGCAAATAATTTCCTCAGAATTAAACAATGCTCAAACAGAGATTAGTAAAGCTGAACAAACATATCAGAAACTTACAACTGTAGTGCGAGGGATGAGAAAATACTCTGATGTGGTCACTACATTGACAGAAATCGATGCCCAAAAAACAAAACTTGACAGTGCCAAAGACTATTATTCTGACGCGGAAAATAGGTCAAGTGCAGGATACAGTGACGAAGCATTAAGCAATGCCGTTCTTGCGAGAGATACTGCAGCAAGTGCACGTAACAAGTTAGATAGAATTGTGGAAAACATGAAATACTCAATTTTAGACGATCTAGATAAAAGCCTTGCTGACGCTAAAGCTACGATCAATAACGCTGATCAAACAATTCAAAATGCAACCAATACATTTGGTTCAACTCCTGAAAAAATAACAGAAGCACAAAATGCAATCAGAGATGCAAAAGCCCAACTTGAAATAGCAAAAACAACTATTACCGCTGCAAAAGCAGCAAGCTCTTTGTCAGATTTATTGGACAGTTCAGCTAGCGCGTTTGAATTGATGGCAGTAGTTGGAGAAAAAATTCAACAAGCTGTTGACTCAGCTAACTCAGCAAATACAGATGCAACTGTTAAAACTGTTGGTGGTTTAGCCGTTGCCGTTGCAGCCGGAGGCGGTGGATTCCTTTACTTGAAGAGAAAGAAAAAGAAGAAAGGAAAGCCAGGTAAAAATGAGGAAGTTGCAAAAGAATCAAAGAAAAAGTTTCCCGAAGAGACTGAAGAACAGAAAAAGAGGAATAAAGAAAAGTCCTTGACTTGCCCAAAGTGTAAGGTCAATGTCGGAAAAGACTGTAAATTTTGCCCAAATTGTGGAAAGGAAGTTTTGTGAGATAAGGTGAGAAAAGGTGTTTGTTTTATCTCTTGTAGTTTTTGTAGCTGTGTTCTTTGCAGTTCTTTGGCTAGCAGATGCATTCCTAACACTTAAATCCGCTAAAAAGATTGGCGCAATAATTGAAATAAACCCAGTCCTTAAAGTAATACTCTCCTTCAGAGGAAAATTTTTCATAATATTCAAGCTCGTGGAATTGCTTGTTTTCGGAGCGCTTATATTTTATATAGCCTTTACAGATAGCGTCTATCTACTATACTTGTTGTACTTCTTGATTTTAGTCTATGGAATTTTGGTGGCACAAGGACTCAATGTTTATTCAAAAATTTTCCAAAGCAATAAGCCCACAGTAGTGCTATTTGTAATCGCAGTCTTATTTGTGCTGTTCTTTGTAAACCTTAATTATTCAATTTTTTATAACTCCGTTAAAATTGCAGAGGAAACAAACAAATGCAACAATGAATATGCGAAACTATACGGCGAATGTAAAGGAGAAGCCCCACAAAAGAGTTTTCGTGTTGATCCTTTTGATTTGAACATTACTATTCCAGGGGGTAATTAAAATCAAAAAAATTGCTCTAATTTTTGCTGTGCTGCTCTTTTCAAGCTTTGCCTACGCATTAAATTTAGAATTACAAATAATACCGATTAAAACAGCATTCACTGATGAGGAAAACATTCTTTTGGATGTAAACATTGTAAGCTATGAACTATTTAGCAATACTGAGAACACAAGATTGATTGTGAAAGTAAGAGACCAGAACATAATTCAAGACGTTGGACTTGTAAAGCCAGATGAAATAAAAAGGATGCAAATTAATCTAAATAAGTTTTCAGCTGGAAACTATGCTGCAGAAGCTTTTCTTGAATATGATTTTTTGGGTGTAACTGATCAGACTCAAACGGAATATTTCAATATCAAAGTTGAGCCTTCAACACCGATCGTCATGAAAACATATAACACAATGATTAAGGACATCATAGTGCCAAATAGCACAGAAATAAACAAAGAATTTGAGATAAAGGTAAAAATATTCAACAAGTTGGATGAAGTGCAAGTAGAATTTTTAGTTGGAGAAGAAAAATCAACGCAAACTATAACCGAAACAGGCGATATTGAAGTTTCAAAAAAAATTAAAACTGTAAAGGAGGGTATTCTTCCCTTGGAAATCAGATTGATTTCAAAAGGAATAGTGCAGCATTCTAAAATAATAAATCTAGTTATTGCGAACCCACAAAACTATATGCCGGTTGAGCCAGTTAAATTGGAAATCAAAAAAGGTGAAGTAATAATTGAAGTGGGAAATGAACCTGAAAATATAATTGATGAAATTGGTTGCTTTGTAGTTGGGGGTTGTAAGGGAGACTTGAGCGGACCCGATATAAAAAATGTTTTAATACAGGAATCTTCAAACGAAACTTATTTTGAATTGATAGCAGATGATGCCCAAACGGGAAATTCTTCAATTGAGAACTGTCAAATTAATATTGGGAGCCAATGGGAAAACATGCAAGCGAAGGATGGAACATATGACGCTCCTCTTGAAACCACAAGCTACAGTCTGGCAAAAATTATTTATGAAGACCAGCAGATTATGTTCAGATGTTCAGACTCGCTTCAGAATACAACAACAATAACAACAGAAGTTGTTGGGAAGGAAAAAGGGACAATCAAAATAACTGTTTTAGACAAAGCACTAAATAAGAGAATCAAAGATGCTTTAATTTATTTTGATGGCGAATTAAAAGGAGCTACAAATAGTAATGGAGAAATAACTATTTCTACATATGCTAAGGAATACAATTTGAAAATAAGTACAAAAGGTTACATTAACGCTGAAAAGGCAGTTGCTGTTCAAGAAAATAAAGAAACAAGCGTTGCTGTAGATCTTGAACAGGCTTTAGAGCAGAGATTTGAAGTTCCTGCAGGATTCGAAAAATATGTCAACGCTAAAATGGCATCCCACACAGCCATTCATCCCCAAGAAAAAAGATTGATGTCTTATTCTTTTCCAATAAAAAGCACAAGAAAAGTTGATGTTGCAAAAGACCTGATTGAAAAGGTAGATGAGTACCTAACATATGATTACAGCTGCTTACAAGATCCAAAGCCTGCAACTTGTCAAGCGTGGCATGATTCAGAGTATGATGTAATAGAAACAGGCAAAGGCGTGTGCTATGATTGGGCAACGCTTGGAATATCTTTCACCGATAGCTATGGAATACCAGCAAGATATGTGCGTGGTTGTTGGACTTACAACACACTAAATGGTAAAAAAGAAACAGTTTGTCATGCCTGGGAAGAAGTTTATTTGCCAGAAGAGGGGGGTTGGATGCATCTAGACACTTTATGGAACCAATACAACAATCCATGTGTCTATGCAAGTCAGATGTCAGTAATTTGTGCGTCGAACTTTGATGCTTTTGACCCAAATGAAACAGATTGGCAAAAAATGTGGACTTCTCTTGATGAAAAATATGTTTGTGGAAAACCTTGTGATTTAACTACTACTTTGAGTGAGGAAGAAGGAACTAAGATATTTGCTGAAGGATTTGGCTTTGACTATATATTTGAACTACACTTGGATAATACGCGGGTTAATGTCACTTTTGGAAGGAAATTAACCAGTGAAGAAGAAGCAACCATAAAAGAAAATATTGCAGAGGGCAAATTAAACGAAGGCGAATTAAAAGAAGCTTTGTTGTCTATAGTAAGGCCACAATTTGAGACAATGGGCAGAATTGAAAATGTTACGCTGGAAGAGATAAATGTCCAAGAGCCAAAAGAAATTGAGATAAGATTTAGTGTAGAGTTTGAGAAGCCAATAGACGAATTCAAACATTCTTTCACTATATCTCAGTATTCAAGTGTGGATTATTCATTGGATACAACACAACCAGTCTTTTCGATTGAACCAATTCCAATGAACCGAGAAGGAATTAAATATCATTGGAGGTTTGCTGAAGCGGGGGAGCATACAATAAATGTTACCTTAAAAGAAGAAAAAATTGTGTTCATATTAACGGAAAATCCTTTACTATCATCAGTGATTGAAAACGTTGTAAAAAAATTGAATAAAGCTGAAATAATACTTCTAGCAAATGAGTCCACTGCATTGGATCAGATTGAAGATGGTAACTTTTCAAAAGTCTATTTGCTGGGAAGTTACTCTGAGATTAGTGATTCTTTTGAGAAAAAGATTCTTGAAAAAGGAATCGAAGTTGTAAGGTTTATTGGAAGTACAAGCGAAGTTTCTAGTGATATAGCGAGTTTGTTTTGGTTGAATTCAGAAGAAGCTGTTATTGGAAGTGCTTATGATTTTGAATCTGTAAAACTAGCAAAAAATAAGGCTATTGCAGCAACCTTGCCACTAATTTTATTAGAAGAATCATTTGATGAAAAAACAAAAACAGTTTTAGAAAATATGGGAACTAACAAAATTTATTTAGCTGACCCTAATCAAAAAATATCTGATAGTGTGAAAGAACAAATAAAAACAGTAGCCGGGATAGAAGAAATAGTTTTGGAGAGAGAACCAAAAGACTTAAAGCTAGTTTCCGGGAAAAAGACAAGCCCTATAGACTACTCTAACATCATAATCTTTCTTGTCATTCTTCTTGTTGTTATTTTAGGGGTAGCGTACCTCTACAAGAAAAAACAAAAAAGACAATATTAAAAAACGCCAGTTTCTTAAAATAATAAAATAAATTGTTTGGGCTACTTGAACAAATACAAACTCTGAAACCGAAAGCGTAAAATAATATTTCTGTTAGGGCATACAAGCGTTTAAATTCTAGTTTAAGTATTTGGATTATCTTTAAATTTTTAAATTGAAAAGGCACTTGTTGTTTTTTATTTTCTTTGCTTGAATAAAAAATTATGGAATACAAAAAATTTGATTTAAGGTCATTTGTAAATCATGATGAACCAACTTGGGTGCTTCCTGGTTATATTATCTGGAAAAGAAAAAAAAATATGTTAGCAGTTTTCCCACAACAAATAACAAGAAAAAATTGGAGACATCTACTTGATAATAGCAGAACGGTTAGACGGCATGTTTACACTAAAAGAGGGCAATCAAGTCAACATGAATTAGAAGCAATAATTAGAGCAGGTTATAATTTTGGAACATTTGACATCCAACAATATTTTGTAAACCGGTTAAAGGGAAAAGCAAGGTTTGGGAACTTCATTTCAACAGTAAGGATTGACGGAAAACACACTGATTGGAATCCGTTTCAGTCAACAAAAAAACAAACTGCTCCAGTTTACCATCCGTATCAACCAATTAAAACAACCCAAAAACAAACAGCGCACCATAAATTTTTAGCCGAAAAAAGAGTCAAAACATTCAAAAAATACAGTGTCATTTTTAACAATCTTAAGCGGGTGCAAACACCTTCTCATTTTTAAGAAAAAAGAAGAAGTTGAGGGTCATTGACCCTTTTTTCATTTTTTTTTCTTTTGTAATAATTCATTCAATTCTTTCACAGTTGTAATGCATCCAGAGTCATAAAACTGATTTGATTTTGTTTTCTTTAAAGACGTCATAAGCGTTGGAACGAAAACAAAGTATTGGAATCCTTTTAAAGCCTTCAAATTTTTATCTGAGCTTTCTTTTTGCCAGATAAAATAAACTTTTTTCATTGCATTTCTTTTTTTTCCTTCAAAAAAGTTTCTGTGAACATCGTCTGGAGTGCAAGGCTGAAAACCAGCTGGGTTTGCAAGCTCGTGTAAATTGTTCAACAAATACATTTGAGTTTCGAAATTTCCTCCTTCAATTGTTATTAATATTTCTTCAGTTTTTTTTTGTTTCATTTTCTCAATCCTCCATAATTTTTGTTTTTAAAATCTCAGCTATTTCTTTGCAGTCATCAAAACAAAGTTGTTTTGGATGCATATTCAAATCAAAATCAACTTTGCCGACAAGTTTCTTTAATTCTTTTTTGCTTAAACCAAAATCTTTAAGTAAAAATGTTGTAACTTTCAAGGATTTTGTTTGCCTGCTCCAAACATACAGTTTTCTATTCAAAAGCTTTTCAATCATTGGCAACACCCCCTTCTTTTTTCTCTTCAGATTCAGCATTATCTAAGAACACTGTAAGGTCATCACGAAGAAATTTCAGTTTTCTGTATGCTTCGCCAGTGGTTTTTAGATATTTGTGGCCATGTCGGTAAATCAAATAATCTGAAAAATCCTTGTAAGGTTCTTTTTTTACTTCAGCCATTATGTTCAAAAAGATTGTTGAAAGAATTTGATTCATTACAATAACTCCTTTACTTGAAAGCCTGGAATTTTCAGGCAATTGTTCCTTCATTTTTCTTTTCAACACGTTTTTTTGCATTATACTATGCTCCATTTACACCATCTCCTTGATTTTTTGATATTGCATTCTCTCGGAACGCATACACATACAAAAACGATAAGCAAGTGTTCTGTGCTAATCGTTTAGAGCCATATAAAACACTTTTTTTTAGTGGTAGAAAACAGGCCAGTTTTCTGGAAAAAGGCAAATAATTAATTACTGCCAAAACAATCCCTTCTGTTCTGCCTGCCCTATAAGGGGCTAGTCTATATTCTTTTGATTTCAGTTGTTCTTCAATCATTTTCCTTCAAATCCTCAGCAAAATCTTTAAGTTTTTCTTTTTCAGTTTCTTCTTGTTCAATTATTTTTTTCATTTCATTCAAATCAACATATTTCTTAATTGCATTATTCACTAATTCAGTCATCACTTTAGGATTCAGTGCATCAACTTCCCAACTTTTTTCTCCAAATTTGTTTACGTATTCTTTGGCTCTGGGGTCTTTTAGTTTTGCATAGTTTGGTGGTGGATTAAATTCTTGGACTTGGTTAAAAGTCAGAGCAATATGCACAACCACAACCTCTGCTCCAAACTCATTTAATCTTTCCTGAATATCCCTAACCATATCCAAACCAGAAGGGTCATGGTCCCCCAAATACAACACAATTCTTTTCTTTCCTTCAACAGCCCTAAACCTTTGACCTGCCTCATAAATTGCAGAAGCACTAGAATACCCTTTATTCACTGCAAAAAAAACGTGCCATGTATCAGAAATAGGTTTTAATACAGAAGTCAAAGCATCCTTTTCAGTCCACAACTCCACATAAAACTTTTGATTCTTCCACCTATCTAACCGATAAGAATTAATCGCAGTTTCAACCAAATCAGCAACATTTTCAAACTGGCTGTGCCTTTCCGCAATTCTTCCTCTGTCCTCAATCGCAATCCAATCAATTAAACCCAAATACCTTCCGTCTTTAATTAAATTCCCTAACTTCTTATAGCTTTTCAAATCATTTGGAATCACATCTCTGGCAACCAATTGGTAATACAACTGCCTTAAAGTCAAAATAATGTCTTGAGATTCATATTCTTCAACAACACTAATGGCCTTGACCAACAAATCCTTTGATTTTACTCCTAAATTTTTTGTTCTAAACTGTTCCTTCATTTAAATTCCCTCCTGTAGAGGCCAGTTGCCGAAAAATCATGTGAAAAAAACAACAACCAATCCCGAGAAAAAAAGCTTAATTCTGCCAAAAACAAACCACTTCTCTTTTTTTTCTCTTCAATCATACAAAACTACCTCCAATAAAAGAAACGCTAATTAAGGCATTTCTTTCAATATTTCTGTTCTAAACAAGGTTACCTGTTTTTCTCCATGCCTTTCTTCCAATCGCCCTTTCGTTTCATAATAAATTTGTCGTGTGCTTTCAATTTTTTTTACTGTTTCTTTTTTTAGTTTATCAAAAACTTCCAGTTCGTTGAAATATTGTTTTATTTCTTCGTGTAAACTTTGCAGTCCATTGAAATCTTTTATTTCTTTTTCAGTAACTAAAAAATCTTCTGTTATTACTGTTCTTTGTTCTTCCTCCCCTTCTCTATCAAAATCTAAATCCCATGCATCAAGTTTATCAGTTGGTTTTTCTGTTTTTTTGTTTTTCAGTTTATTCAAATCAGAAATGTGTTTTGCCAAATCCAATTCCTTTGGTTTTTTAGTCATTTTATCATTCTCCTTTTTTATTTTTTTATTCATTTTGTTTTCACCTCTAATTTCTTCAAACTGCTTTAAATCTGCTTTAGGGATTTCAAAACCCCATCCGCCATTCTTTCTCCAACTCCGAGATTTCACAAGATGCCCAAAACACTTTTTGCAAAACACATGCCAAACAGCAGGACGTTTTTCGCCATAAGTTATTGCCTGAAAAGGTTCTGGCTTCCCACAACCACAACAAGTTCCTGTCTTCTGACAATTACAACTTTCAAAATCTCCTATCATTCCTTCTGGTTTATCCATTTTTATCAGCTCCATTTAAATTCAAAATTTCAATATCTTCAATTGAAAAACCTAATTTACTCCAAAACATTCAATCCTCTCTTATGAAAAAATAAAAGTTTTTGAATAAAGCTGTCCAACTGTTCAAACCCAAAAAAGACAGTAGTAACACAAAACAAGGTAGAATAGGGTGAGTAGGTAGAATAGGCAAATTTTAAGGAATTAAGCCAATTCTGGCATATTCTACTAACTCTACTTATTCTACTATACTTTGTTATTCTACTTATTCTACTACAAGTCATAACCATCAAACTCCCATTCTTTGCCGGAAATAAAATTATAAGGTTGATAAAACAAAGAAATTCCTGTAGTGTTTTCAATTAACTCAAATTTTTTTTCTTTCACAATCCAACTTTTACCATTCAAATCAGTTTTTTTCTTAAAACCAAGTAATTCAAAAAAAGGAGGTAGAATATTATCTTTTAAAAGTAAAGAAGTTGGTTCGTAAACGTTGGGCTTTCTTCCTTCAGATTCCCTATAAATTTTATGAACTCTAACTAATTTTTTATCATTTAATTGTCCTAAAAATTTTTCTGTATTCTTAAATTCAGTTCCTAACTCATCAACTAACTCATCAATATTGATTCCTTCAACTGTTCGGTCAAATTTTATTTCCTTAAAATTTCCTTTGGAACGTTTTACTATTGCATCAACAAATTCCTTTTCTCTTGCAGTCAAACCGCCTTTTGTTGTAACTTTGAAGATTGCAGGAGAAAATAATCTGACTATTTCATAATCATCTAAATTTGCTATAAGCCAGTCTTTATCTTTTATTGTTACAACTTTCCTGAAATCTTGGTGTATTAAGCAAACTGTTCTAATCAAACTTAAAAAACTTTGAAAATCCCTATTAGCTCTTGGTAATTGTTTAGGAAAAACTTTACCTATTTCTTTTGAATAAGGAATTATTACTGGCATTGTTTTCAAGTGTTCAATAAAATGTTTTAACCTATAATTTATTTGTTGTTCTTCATCAAATACTCCTTTTTCTGCTAAAAATTCAATAGTGTTTTTAATGTCTTTTTCAGTTGCTTCAATTAAAATAATAAAGCAACGATTAGCAAACTGTCTTTCAATCTTGTCGTTTGCTGTTGTTGTAACAAGCAATGGTTTGCCTTTTACTGTCCATTCTTTTGTGAAGTGTTCTCCCTGACTTTGTTCAGTACTTAAAGAACCTGAACCACCTTCACTCATTAGTGTTCTTATTACGTCTGCTGATTCTGTTGCTCCGTCTAATTCTGTTACTGCAATTATTTTGTTATCCCATGAAATTAATCCATTCTGCATTTCTTTGCTTTTGAATCGGTTTAATGCTTTTTTTGTTATTCCTGACAACATTTTTGTTTCTGTTATGAAAGAGCTTTCAGGCATGTATTCTAAACAGGTTTTTAAAGCCCCACTTTTTCCTCCAGAACTTTCTCCAACAATTACTGTATGAATTGGCTTGTTTGTTTTGTGTGATGTTAATGTAGCAAACAACAAACATTTTTCTATGTCATGCCCTGTATAAAATTTGCTTAGCTCTTTGTTTATTTCATGTAAAGGTTTTGTTCCTAAACTTATATTCTCTAAAAGTCCTTTAGGTCTTTGTAAATTATTTGGTTCAGTCATTCTTTCCGCCACCATTTTTTTCAAAACTTTTTCTTTTTTTCCGAAAATTACCCAAAAAGAAAATCAAAATGAAAAACAATAAAACAAGCAAAAAAATTTGGAGTTCAGACATATTTGTTGCCTCTTTCAATTTCTTTTTTTATTTTGTCTTTGACGGTTTGCTGTATGTCTATTCCTTGTTCTTTTAGATGCATTAAACACGGAAGACAGCAGAAGACCCTCAAATTAAAACCTTCAGTAAACACTGAGTAGCGTCGCTGATTTTTTCCATTGGAACACAAAAAGCAGTTTTTTTTGTCTATAATCAATTTTTTATAAATGGTTTCCTCATTCATGTTTATCACAACGGGGGGCTTTTTGCCTCTCTTTTTATTTAAACTTTTAAACTCTCCTGTTTTTTTTGCTCAATTATTTCGCTCAATTCAACTAATTCTGGGCTGATTTTTTTTATTTTTTTGAAATCAGCTTGTTTAATTATTTCTTTCAACTCCATTCAATCCTCTCCTATAATTTTTCAAGAATTAACCGCCTTTATAAGGTATTTTCTGGGTTCGTTGAATTTTGGATTGCAACATTTTGGGCAATATTTTGGGTTTTTTTTCAGTGAACTCCATTCATAGCCACATTTCTTGCACTCTTGTTTGAAGCGTTTAATGAACTCAATCATGTCAAAATCACTTTTTTTGGTTAAATTTAATAAAACTTGCTCAGAGTTTGTTATTATAGATAGACGATTTTTTTGGTATGTGTTTGAAATGAGGCAGGTTTTGAAAGATTCAGAAGTAGATTTTGAAGCTTCTCAGGAATTTGATTCGTTAATGATTAGCGCGTTGAGCAAAAGACTGCCAGAAATCAGAAAAGAGAATCTTACTAATTACCTAGGTATAAGAAAAAAGTTGTTTGGTCATTTCTTTTTCAATAAAAATTTAAAAATCAAAGAGACTGTTGTTGAACATTTTGTATTTACTTTTTTTTATCCCAGAACAATAAATGAAATGGATACGATTCAAATCCCAAAATTTGAAAGAAAATTAGCAAATTATGAAGCTGTGGGAGAGCCTGAACTGCCTGAAAGAAAAAAAACAAGAGTTGATGACAGGAAAAGAAGGCATTTCCAAACAGGGTGGCATAATGAAATTAATTTTTGTCGCCCTTCTAAATCTTCAAATTACAGACATTATTTTGCTTCCTTAAACTCTGTTTCAGAAGATAAGGCATATAGGCTTATTCTTAATAATGTTTTTTTTAGGGTTTTGTTTTTGAGACCGTTTCATCAAATGTGTGAACTAAAAGATAGAGCCTGTCAGTATGAGGATTTCCAGGAAATCAACGTAAACAAACTGGAAAATGATATAGCCTCTTTCTTATTAGAAAACAAAAATGGTAAAACAATTGTTAATAAAGAAAATTTTTTTGGCTGGTTCAGTGACATTTTAATTAAATCAAATGACCCCTGCAAAGTGATATTTAATAGATACTTATTAGACAGAGAAGCAGATTTTAAAGAGTATGAGGAAATGCTAAGGAAAGATTGTGACAGAATAAAATTTGAGTTTGGAGGAAAATTTATTGATAATAAACAATTATGGGTAGACTGGCAAAAAGAAGATTTTATTAGATTTGCAAGGGTTATATTGAAGGGAATACTTCCTACAGTTGAAAGAAAGCATTATGTTTTTGGTTCTCGGAATGTTTTGAATTGGCATAAGGAAAGGATAATAAATTTTTTTGAGACCAAATTTTCTAAATTGTTGAAAAGGGCAGACGTTTCTGTTTGATTAATTAGGAGTTATTTGTTTTGTAATTCTTTGACTTGTTCTTCTAACCATTTCATTTTTTCTAAAATTAAAAACTCTTTTGTTTCTTTTTCAGCAGAACCTACAATCATTTCTTGTATTTCTTTTCTATCTAAAGGCAAATTGCATTTTTTACAGTATTCTGTGTCCACTCCATAAGATTCATTGCACATGAAACATGTTCTGGCCTGCAATTGTTCGTTTTCTTTTATTTTAGGTTTATCTCCTGTTGCAGAATCAAAATCTTTGTCTTGTTTTACCAAAGTTGTTCTGCCGTACACAGCATACATTCGTGTCCCCAAGTTTCCATGTGTCCTCATTTTAGCTGAACTGTCCGGTAAATTATCCATGCACCATGAAACATGCGTTCGCCTAAAATATAGAGCAGAAATTGGTTCGCCTTCATATCTTTTGCATTCTTTTCCTTCTTTGTTTTTGTATTTAAACCATTTACCATATTTTGCGTGAACAGAAACTTTTTGTAATGCGTGTCTTAACGCAGTGTAATCAAATCTTTTATTTCCTCTTTTATAAAATAATCCTTTTCCTTTGTTTACTTTATTTTTGTGTTCTGTAATATACCATGAAAGAGAACGCTGAATTTTTATTGTTCTTTCCCCTGTCTTCCCTCGCAGAGTTAAATGCACTGCTCCGTCAGAATCTACTGTTACGTCAGAACGCTCTAAATTCAATACCTCTGAAGCTCTCGCTCCGTTCCACAGAACCACTAAAATTGCTTTAATTTGAGTGTCAGCTACAGCTAATAACTTCAAAAACTTTTCTTTGGTTATGAAATCTTTCCTGGAAGGAAGGTTTTTGTAAACAGAATAAGGGTTTTCGACTTGGAATTCTTTTTTGCAGTGTTCTTTAATTATTTTTTCTGCTTTGCTTGAAGGCATTGAATTCCTTAAATAAACTTTAACTGCTTTAAGTATGCCGTTCCAGAAGTGAAGTGAATAAGGTTTTGTCCTTTTTCTTTCAATTTCAGCCATTTTTTTAACTGCTCTTTTAATGTCTTTAACTGAAATTTTTTTCAGAGGAGAATCCATTAGTTCTGCAAAGTATCTTAGACTGTAAGCTAAAGTGTTTTTTCTGTAAATGCTTAATTGTCTTTTTCTGTAAGTGTATGCCCCAACAAAATCAGTAATGGCTTTAGCGTTACCGTGAGGTAATTCTGCAACTCTTTCTAATTCTCTTTTATATTTTCTTTGAATGTTATGTGGGTCAAAAACAGTTTCATCAACCATACAAACCTTCCCCTTTAACTATTATTTAAAACTGAGTGGAAGGTTTGTGGTTAATGCTAATCGCCCTGGCCGGGAATCGAACCCGAGTCACAGCCTTTCTCCCCCTTTCTTTCTTTTCGGAAAGAAAGAAAGTGCTAAGTTACCCCAAAGAAAGAAAACGAAAATGATAGTTGCACTTCAAATA
>Ga0180009_10004334_pt1 | contig 15681 bp, 29 predicted proteins | sample OS_PC_MetaG_FD_123537 | JGI IMG/M metagenome (GOLD analysis project Ga0180009, IMG submission 123537) | Groundwater microbial communities from the Aspo Hard Rock Laboratory (HRL) deep subsurface site, Sweden - OS_PC_MetaG | ecosystem: Environmental > Aquatic > Deep subsurface > Groundwater...
CGGGCCTGGAGCCTGCTCCCTGATGACGCAGCGGACGTGCCCGACCACGGGTACCGTCACCGATACGAACATCATCCAGCTCGGGGGGTTCGCCATCGACCTCGGGGCTGGGACCGGGGGGACTGGGACCCAGAGGACGATCACCGATACGGCCTCGCTGGAGATCACCCGGTTGACCACCCTCCTGACGGCGTTCGTTGCCCCGGGTGCGGTTGGTCTCACGGCCCTGGCCCTCGCCATCCAGGGATGGGACGGCGTCAATATGCAGGTCTTGTCGGTGACCGCTGCCGGGTTCCTGAACGTCGACACCGAGCTTCCTGCTGCACTTCTTCTCGGGGATGGGATGGCCAACCCGACGGTGCCCGGGGTAGCCAGCCACCTCATGGGGTGGGTCCCCGGTGGCGCCATCTGGGAACGCATCAGGAGCAGCGGGACGGGTGCGATTCACACCGACCTCCAGCTGGTCGACGGGGCGCAGCCGGCGTTCGGGGCAGGGCTGACCAGCGCCAACACCTTCCGGGTGGTCAACGCCGTGGGCACAGCCACGGGCGCCCTCGTCGACCCCGACCAGACGGATGCCGTGGTGTGGGCAGCCGACGCCAACCGGAAGTCAACCATCTGCCAGGTGGTTGGCACGACCCAGGTGCTCGTTCGTGAGGGCGCACCCACGGGCGGCGGGGTCCCCGCAACGGCCTGCTGCGGCAGGTTCAACGGCGGCACCCTGGCAAACGACGGGACCGGCCAGTGGTTCGAGGTCACCTCCTCGTCCGCCGTCTACCTCTACGACGTTGCGGGTGCCGGGAACGCGGACGTGGCATGCACTTTTGAGGTATTCCCGTGACGTATCTACACAGAATCCTCGCATTCCTCCTCGTCCTGGCCCTCTGGTCCACACCAGCCCTCGCCGTCGGCCCCGTGGGTGGTGGAGGTGCTCCTGGCTGGACGCAGATCTACGGGATTCAGCCACGCCCCGAGATGCACTATCTTCCCTACCACGCCGATGCCACGAGCGCAGAGGGTGCGCAGACGTGGACTCGATTCCTGATCAACGACCTCCCTGGGATCGACGGCCCGGGGTGGGACCTGCTGGAGTGCCGGATCACACTAGGTGGAGCGGGAAGGCTCGTACCGGCGGACTCGCACGACCTCGACTCGCTGCCCGGTGCCGCTGTGGCGCTGGCGACGAACGACGATTGGTGCGTGCTGCGGGCTCTCACCGGGGATGGCGGGACTCGGTGGGTGCTGTATGTAGAGCTTCAGTCGGCAGCTGCTATCAATGTGGCGGTCTGTCCGCTCGACAACTGGGCGACAGGGGGTGCTGACGCAAGCCCTCCTGCGTGGATGGCGGGGTGCTTCGGTGGTGGCGTCGGTCTTCTTACGGCAGCGGGTACTTTGATTTCTTTCCCTTCCGGGAACGGCAACTATTCGGCCATTGCTGATGTGAGCATGGTGCAGCTCTTCACGGACATTGGAGGAATAGTACGCTGGGGATACTTTGGAGAGCTTGATGGCTGCGGGACGGACCGAACAACACCAGACACCCGGTGCTTTGTGGCCTTTGACGAGCCGACCATTTCGAGATCCTATGGGGCGCAAACAGCATTCAACCGGCTATCCCCGGTCGATTCTGCCACGGCCTTAAACGATGGCCGTATGGACGTTCCCACTACATCAGCGGTGACGACATCTGTCATCACACAGACGTTGGATACGCAACTGGGTGGTCAGCAATCCTGGCCGCTATTCATCCAGTTTTTCCTTGCGGGTCATGACCATGTGGCCGGGAAGCTACGGGCTTGCGCGGGCATGGCCAGCGACGTGGGCGCCGTGGGTCAGACGGCCGATCTGTGTACGCTTGCGGTGAGTTCTGCGGCTGGAGCCAACACCGGGCTGCTCGTGCTTCCATGGGACTGCGCCACTGCGTATCCAGGAGCAGCGGCTATCACAATCTCGCACGGTGGCTGGAAGGCAGTCCCGGCCGACTGGATCGTGCCCGAAGGGGGAAATTTATAATGGCAACCAACACCACACTGATCGGATCGGTAGCAGGAGCCGCAGTGCTGGCCGCAGGCGTGCTCGTGGGCGTGCTGACCGCACCCTCGCCAGCGCCAGCCACGGACCGCCTCACGGCCGAGCAGACACAGGCGTGGAAGGATCTGGAGACGATCCAGCGCTCCATCTCCGAGGTGCAGGAGGCCCGTCAGGAGCTTGTCAGAGCCTGGGCCCGGGTGACGGCTGCACGAGAGGAACTACGGAGTGCCCAGGCCGACCTCGCCGTGATGGAGACCGCATGGCCAGCCCTGCGAGCAAAGGGGCTGGAGGCCAGAGCCCGGTGGGTCGAGGTGCGACAGGTCGAGATGCCGGTGGCTTTGCGGGGATCGCAGTGGGCGGGGATGGACCGGGTAGTCGAGAAAGAGATCGAGACGGAGGAGACGCCATGAAGGCTTTGAGGCTGACAGTCGCGCTGATCCTGATGCTCGCGAGCGCCACCGCGTGGGCGGTGAAGCCAATCTCTGGGATCACGGTCTCGGGGACGACCGCATGGACCTTCGTGGCCTGTACCCGGGTGGCCGACGATACCTTCACCGTCGAGAACACCGCGGCCAACGTCGCCGTGGTCAAGACCGGTGTGGGCTTCCGCACGGCGGACGTTCCAGGGACGTGGCGCTACTCTCAGATCACAGCCGCCGTAGCTGCGGGTGCGACGATCACCCTGACGCTTGCCGGAGTACCGCTCACTGCGGCCTTCGACCAGCACTGTCAGTGGTCCTTGCCATCTCAGGTCTTCAGCCTGCCGTGGTCCTTCCCTGGACAGTGGAGCGACGGAGCGTCCGCCACGCTGATCCTGTCCGACCTGCTGTTCTCTTACTTGTGGGGGGCCAGCCAGGCGTACCTCGTGAGGATCAGGGCCATGGAGACGACGGCGGACAGCGGGGCAAACGAGCCGAGGGTCAATGCCGTCGTGGACGGGGGCGCTGTCTGTACCGCGAACGCTGGCGCCGGGCTGGAGATGCCCGATCCCGTCGCGTGGGTGGAGACGACGACGGATATCGACCCGGCCACCTATGATATCGGGCTGGACTCGACGCTGGAGGTGAGCACCGACGCGAACGGCTCCAACAATGACAGCTCAGATCTGTCGCTCCTCCTGACCTTCGTGCTGGAGTAGACCATGAAGACGATTGCACTGATCCTGTCCATGCTCCTGCTGTCCTCAGCGGCGTACGCCGAACGGGTCAAGGGCGAGCGCAACCCACGGCGGCAGTCCTACTACCTCCAGACGGAGGCCGACGGCTCGAAGACGGCATGGTGTGTCTACGGCGACACTGGCCGGAGGCGGCGTGTGGCACTCGACGACAACGGGCTGGCGTGGTGGACGAAGGCCGGCGGGAAGGCCGAGGTGAGGGCTCACAGGGCAACGCCCAAGCCCCGGATCACCGCCACCCAGCTCCGAGCCCAGGCCAACGAGATGGCCAGGCCCGAGCGTGAGGCGCTGGAGGTGTGCAGGGCCGAGGTGTTCGCCGCCGAGGTGGCAGGCTCGCTCGTGGCGCCCGATTGCACCGCAGTGGTCGAGATGTGGCAGATGCGGGTCGAGCAGGCTGAGGAGGCGCTGCGAGGCCGGTACGAGGTCGTGCGATGAAAGCGCTCATCATCGCGCTGGTCCTGCTCTGGGCGTCCGTGGCCGGGGCTTCCGGGCTCGTGATCGGGACGGGCTGCACTGGCTCTCCGTGCGGGAACTCGCACGCATTGACCATAATCAACGCCGAGCCCTTCGCTGGCGGGACATTCATCGACACCAGCAGCTACGCCCGTGTGGTGACGAACGTCGGTGTCACCCAATCTGCGGCCCAGGTGAAGTTTGGCACGCAGAGCATGCGGGTCGATGCCGTAAACGATAAGATATCGATCCCAGACGACCCTGTATGGATGCTTCCGACCGATTTCAGCATCTCGGTATGGGTTTACATCCCAAATGTCCCCGGAACGATCGTTTATTTCTTTTCGCAGGAAAGCGCTGTTGCGTGGAGATTGGCGATGCAGCCGTCCAGACAGGTGATCTGGACGATGTGGGATGCCGGTGCGGTCAATTTCTTTACTATCACGTCGGCGATTGGTGTCGTCCCGCTTTCCTCCTGGGTGCTAGTCGAGGTGACCAGAAGGGGGAATACTGGCAACATATGGATCAATGGGACTTCTGTCGGGACAGACGCAACTGCAGCGGGCGTGGCGGGGGATAGTGCCGTAGACCCCTCGATGAACAAGGGGACTCCATCCAATGGTCTGGACGATGGATACTACGACGCCTGGACCATCACCTCCGGCGGCTGGGCATGGAATAGGAACCACTCGCCGCCAAATCGCCGCTGGTGACGCCTTGACGACCCGCACCTCCCAGGCTACCCTGAGAGTACACCGCCGGATGCGGGGGACCGGGGCCGCCACCTCGCCCCCGCAGTCCGGCCCCTCTGGCGGGAGGTGACTGATGCGCTCGACCTGCTCAATTTGCATACCCGACCCCTCGAATCCCGACTGCCGACGCTGCGACGATGCGCCCATCGCTAGCGCCCTCCACCTCCATTGGGGGTGCGGACAGCTGCGGTCCCTTCCCACCCGGGAGCAGGAGCTTCGGGCTCGTGCTGAGAAGGCCGAGGCGGAGGTCGAGCGACAAGAGCGTCGGGCGCTGGACGCTGAGGAGAAATACCGCTGGATGGTCGAGCATGCAGCCGACCAGCGGTTGGACGGCTACCGAGAGCTTGGGTCCCGGGCAGCATGCGCGGAAAATGAGCGTGACGCAGCCATCGCCGAGCGCGAGCGGCTCCGGAATGGGGTGGGCTGGTTGGTTTTCGAACGCACGGTGCAGACACGGTGTGGATGCCCGCAGTGTACGATGAGCGTGGGTGCTGTGGCCGACGAGGACGGGCTTGTTGGTGATTGCGTCATCAAGAGATGTGTGGAGGTCCAATCGTGACCAAGGAGCAGGAGCTGCGGGCCCGGGCTGAGCGGGCGGAGGCGGAGGTCGAGCGGTTGCGCGTTGCGCCCGGAGGATCGCTGCTGGTGCGGGCTGAGAAGGCTGAGGCTGAACGTGACCAAGCACAAGCCCAGGTGATGGTCGAAGGCCACGCCCGGCTGGCTGCAGAGGCCGAGGTCGATCGGCTGAGGAAGATCCTGGGAGATTGGCAGGCTGCCGCCACGGCCCATCGTCAGATCCGAGACGTATATACGACGGCGAGTGACCCGGAATCCCCAGAATGAGGTTCTGACCATGGGACGAAAACCACCCCCCAACCCCTCCCCCGCAGAGCCCCCACGAATCTGGAAGCGGTGGGGATGGGTGCTTGGCGTTCCGGTGGCCCTTGGTGCCTTGGTGGGCGTGATTTGGCAGTGCGGAGGGTGGATGGTGGCGCAGGCTGACGACCATTACGAGACGACGGAGTCTGCAATCCGGGAAAGGGGACACGCCAAAGAAGAGCGGGATCGGATTGAGCGAGAGGCCAAAGAGCGCTCTGCCGCCATCGACCGGAAGGCAGAGCAGGAGCGAGGCAAGCTGGCGCTCCAGCAGGCAGCAGACCGGGGGGTGCTCAAGCAGATCAACGAGAGGTCAATCTCCTCCCTGGAGATCGTCCAGGGACTGGGGATCCAGAGCGGCGTGCGGGCTGCCCGACGGGTACCGCGCAGGCTGCTTGTGCGGCCCCCGCTGGACACCGGGGTGGATGGAGGTGCGCCGTGAGCTGGTACACCATAACCGGGGCAAACGACTGCACTGCGATGGCCGACATCGGGAATGTGGTCGTCTACCAGACCGAGTGGCATGATTCGACCCTGCTCTCCCGGATGGAGTCGGACCTACGTCTCCGGCCGTACCGGTGCGCTCAGGCGGAGATCGACTACGAGGAGTGGCGAGCGGCCCTGCCTCGTCCCTGGCCGACCATGTGGACCCCTCGATGCGTGCCCTTTCCTGTTCCCCGGGCCCGGCAGCGGAGCTGGACAGTGAGCGCTCGGGTACAGCGGAGGCTGGCTCGGGAGGCGGGGATGCAGCAGTGAGCACATCAATCCGTTTCGACGGAACCCCGGCGTGTGCCAACGACAAGGAGATCCCATGCGACCACTGACCATGATCCTCTGCGCCGCCATCGTGGCGCTCTCCTTCCTGATCCCGACGCTGGCCGTGATGGCCATGGCGCAGGCCGCGGACGTAGCACCCATCGTGCCCCCATCCGTCTGGGCCGACATCCTGACGTCCCTGCTCCCGTACGTGATCCTGCCCGTGGGGGGCATACTCTCGGCGGTCCTGATCTGGCTCGGCAAGCTCCTGGCCACGAAGCTCGGCATCCAGATCAGCGCCGAGCAGGAGGCGGCCATGCGCCGGGCCATCCGGGCCGCGGTGGCGGGTGCCGAGGAGCTGGCGGCGGCGAAGTTGAAGGCGGGCGCGCTCAAGCCGGTCGGTGCTGACAAGCTCCAGATGGTCGTGGACGCCGTGACGGCGAAGTACCCGAAGGTGCTACCGGACGAGCTCCGGCAACTGATCCACGAGGAGCTGGGGGCGATCTCCGGGGCCGGTGCTACCGGGGAGTCGAAGGTAGGCTAGGCTACTCCCCGTCCCATCGCCGGCGAGGGGCGTGGGTGGGAGGAAGCTCCAGGACGACGACCCTCTCGCGCTCCCGATCTGAATCCAGCGGGACCTCCTCGATCCTCGGGTAGTACTTGCCGCAGCCCCGGTAGACGTACTCTTCCTCGCCCGCCTCCCTGGCCTTCTCCTCGGTCGAGTACACGCCCCGGATGTAGCTGTGCTGGTTGTACACCCCCCAGCGGAACATGGTCACCACGTAGACCTTCTCGGGCATGCTTCCCTCTCGGTAGGATAATGGAGCCGCCGGTGGGAGTCGAACCCACAACCTGTCAATTACAAGTCGACTGCTCTCCCAGTTGAGCCACAGCGGCCTACCTCCTCCTACATCTGAGCCGCCAGCAGGAATCGAACCTGCAACCCCCCGAATACGAATCGGGTGCTCTACCGTTGAGCCATGGCGGCAACGCCTCCCTCTTCCATGCCAGATCGGGGCGTGGTGTCAAGGCTTGACGGACTCCCGCAATAATTGCGTGTATGGCACCCACCTTGCGTGTAGGGCCGGAATCTGGTAGCCTGGGCCTGAAAATGCGAAGGCTCGGAGGGGGATCAACCTCCGAGCCTTCCTTCAACGCCCGTGCAGGAGGCGCCGATGACACAATCCTACCCGACAGACCGGCGGACGTCAACGGCCCATGGAGGTCCGCGATGTCCAAGCCGAGCTATACTCAGGGATGGTTCAAGATGCCTCGGGAATGGGCCTTCTCGGGGGAGTTGACGCCCAACGAGAAGGTCGTACTCATGGTGATCCTGGCCCATTGCAACGCCATCCGGGACGAGGACTTCCACTGCTGGGTGGGGAACAAGCGCATGGCCACCGAGAGCGGCATCTGCTTCCGGACCGTCCAGTACGCCGTCGCCTCGCTGGAGGAGAAGAAGTACCTCAAGGTTGAGAGGGGAGCCCATAGCCGAAGAATCCAGATCCTCAAGGTGGCCGAAGGTGCTGATCCGAAAGAAGCAGGGGTTGTCCGGCAACGGTCCAAGAAGGTGAAGTAGGGTGCAGCAGATGCACCCCGGGTGCAGCAGATGCACTCTAGCGTGCAGGACGTTCACCCTGGACGGTGCAGCAGATGCACCCGAATGAGAATAAGGAACCGAGACTCAATGAACGTGAATCTTCTCAACAAGGGCCGATTGACGATCCACTCGGCAGTAGAAGACCCTCGCGGCCGGAACCGGAACACCCCGAGCCCAGCCTTCATGGCCTGCCGGATCGATGCTTGCGCCCACCGGCCGTCGTGGTAGGTTGTCCATGACAAGGAGGCACCATGAGCGACACGATCCCCTTCCTCTTCTGGGCCCGAGACGGTTCGCACCCAGGGCCGTGGGTATCCGACGAGGAGATGATCCCGCACAAGGCCGGCGACGTGGCGGCGTGGCTTCGGCCGGTGTCGAAGGGGGACTGGTACAGCTACGCTCACTGCTGGTGGCACGACCCTTCGGGGGTCGTCGAGCAGGGAACGAGCAAGATCCCGTTCGAGGCGGCCCACTTGGCCATGAGCTGGTGGAGGAGCATGTATCCGTCCTACATGGACGGTCGGCAGGACAGCGACGGCCTGGAGCTTGCCGACTTCCGCTTCGTGCTCCCTGGGTACGTGCTGACTTCCGCTTCGTGCTCCCTGGGTACGTGCCGGTGGAGGAGCACGAGTCGCTGAAGGCCGAGGTGGATCGGCTGCGGGCCGAGATGTGGAGGAGGAGGAACGAATGCCCATCACCCTGACACCCATAGTGTATGCCATCGAGGGCTCTGACCTCACCATCGAGAGCCGTGGCCCTGGCGCATGGGTGGTGCGGACCCAGTATGGCGACGTGCTCGGCGTCGACGGTGCGTGGGATTGGGAGCCGATGCCATCGAGCCGGACGCCCGAGTTCATCTCCAGAACCCGCCACACCCTGGAGCGAGCTCAGGAGCTGGCGCTTGCTGAGATCGAGAGGACCCATGCGTGATCCCAAAAGAATCGACGAGATCCTGACCGCCCTCCGGGTCTACTGGCTGGCGAACCCCGACCTCCGGCTGGGTCAGATCGTCTGCAACATCGCATACGAATGGGGGGGAGATCCGTTCCACATCGAGGATCACGAGCTGCTACGTCGGCTCCAGAGGACACCATGCTCCCCTACCTGATCGCCGCCGCCTTCGTGGCAATCCTCATCCTGGCCCTCTGGCTCTGCTGGAGGGAGTGGACCCGAAGGAAGGCGGCCGAGGCGAAGTCGAAGGAGACCCTCCGGCTGCTCAAGAACGCCCGGGTCGCCCTGGACCGAGCCGCCCACAAGGCCGCCATGCTGGCCGAGCGTCTCGCGGACACCGAACGGAAGCTCGAGCACGATCGGGCAGCTGCCAAGCTCGAGGAGGCCCCCGATGAAGAAGTGCTTGCCCGTGGTGATGCTGTTGCTGCTCGTCTCATCGCCGGGGATGGCGGAAGTTGACCCCGCCTGGCCGTCCTACAAGCTGACCCCAGGGCCCAAAGGGGAGCCCCTGGCCTACGTCGTCCACCCGATCTACTACCGCCGCCTTCTGCTCGCCGCCGAGACCGATCTCCCGTCCGCCGAGAGGCTGCTGATCGACTGCAGGGGGCTTCTGGACGTCTGCCGGTCCAGGCCCCTGGAAGATCCCACGCCGACGATTGTGGAGCCACCCTCGGGCCTCTCTGGCTATGTGGCGGTCGCTGCTCTCGGGGTGCTCGTCGGGGTTGTGGGTGGGGTCTGGGGGTGGGTGGAGTTGGGTGGAGTCAGGTAGGGTCAGGTAGGTAGGCCTTGACGACCCGGTCCACCGCGGCCCAGGCGGCCTCTGCCTCGACAGAAGCGACCACAAGCGACAGGTGGGCCCCGCATTCGCAACGGTGATCAAGGGGAGACGTGGGCTCTCCGGGGGATGGGAGCCGGTACGGGGTCGGTCGGTTGCATCGGGTGCAGGGAATCATCCTTTCTCCTTCGCCCGCCGTTGATCGGCCGCATGATTCTCGTACCAGTCTCGGAGCCGCCGGGTGTTCTTCTCGGCCGCCTCCACGATCTCCATGGTCAACTCCTTCTTCGTCCAGCGGTGGACCCCTCCCTCGCATCCGCCGTCACACCAGACGAAGTGCAGGGCGTCCATCTCGATGTTGCGGGCGTGGTTCGCCTCCCGCTGGATGGTGAGCTGCCGGCGGAGTTCCTTGCATTCAGGACAGCTCATTTCCCGATCGTCACCTTCTCGCAGCCCTCCTCCTGAAGCACCATGCTTGTGGCGACGAGCCACCGCTTCCCCCACGCCCGGAGCGCCTCCCTGAGTTCGGCTTGGGCGTCGGCCCCCTCGATCTCCTGCACCTCCACAATGGAATCATCAACGGACAGATCCCCGCTGGCGGCATCGTCGATTGTCTCCAGAAGCGATTCGATGTCGTCCGGCAGATACTCACACGGGTCGATCCACTCGTACCTCCCGACCAGGATCTCCTTGACGTCGTAGCCCTTGGCATCTTCCAGGGCCTCCTCTCGGGTGTCGAAGGGCCCATGGCCCTGGGCTTTGTCCGGCTCCATCCAGCCCCATTCTTCGCTCATGATCTCCTCCTCACGCTCCGGACCCACTTCTGGGCCCCGCGGACTTCTCGGCTATAGACACAATCTGTCCATTTCATCGCCACGTTTCCGCACCCGTAGATGCAGAGAGCACGATCCCATGATCCTCTGGAGTATCTCCGGTGCAGGTGGGCCAGGATCAGAGCGGCGGCCAATGTCCCTGTCCGCTCGTCGAGCAGATCCTCTGGACGGTGGGCGGTGTCCCGCTCTCGGAGCCACTTGCCCCATGGGATCCAGCAGACTTGCCCGGATCCCCAGCAGCCCGAGCCCTTTCCTCCTCGGACCGGCAGCACCCTCGTCTCCCGGACGATCAGGCCGGCGAGAAGCTCGGGGTCCACGCCGGCCACTCCGGCCGCCTCGGCGATCTCGCCCCATGAGCGGTGCAGTCGGGGCTCGACCGACGGGTGGTAGGCCAGGACGGCGGCCAGGAGAAGAGAGGTCACCACAGATCCTCCTGAACGGCCTTGCGCTCGGGCTGAAAGAGATCGCCTTGGGCATACGCCTGTCGGATGCGCTCACAGGCTATCCGGAAATAGCCCTCGTCGATCTCGATCCCGACGAACTTGCGACCGAGTTTGACGCAGGCAATCCCGGTGGTACCGCTGCCCATGAATGGGTCGAGGATGGTTTCTGCGTTCCCGGTGAACGCCACGCACCAAGTAAGCAGGCCAACTGGCTTCTGGTGCTGGTGAAACCACCCGTCCCGCTGTCTCATGAATCCATGATATGCCTCACGATGCACTCGAATTGTCCTGACAGTGTTCGTCCATGCAAGCTCTGCTTGGCTATGCCGGCTTATCTCCGGGAACGTCTTGTCCCACACTAGCCACCCCGTGGACCTCAGGAGTTGGTCGCAGAAGTTGTTACCGCCCCACACCACCGCTGGGTATGCGGACATCCAACGGACGTCCGGGGGCTCCATGTCGTTGGCGATCCCGCCGCCCACCTTGCACATTCGTCCACTGCCTGGGTTGTGATTCACCCCATACGGAGGATCCGTCACCACGGCATCGACCCGCCCAAGCGTGGGCAACACGTCCATGCAGTCGCCGTGGTACAGGGTACAGTCCCCGATCTCGACGCGGGCGATGCTACCCGAGGGAGAAGCGGTCCTTGTTCGAGCAGCTCTTCGCCTCGATGGCGATGGACCGGCCGCCCTTCACCGTCCCGACGAAGTCGCAGCCCTGGGGGGCCGTACGAACGGCAGTGAACCGGCCATGCTCGTCGGTGGGTCCGATCTGCATTGTCGGAGTCTCGGCTCTGCGAATCCACGCGAGGCCCTCAATGTAGTAGACGTCGATCGTCTGCTGGATCTCGGCCTCCCATGCATCCCCGGCTTGCTTGCGGGCGGCCTGGAGGCCAGTGCCCTTGCTCCATCCCTTGGTGGCCATCACTTCGCTCCTCTGACCGTAGCGGCCAGCTTGCGGATACAGAATACACAGACCCGGCGAGCGGTCTCTTTGACCAGCTTCACCTCGACCACCCTGGCACAATTCCTTTGGCAGAGGATGCAGAAGCCCTCGGTGTCCGGGGCCAGGGTGAACTCTGGGGGCGGCCTCACCATGGGCTGTCGGGTCCCTCGGGCCATTCCCGGACGAGGAGGCCGGCTGGGGGGTTCGACCGATCCGGCCCCTTCTTGAAGAAGAACGGGGTCCCCGCCGCCTTGCACTGTTTCAGGAGATCCCGGGCCCACTTCGGATCGAAGGGTCGGGCTCCGGGGCCTTGCTCTGCGCCACAGACGACCCAGTCCAGGCCATCGAAGGTCATCGACGAGCTGCTCCAGTGGCCCAGGACGTTGACCCTCGGACCGCCCTCCCCCTGTCGAGTGTGGTAGGTATCCATCGGCCCCAGCATCCCCTCGACGCTGATCCCATGGACGACCGCCGGGCAGGCGAGGAGGTCGTCGATCCGCTGCTCCAGCCAGTACTGGCTCTCGCATGTGGCCAGAAACCACACGTTCGGGAGGGGCCAGGGCTGCCCCTCGGGAAGGAATGGAAGATCGGCCAGATGGGCGGCATGTAATTGGCAACGATTGAAGGCGTTTCCGGGAAGAGTGGCGTTGAATGGACGATCGGCACTTCTCGCCCACTCGAACCAGAGCCTAGCCCTCCCTGGCCTCTTCGTCAGGATGATGAAAGTTGACTCCCGCCGGGCAGCAAAGCACCCGAAGACCGCGGCGATGAACTCAAAGGGCACGCCCTCATGGAACAGGTCGCCCATCGAGGGGACGAACACCCGCTCCCCAGGCTTGGCCTTGAGCAACTCCGGGAGCCGGTCGGGCCGGATCGTCACCCGGAAGGGGTCGTCGGCCGGGTAGCCGCACCGGCCGGCGAGGCGCTTTGCCATCCGACAGGCATAGCATCTCTGGCATGCTGACGGGTGCTCGGGGTGCTCGATGGGTGTGCAGCCGTGGACCACGTTGACGGTCCGGTCGCACCACTCGATCTTCCCTTCTCCCTGGATGTTGCTCATTCCTTCTCCCAAGCCCACAGGCATTCGATCAAGGCCTTCTTTGCCGCCTCCGGTTCCAGGATCCCGCCTCGAACATGGCGAGTCCCCTCGGCCCGACGCTTTGCAACGGCAGCCGACTCGATCCCATCCGCCCAGGCCGAGAGCATGTCGGCCAGAGGAGCGGCCTGGTCCCCATCGGCGGCGTACAGGTGCAGGCTCATCCCGGTGAGCGGGTTTGCGATATCCAGGGCCACGCCCTCGGGCCGGACCAGAATACTGACCCAGGAGATGCCCAGCTCGTGCCAGTGCTTCGCCCTCAGCACCTCGGCAAAGCAACCGCCGCCGGCTGTCGGCACCCCGACCCGATCCAGGGCTCGGATGATTCGCTGGCGGTGGGACATCAAGAGCACCCCGTTGTGCCACCGCAGGTTCTGCACGCGTAGCACGCACCGGCCCGTTCGGTCATGGACCCACAGGTCTGGCAGGGTGGACCGCTGACGACCACACGCTCCGGAGGGCGAAGGTCTTCCATTGCAGTCGTTGTCTCGACCACTGCTGGAGCGGGTTCCGGGCGAACGAGGGTGAGGGAAGGGAGCGGTAGCTGAATTGTGTCGTCCTGGCAGAACCGTCGGCCCAACCATCGGGCGATGTAGTCCACCACCGAGCTAGCAAACGGGATCTCTTCCTCCCCCGTGAACCCTGACGGCTCAAAGCAGGAGTGACTGAACTTGTCGACGAGATCGGCGATGGGTACCCCGTACTGCAGAGCGATCGAGAATGCCGTGGCGAAGGCGTCTATCAGGCCCCCGAGGGTACTCCCCTGCTTGGCCATCACCACGAACAGCTCTCCAGGCCTACCGTCCGGGTACATGCCCACCGTGAAGTAGCCCGCATGGCCCCCCACCTCGAACTTCTGCGTGGTCGATACCCGCTCCCTGGGAAGTCTCTCCTTCCGGGGCCGGGATCGGAGCCGGACGACCTCGGCGTTGAGCGCGGAGTTGAGCTGCTCGAGCTCGGCCACTCGGGCCTCCAGCCGCCAGCGGATCGATTCCTCCTCGGTCTGGAGCTGCACCGCTCGATCCCGTGCGACTCGCAGACCCTCGCAGGTCGTGCACTGAGGCGGCGGATCCGGACTGCGGTCCGGGAAGGTGTCGGACTCGACTGCCACGACGGGCGGGGGGTTCTCCTCGTCCAGTTCAATGCCACCCGGCACAAGCGCCAGATGCACCGGCCCGAGGTGCAGGTCCCACGAGCCGCCCATGTCCTCGAGGTGGAATGGTCCACGCCCCAAGACCTCATCGATCGAGCCATCCTCGTTGCGCCCGACCTCCCATGTGGTGGCATCTGTGTTGCTGGGCGCTGCCCTGAAGATCCCTTCTCCGATCCTCCTGTCCACCTCCTTGTCCGACTCACCCAGAGCATCCCACCCCACAAGCCACGATTCCTTTGGATTTTCCTGTTCCTTTGCCCATTCGATCCATATCTCTCTTACCTTACGCCCAAGATCCTCTCTGCTCGGCGCCCCCAACGTGGCCGCCACTCCGTCCAGAGCGCTCGTGGCTGGCTCCGATCGCTTCCCTGGGCACTCGGTCCGGGTGCCCTTCGGTGCGCCGCAGTGGGCGCAGAGGCCGTCCTCGTCGTTCAGGGTCTTCAGGCGGTCCAGGGAGCCCACGAGGTTCCAGATCTCATTGGCGTCGGATGCGGCCGGCTCTCCGCTCTCCCGGAGTTTGCGGACCCCTCGGAGTGGTGCCTCGATGCCGTTCAGGTACCGGACGTGCCGGGCCTCGGATGCCTCGAGAGCGTCGAGCAGCTCCTGCATGTCGCCGCCCCCGAAGAGGGTTGGACCGTCCGGCCCGACGGGAGCCTCCAGCAGCTTGCGGAGCTTCTTCCTCCCCCTCTGGGTCGTCCAGCGGCTCATTCCTCCTCCTCCACGGGCCGCAACGGCTTCGTCAGGTCGGGCTGCCACCCCACATCCTGGCCGTACTTCTCGGTCCAGTCGGTCAGGAAGGCCTCCAGCTCGGCGACCCCGTCCAGATCCTCAGTAGGGTCCCAGTCGTCGTTGGCGTACTCGTCTCGCCAGTGCTCCAGGATGGTTTCGGCCTTGTATGTCAGGTGGACGGGCTCCAGGTCGTACAGGAGGGCCCACTCGGGGTCGATGGACGGGAGCTTCTGCTCTCCATCAATGTCCCACCCGCCACAATGCTCCCACCACGCCTCCTCGAGAGCATCCCATTCCACGGCCTTCTCCAGCCGCTCGGACCACACCTCGCCACCGTCCCACACCTCGGCGGGGTTCTTCCGCCACCGGGCCCGCATGCTGGCCTCGTCCTTCTCCTGTCGGTCCTTGGTCGCTCCGGGGCAGCTGCAGGAACTCCAGGGACTCAGGGGGATCGCCCCGCAGTGCTGGCAAGGTGTCACGATGCCCAGTACACACCGTGAGCAGATCTCGATCCAGACCCCTCCATCGCCTCCACGTTCCTGGGCGACAAAGTGGTACCCCTCGCAGTCCGGGCAGATGGCTTGGCCTTCTACTGGGGTGGGGGGTTTTATCAGGTTCAGGGCTTCTTTCAGGTTCATCTCGGCCTCCATATGGCCAGCAGCTCGTCAAGCATAGCTTCGATCCGGTCGAGCTGCCGGTTGCTCGGGCTTTCGCACTCGCATCCAGGCCCAATCGGAGGCGTCTCGGCAGGCGGGTATGTGTCGACAATGAGCCCCTCAGAGTAAGCCGCTGCCAGCCACTCGATCGAGGCATCGGCCCGGCCGCGGCAGAATAGGCCGCACTTGGGGCATGTGGCGTATGTTGCGCTCATTGCTCGATCTCTGAGGAATGCAGTCCGGCCAGCGCCACGCATCCCTCCTTGAGGAGGGCAAGCGCATCCTCCATCTGCCGCCGGTGCTCGGAATGCCGCGTTTCCGCCTCCGCCTCCGCCTCCGCCGCCCACGCCGCCGCCTCCGCCGCCTCCTCCGCCGCCGCCCCCGCCGCCCACGCCGCCACCGCCACCGCCGCCCTCGCCGCCTCCGCCGCCGCCTCCGCCGCCGCCGCCGCCGCC
>Ga0180009_10004335_pt1 | contig 15680 bp, 15 predicted proteins | sample OS_PC_MetaG_FD_123537 | JGI IMG/M metagenome (GOLD analysis project Ga0180009, IMG submission 123537) | Groundwater microbial communities from the Aspo Hard Rock Laboratory (HRL) deep subsurface site, Sweden - OS_PC_MetaG | ecosystem: Environmental > Aquatic > Deep subsurface > Groundwater...
ATCTTGCCGGTGCACTTGACCGAATCACCTTCGGTAATGTGTTTGTATTCGCCAAGAATCACCGCGCCGACGGAGTCACGTTCCAGATTCAGCGCCATGCCATAGACATCGCCGGGGAACTCGATCATTTCACCGGACATGACATCGGCCAGGCCATGAATACGGGCGATACCGTCGGTCAGTGAGACCACTGTACCTTCAGTGCGCGCCTCGGCGACGGTCTGGAATTTCTCTATGCGGCTTTTGATCAGCTCGCTGATTTCAGTGGGATTGAGTTGCATAACCTTTCCTCATCAATGATTCAGAGCCGTACCCAAACGGGTCAGCTTGCCGCGCACCGAGCCGTCAATAACCAAGTCGCCAGCGCGCACGACCGCTCCGCCCATCAGGCTCGGATCGGTGACATACTCAAGTTGCACATCGCGACCGAAGCGTTGCTTCAACGCCGCTGCAATGGTCTGCTTCTGCGCATCGGTGGCCGGGAACGCGGTAATCAGCTGCGCCGTGATAGCGCCCTCCGCCTCGTTCTTGAACTGTTCGTAGAGTCCGAAGATCTCCGGCAACAGGGCCAGACGACGGCGTTCCGCCAGCAGACGCAGCATATTGCGGCCATCGTCATTGAGACGTTCGCCGCAGATGTCCACGAACAGCTCGGCAACTTGCTCCGGCGTCACTCGCGGATTGTCCAGCAACTTGCGCATGCCGGCATCCGCCGCCACGACGGCCGCCAAACCGAGCATCTCAGTCCAGGCGGGCAGGGCCTGTTTCTGTTGCGCCAGCTTGAAGGCTGCCTGGGCGTAGGGTCGTGCGATTGTGGTGGATTCCGCCATCTGGGATCACCTAGATCTGCGCGGCCAGCTTGGTCAGCAGGTCGTTGTGTGTGTTGGCGTCGACTTCGCGCTCCAGATCCTTGCTGGCGCCGGCGATGGCAATGGACACCACCTGAGCACGCAGGCCTTCCTTCGCACGATTGACCTCTTGGCCGATCTCGGCACGTGCCGCCACTAGAATGCGCTCGCCTTCGCCCTTGGCATCAGTCTTCGCCTCATCGACGATTTCCGCCGCACGCTTTTCAGCCTTGGCGATAATCTCCTGCGCCTGCTGCTTGGCTTCATGCAACACTTCCGACGCGCGCTTCTGCGCCAGTTCCTGTTCATGCTTGCCGCGCTCGGCTGCGGCCAAACCATCGGCGATCTGCTTGGTGCGCGCTTCCAGCGCCTGCATGATCGGCGGCCACACGAACTTCATGCAGAACCACACGAAGAAGAAGAACGTGATCGACTGACCAATCAATGTCGCGTTGATATTCATGCCTGTACCTCGTGAATAGTCAGGGACAGTGTCTGTCCGTGCGCCGTTGGATTAACCACCGACCACAGCGAACAGGACGTACATGGCCAGACCGACCGCGATCATCGGCACGGCGTCGACCAGACCCATCACGATGAAGAACTGGGTACGCAGCATGGGGATCAGTTCCGGCTGACGCGCGGCGCCTTCCAGGAAACGACCGCCGAGAATACCGATACCGACTGCGGCGCCAAGCGCGCCCAAGCCCATCATCAGAGCGCCAGCGATATACAGCAGTGCATTTGCCATTTCCATGTTTCTCTCCTAGCTAAAGAGTAAAGATAAATTAAAGAACCAAATTGATTAATGATGTTCCTGGTGTGCCATGTCCAGATACACGATAGTCAGCGTCATGAAGATAAACGCCTGCAAGGTGATGATCAGGATGTGGAAGATCGCCCAGCCCAGTTGCAACAGGCCGCCGAAGGCACCCATCGCCCAACCGGCGCCGTACATGATCGCAATCAGGATGAAGATCATTTCACCGGCGTACATGTTGCCGAACAGTCGCAGCGCCAGCGAGACGGGCTTGGAAATCAGGGTCACGCCTTCGAGCAGCAGGTTGATCGGCATGAACGCAACCTGCACAACCTTGTTTGACGACTGAAACGGCATCAGCGTGAGCTCACCGGCGAAGCCACCGACGCCCTTCATCTTGATGCTGTAATAGAGCACCAGCGCGAACACTGACAGCGCCATACCAAACGTCGCATTGGGGTCAGTGCTCGGTACCACCTTCATGAACGGTATGCCCAGCGAAGTGGCCAGATGCGGAATCCAGTCGACCGGGATCAGATCCATGAAGTTCATCAGGAAGATCCACAGGAAAATGGTCAGCGACAACGGCGCGACCAGCGGATTCTTGCCACTGAAGGAGCCGCGCACGGAGTCGTCAATGAAAGCCACGATCCATTCGACAAAATTCTGCGCGCCGCTGGGCACACCCGCGGTCGCGGATTTCGCAACGCTGCGGAACAACCAGAGAAACAGCACACCCAGGATCAGCGAGAAGCCGAGCGTATCGACATTGATCGCCCAGAAACCCATTTCCTTGGCCTGTTCGGCGCTGTGCGCAAATCCCCACGTGGTGCCGCCATTGCCATCCGGCAACTGCCCGTAGGTAAGGTTCTGAAGATGATGGCGGATATATTCCGCAGAGGTATGGCTTCGCCAGACATTGACTAGGTGTTCCCGCTTGTTAATCCAGAAATCATCCAGGCTATTTGCCCGGCTACGAAGGCCGCCAACAGCGGCAACGGCATCAGCTGTAACGCGCCTAAACCCACTGCGAGCAAGCCGCCAACGACAAAAAAGCGCTCAACAGTAGAAAAGTAAAACGAACGCAGATGGCGATGCGCATCCGCGTGAATCTGTCGCTTACTCCGGTGTAGACGCCAGGCCAGCAGCAAGGTGTTGGACAACGCTATCCCCGCTCCAAAAAGAGCGGCCAATGCCACCGGCATTCCGCCGTAGAAATATCCCGATAGTGCCGCCAAAACCGCGATAACTACTTGAATATTTAAAATCTTACGCATGCCGCAGCCGCCTTGAGCTTGAGTCCGGCGAAGCCTATTTTCAGCCTGAAGCACGGTCCCGCGCGGCAGTGGGATATGGTCTCAGGGCTGCCCCTGAAAAACGACCGGCCCATGCGTGCCGGCGCGCATTATAGGGACTTCGGGCACGGAGGGTCAATGATAGGGCGATAAAGAAAAATAATAACAGGACAGAGCGTACCGTTACTCAACAGCGTTCAATGGATGCGCTCCAGAATACCGTCCAACTCGTCCAGGCTATTGTAGTCGATAACCAGTTTACCCTTACCGCCACGACCCTGCTCCAGGGAAACCTTTGCGCCCAGTTTTTCACTCAGGTCGTCCTGGAGACGGCGAATATCCGGGTCGATGCGTTTGGCCGGGGGTGGCGCCTTATGCTCTGACGACACCAGTCGTTTGACGAGTCGTTCGGTTTCGCGCACCGATAGGCCCTTGTCAGCGACTTGGCGTGCGGCTTGCGTCTGCTCGCTGCCATTCAGCGCCAGCAATGCTCGGGCATGGCCCATCTCCAGCCTGCCGGATTCAACCAGCGCTTTGACCTCGTCGGTCAGCTCCAGCAAGCGCAGTAGATTGCTCACAGCGGCACGCGAACGGCCAACCGCCTCGGCGGCTTCCTGGTGGGTCAGTTCGAATTCCTGGATCAGGCGCTGCAGCGCGCGGGATTCTTCCAGCGGATTGAGATTTTCGCGCTGAATGTTCTCGATCAGCGACATAGCGATGGCGGCGCGGTCCGGCACGTCGCGAATGACGGCCGGAATTTCCTGCAAACCCGCCAACTGTGCGGCACGCCAGCGACGCTCACCGGCAATGATTTCGTAACGTGGCTGAGGGCCCTGACTGATCGCGCGCACCACAATGGGCTGAACCACACCCTGGGCCTTGATGGAATCGGCCAGATCCTGGAGCGATTCCTGATGCATATCATGACGCGGCTGATATTTACCGCGCTGGATCAGATCCACCGGCAGCTTGCGCAGGCTGCCATCGACAGGGGCCGTCGTCGCGGTAGTAGCAGGCGCTGCTGGCGCAGACACATTCGGCACTGTCGCCGGTGGCGCCTTGGCTGAACTACCCAATAGCGCGTTCAGACCGCGCCCCAATCCTCGTTTTTTCGTAGCCATGATGCTAAGGATAACCGCCAAGACGCCGAAGGCGCCAAGAAAAATTGTTTGAACCGCCAAGACGCCAAGGACGCCAAGAAAAACTGCTTGAACCGCCAAGGCGCCAAGGACGCCAAGAAAAGCGTTTTGAAGCTAAAGAGCCTCTAAAATTAATCTGTCATTTCTGATGCAGCGCTGGGTAGATTCGGAATGCAGGAATCCCATTAAGGTGGTAACTGGATCCCAGCATGTGTCGAATTAATGATTTTTCTGGTTTTTCCTAATATGAATTTTCTTGGCGTTCTTGGCGCCTTGGCGGTTCGAAAAGCTTGGCGAACTTGGCGTCTTGGCGGGTCATAACAAAGCTCACACTCACGCACTCGCAACAACTTCCGTCGCCTGTGCACGCTCCTGCTCGCGGCGTACCAGTTCACCGGCCAGCGCGAGATAGGCGATGGCGCCGCGCGAGGCCTTGTCGTATTTGAGCACTGGCACGCCATGACTGGGGGCCTCCGCCAAACGTACGTTGCGCGGGACGATGGTGCGATAGACCTTGTCGCCGAAGTGTTCGATCAGTTGCTCGGAGACCTGCGTGGCGAGATTATTGCGTGCATCGAACATCGTGCGCAGCAGACCTTCGATTTCCAGCCCGGGATTGACCGACTGCTGAATCTGGCCGACGGTATCGACCAGCGCCGACAAGCCTTCCAGGGCGTAATACTCACACTGCATGGGGATCAGCACACCCTGTGCCGCGGTCAGGGCATTCACGGTCAGCATGTTCAGTGACGGCGGGCAATCAATCAATATGTAATCGTAGCGATCAAGGATATGACCCAGCGCCGCGCGCAAGCGATCACCGCCATCCGCGCCTTTCAGCAATTCGACTTCTGCCGCAGTGAGGTCGCTGTTGCCGGGCAGCACGTCGTAGCCGGCCGCCTCGCTGTTGATGATGGCCTGCTCGATATTGATTTCACCTAACAGCACATCGCAGGTGGAATATTCAACTTCGTGCTTGTCGACACCGCTGCCCATGGTCGCGTTGCCTTGCGGATCGAGATCGATCAGCAACACCCGCCGCCGCGTCAGTGCCAGCGCCGCCGCCAGATTGATGCAAGACGTGGTCTTGCCGACCCCGCCCTTCTGATTGGTTACTGCAATGATGCGTCCCATAATCCGTTCGCGATGCTCATTATGTCAGCCGTCCGGCGCGCATATACGCCGGGATGTAATGCATCCTGTTGTGACAGCTCAGGAGTGTAACCCGGTACGGGCGGATCGGCGAACGCTATGTCAATTCGGCCGCAACTCCACCACATGGCGCTGCGCATCCATGCCCGGCACCGTCAATGTATGCGCCGCAATCACCAGTGCCGGGTCCGACAGGGACTCTATTTCGGCCAGGGGATAGACGCCCTTCATGGCTAGGATGCGGCCGTCCGTAGCGCACAATGGCGCGCAATGTTTATGCATCTCATCCAGAGATGAGAAGGCGCGACTGATAATGGTGTTGAACGGCGCCTCGGGCTGATAGTCCTCAATGCGGATGTGCTCAACTTTGGCATTGTCGAGATTGAGTTCGGTGACACACTGGCGCACGAAACGCAGCTTCTTATTACTGGAATCGAGCAGGACCACATCCCACTCGGGGCGAGCAATGGCCAACACCAAACCCGGGAGCCCGGCACCCGTACCCACATCCAACACCCGTGGTCCCACAATATGTGGCAATACCACCAGACTATCGAGAATATGCCGCGTCAGCATGTCCTGCGGTTTGCGCACGGAGGTCAGATTGTAAACCCGGTTCCATTTAACAATCAGAGCGACATAATCCAGCAGTTGCGCACGCGCCCGCGCATCCAGTACCAAACCGGATTCGGCCAGCCCGTTGCTGAGGATCTGTTCCAATTCCATTCCCATGCGCCTTCAGTGATAAGTTCAGTGCGGCAACGCCGCCGTACCGTCACGCGCTTTTGCGCGCAGCGCCTTTCTTGAGATGCACCAGCAACAGCGAGATTGCCGCGGGCGTCACGCCCGGGATGCGAGCAGCTTGACCTAATGTCTGGGGCCGTTGCTTGCGGAATTTTTCGCACACCTCCGCAGACAGGCCCCGTACCTGATCATAGTCCAGATCGGCTGGCAATAATTGCTCTTCGTGTCGACGCTGACGTTCGATTTCCTGCTGCTGTCGATCAATATAACCGGAATACTTGGCCTGTACCTCGACCTGCTCGGCAACCCGCGCATCGTTCACACCCGGGCCCAGGTCAGGTGCCGCAGTGAGACCGGCATAATCCAATTCAGGACGACGCAATAATTCAGAGGCACGATAATCGCGCGTGATCACCACACCACTGCCGGCTTCGAGCATTTGTGCGGCGGCGCTGCCCGGCTGGATACAGATATCCCGCAAACGCTGTTGTTCCCGGGCAATGGCTTCGCGATGGTTATTGAATGCCGCCCAACGATGCTCATCCACCAAGCCCAGTTCATGGCCACGCGGTGTCAGCCGCAGATCGGCATTGTCTTCGCGCAGCAGTAGCCGATATTCAGCGCGGCTGGTGATCATGCGATAGGGCTCGCTGGTGCCACGGGTAATCAGGTCATCGACCAGCACGCCCAGATAGGCCTCATCACGACGTGGCCACCAGGCGTCCTGGCCCTGCGCCTTACGCGCGGCATTCAGACCAGCCAGCAGACCTTGCGCGGCCGCCTCTTCATAACCGGTTGTGCCATTGATCTGGCCGGCGAAAAACAGGCCTTCGATCACCTTGGTCTCCAGCGAATACTGCAGATCACGTGGATCGAAGTAATCATATTCAATGGCATAACCGGGTCGGGTGATGTGTGCGTTCTCAAAGCCGCGCATGGAACGCACCAGCGCCAGCTGCACATCGAAGGGCAGGCTGGTGGAGATCCCGTTCGGGTAGATCTCATGCGTCTCCAGACCTTCCGGCTCGACGAATATCTGATGTGAGTCCTTACCGGCGAAGCGGTGCACCTTATCTTCTGTGGATGGGCAGTAGCGTGGGCCGACACCTTCGATGACACCGGTGTACATCGGCGAACGATCCAGACCGCCGCGGATAATCTCGTGGGTACGCGCATTGGTATGCGTGATATAGCAACTGACCTGGCGCGGATGCTCGGCAGCGCTACACATATAAGAGAATACCGGGACAGGATCATCGCCAGGCTGGGCCTGCATGACGCTGTAATCAAGACTGCGGCCGTCGATGCGCGGCGGTGTGCCGGTCTTGAGGCGATCCACGCGTAGTGACAGTTCGCGCAGCCGTTTCGCCAGCGCATTGGCCGGCGGATCACCGGCGCGACCGCCCTCGTAATTTTCCAGGCCGATATGGATACGGCCGCCGAGGAAGGTACCGACCGTCAGCACTACGCAAGGTGCCGCGAACTTCAGTCCCATCTGGGTGACAACGCCAGTAACCCGTTCGCCTTCGACAACCAGATCACTGACCGCCTGCTGGAAGATGCGCAGATTCGGCTGATTCTCCAGCGCCGCGCGCACCGCACGTTTGTACAGGGCGCGATCCGCCTGGGCGCGCGTGGCGCGCACCGCCGGTCCTTTGCTGGCATTGAGGATACGGAACTGGATACCGGCGCGGTCGGTGGCCTGTGCCATGAGTCCACCGAGCGCATCGATCTCTTTGACCAGATGACCCTTGCCGATACCGCCGATGGCCGGGTTGCAGCTCATCTGACCGAGGGTTTCGATATTATGCGTCAACAGCAGGGTGTTGCAGCCCATGCGCGCCGCGGCCATAGCGGCCTCGGTGCCGGCGTGGCCACCACCTACAACGATCACATCGAAACGGTCCTGAAAGTGCATGCTCTTGCCCATGATATGGTGCAATTGGGCCGGAAACTATACGCCAGCCGCACGGCCGTTGGCCAGAAACCGCCGCGCGCTCAAGGCTGTGGCGAGGCGGCCGTCCTGTAGGCTGGGGAATTTGATCAGACACACAAGGTCATAACCCGCCGAAGAATAACGGCGAATATCGGCCCTCAGAATCGCGCTGATCCCGATAGTGATCGGATGCAGGCAGCGAGGCCGATGGATTTGCCCAGAACATTAACTCAGCTCAGGATAGGCTCCATGCCCAGCGCACTTGAACCCGTAATCCGCCAAGCCAGTCAGATCATTCTCGGCAAGGAGCATCAGATCCGGCTTGCATTGGCCTGCCTGCTGGCGCGCGGCCATTTGCTGATCGAAGATCTGCCCGGTGTCGGTAAGACCACCCTGGCGCATGTGCTCGCCACTACCCTGGGCCTGGACTACCAACGCATCCAGTTCACCAGCGATCTGCTTCCGGCGGACATCCTCGGGGTCTCGATCTTCGACCGCGGCAATGGTGACTTCCAGTTCCATCCCGGCCCGATCTTCGCCCAGTTGATCCTGGCCGATGAGATCAACCGCACCACACCGAAGAGTCAGAGCGCCCTGCTGGAGGCCATGGAAGAACGCCAGGTCACCAGCGAGGGGCATACCCGCAAACTGCCGGAGCCTTTTTTCGTCATCGCCACCCAGAATCCCAGTGAGCAGATCGGCACCTTCCCGCTACCGGAATCCCAGCTCGACCGTTTCCTGATGCGCATCGAACTCGGCTATCCGGATGCGGCGGCCGAACGCGAGTTGCTGGCCGGGCGAGATCGCCGCGCCCTGTTGGCCGAATTACCCGCCGGGCTCACGCCGGCCGAATTAGTGAGTTACCAGCAACAGGTCGAAACGCTGCATGTGAGTCCGGCACTGCTCGACTACGTCCAGGAGCTGCTGGCGCTGTCCCGGCAATCCGATCGCTTCGTGGCCGGGCTATCGCCACGCGCCGGCCTCGGATTATTGCGCGCCGCCCGCGCCTGGGCCTTTCTGGAGCAACGGGAACATGTGCTTCCGGAAGACATTCAGGCGGTATTGCCTGCGGTTATCGGTCATCGTCTGCGCGCCCGGGATACCCTGGCGGAAAACGGCAGCGCCGCCATGCTGTCTGCCTTCATGCAACAGCCGATTCCTTAACCTACTTTAAAACAAAGCTTAAATTTCAATATTAAATCCCATATATAAAATTAGAGAAGACTATTAATTTAGGCGACTCATTTAAATGACCAGTCCCGTCAGATTTTCAGCCGCCCTTTTCCACCCCTGGAAGACCCTGTTCCAGGCGCGGACGGGGCGGGTGACGGGATCGGCCTGGATCGAACTGCAACCGCGCCGTATCTTCATTTTGCCGACCCGCGCCGGGCTGGGTTTTGCCGGATTGCTGCTGGTAATGCTGCTGGGGGCCATCAACTACAGCAACAATCTGATCTTCGCCCTGACCTTTCTGCTTGCCGGTCTAGCGCTGGTCACCATGCTCCACACCTATCGCAATCTCAGCCACCTCGAATTACGCGCCGGTCAGGGCCGCCCTGGTTTTGTCGGTGAGCGGCTCGGTTTCCAGGTCTGGCTTCGCCCTGGCGATAACCGCCCACGGCAGGCGATTTGGCTCAAAGCCGGCAGCGCCTCGGCACTCACTCCGGTGTCCCTGAAAGGCGATGCCGTTTGGCTGCACCTTGAAGCCCAGCAGCGCGGCCCCCTGCCGCTGGGTATGGTCACCATCAGTAGCAGCTATCCGCTGGGTCTGTTTCGCGCCTGGTCGCGGGTTGTATTTACTCACAGCGAACTCGCCTATCCGGCCCCCGCTCCGCCGGGGCCACCGCCACCAACCATGGCTGAGGGCAAACACCAATCCGGCACACAGCAAGCCGGGCCGGAAGATTTTCGTGGCCTGCGTAATTACCGGCCAGGCGATTCTCTACGCCATGTGCATTGGAAAGCGCTCGCCCGCGAACAGGGCCTACTGACCAAAGAATTCGGCAGTAATCAGGCGCGCTCCTGCTGGTTGGATTTCGCCAGCACGCCGGAACAGGACCCGGAGGCACGCCTGCGGCGACTGTGCCGCTGGATCCTCGAGGCGGAACGCGCCCAGCTCAATTACGGTGTGCGCCTGCCGGATCATGCTATCTCCCCGGCGCGCGGCAATGCCCATCGCGATCGCTGCCTCGCGGCGCTGGCAACCTTTGGGTTGTCCAAGTGAAAAGCCCAACGGCGCTTTGGCACCCGCGTCCGCATCAATGGTGGGGGCTGGGGCTGAGCCTGACACTCAGTGCCGCACCGCATCTGCTGCGCCTGCCGCTGTGGCTGTCTGCCATCTGGCTGCTGGCAGTCGGTTGGCGACTGAGTCTGGGCGTACAGGGCCGTGCCATGCCGGCACTGGTGATCCGACTGCTGTTGACCCTGGCCGCCGGCGTCGCGCTGTATCTGCATTTCGGCACGGTGCTGGGACGTGACGCCGGCAGTGCACTGCTGGTGATTATGGTGGGCCTGAAGCTATTGGAACTTAAGCAGCGACGGGATGCCACGCTGCTCATTCTGCTCTGCTATCTGCTGTTGGCCATTCAATTCATGTTCAACCAGGCCATCGTCCAGGTGTTGTATACAACAGTGGCCGTGCTGGCCATCACGGCGGTCTGGATAACTCTCAACAATCCACTGGATGAACGAACCTGGCGCGCGGATGCGCTGCTGGCAGCACGCTTACTTGGTCAAGCGGTGCCACTTACCCTGATCTTGTTTGTATTGTTCCCACGCTTACCCGGCCCGCTTTGGTCGTTACCCTCGGATGCGCACGGAGCCCGCACGGGACTGAGCGGTGAAATGGAACCCGGACGCATCAGTCAGCTTGCGCTGTCCACGGCAGTCGCTTTCCGCGCCGATTTTGCCGGCCAGATTCCGCCCCCGGTACAGCGTTACTGGCGCGGACCGGTGTTTGAAATGACCGACGGGCGGCGCTGGTGGGGCAGCACGGAAACACCGAGCCGCAACACCGAAAACGCGTTACCGTTCCAACCGGAAGGTCAGGCGTATCGCTATGTACTCACGCTGGAACCCAACGGCGGCACCTGGTTACCGGCATTGGAATTGCCGGCCAGCATACCGGCCGATGTCGAACGCCTGCACACCCTGGAACTCAAGACCAAACAGCGTATCGATGCCTTACGCCGTGATGCCTTCATCTCCTATCCGGCTTACCGGATTAGTGCCGCGACTGAATCGGAACTACGGCGCAATCTGCGTTTACCCAACACGATCACTGAGCGTATACAGCAATTGGCGCAACAGTGGCGCAACGCCGCGCGCAGTGATCGCGGTGTCATCGACGCGGCGTTGCGTTATTTCCATACCGAACCCTTTGTCTACACCTTGGAACCACCGCTGCTTGGCGCCAACCCGGTCGATGAATTTCTGTTCGAAACCCGGCGTGGCTTTTGCGAACACTATGCGGCGGCCTTCACGCTCTTGATGCGCAGCGCCGGCATCCCCGCGCGCGTCGTGACCGGCTATCAGGGTGGCGAACTGAATCCACTGGGCGGTTATCTGATCGTGCGCCAATCCGATGCGCATGCCTGGGTGGAATTGTGGCTGGGTGAGAAAGGCTGGGTACGCTTTGATCCCACCGCGGCGGTCGCACCGGAACGCGTTGAACATCGCATCGATCTGAACTTTGCGAACTCAGGCGATGCGGTACGTTTCCAGTTGGGTGAAAACAGCCTGTTAGCGCGCGGACTACGGCGCGCTCGATTTGCCTTGGACGCACTCAACAACGGCTGGAATCAATGGGTACTCAGTTACGGACCGCAGCGACAACAAGATCTGCTGGCGAGCTTAGGGCTACGCAATATCACGTGGCGCGAATTGGCCTGGGTGCTATTGGTGGTAACGGGTGCTGCACTGGGCATGCTCGCCTTGTTACTGTTACGTCGAGCGCGGCCCAAACGCGATCCGATATCTGAACTCTATGCACGCTTCCGAAAACGCTTGGCGCAGCAGGGAGTGATATCACAACCGCACGAAGGTCCGCAGGCATTGCTGACACGCATTGAACAGGCGCAGCTACCATCGCTCGCGGCAGCGCGGCGCATCACCGAACTTTATATTGGACTGCGCTATGCGGCCAATCCCGACAACGCCTTGATTACAGAACTGCGGCGGGCCGTGAACAGCTTCAACAGCCGCTGAAATTATCCCGCTCGATGATGACTCGGACGCTGCAGCGCGGACTCAACCTGTGCGCGCTTATCCCTGCCCACAAGGTTTTCGATCAAGGCCAGCGCAAAATCCATGGCCGTGCCCGGTCCACGCGACGTGATGATCTTGCCGTCTTGCACCACGGCCTCTTCGCGATAATCCAATCCGGTCACACTGAGTTTATCCAAGACACCGGGGAAACCGGTGGCCTTGCGATTATTCAGCGGGCCATTGCTGGCCAATACTTTGGGTGCTGCGCAAATGGCTGCCACATAGTTCCCCGCAGCAGCGGTGCGTTTCAGCATGACATGCAGGCGCGCATCCTGATCGAGATGATCGGCGCCCGGCAATCCGCCCGGCAGGACGATCATGTCGAAATCGCGCTCGGTCACTTTATCCAGGGTAGTGTCGGGTATAAGGACGGTTCCGCGCGAGGCGCGTACCGGCTGCGCATCCAAACCCGCGGTAATCACTTCGATGCCGGCACGCCGCAGCAAATCAATTATCGTAACGGCTTCCAGCTCTTCACAACCCTGCGCTAGGGGGACAAGGACGCTCGCCATTGTGAATCCCTCTCTTGTTGGCGTTGCACCAAACGGGCGACGGGGACCAGTGTAACACCGTGCTTGGACAGCTGCGCCAGCTCACGCTGCAGTACTGCGAGCGTCGCTGGATGCGGATGACCTATGCCTAAGGCACTACCGTTCCGTCGCGCCAATCCAATCAAGCGCATAAACTCTCGCTGTACCGCTTCAGGTGAAGGGTCGTCATCCAAAAACACATCGCGCGAAACGCTGGGTACGCTGTTTTCGAAAGCGATCTGTCGCGCCACGGTGTACTTGGTTGTACGGCTGTCGACGAAAAACCACTGCTGGTCATTACGCATGGCGCGCATCAGCCACAACATATGGCCAGGGTGGCGGGTCAGCAAACTGCCCATATGATTGTTGATGCCACTGACATGCGGCACCCGCGCGATATTTTTCTCCAGCGTCGCGACCAGCTCCTGCTCGGTCATATCCAGCGTAAGACCACCCCCATCCAAGGCATGACCATCGACCGTCGCCATCGGCAGATGCAGCATGACCTCTTTGTTGCGGCTGTGTGCGAGCAGAGCGAGTTGATGTGTGTAGGCAGCGTAGGGAAGAAACGAGCAAGCGACGGGGCCAGGCAATTGCATAACGCGCTGCCCGGCTTCAAGTCGAGCGCCCATATCATCGATGATAATGGCGATTTCCGGGGCACTGCCCGGAACCGCCACCGGCGTCGGTGGCAAGGTACCGCTGGCGGTCGCCCCGCGCGCGCCCGTCAGGCACAGCAGGATGACCAGACTGAAAACACAGCTGCTACGCAGGCCGGAAATGCTCGGTGAAAGGCGCGATGCGCCTGCAATCACCGTTGGCTTTCCTTCTGTATGGCCAAGCCCTTGAGCAGATTCAAGGCTTCATACAATTGATAGTCGCTGCGTGACAGGGGCTCTTCAGGTTGCTTGGCATCCTTATCAGTCTTGCCCTTGGTGTCGGTCTTATCCGATTTTTCATTACCGTTTTGCAGGTGACCGCTCAGATCCGCTTCCTTGATCGGATCAAACGGGGCCTCCTCCTCGGATACACGCACATTGTCCAACTCGATATCAGGCACGATGCCTTCGGCCTGGATGGAGCGGCCACTGGGCGTGTAGTAACGCGCCGTGGTGAGTTTCACGGCCGTGTCGTTGCTCAATGGCACGATCGTCTGTACTGAACCTTTACCGAAGGTGCGGGTACCCACAACAATGGCGCGGTGATGATCCTGCAGTGCGCCGGCAACAATTTCCGAAGCCGATGCCGAACCCTGATTCACCAGCACCACCAGCGGTGCACCGCTGGTCACATCATCCGGCGTGGCGTTGAAGCGCAAGCGCGAATCGGCGATGCGACCTTCCGTGTAAACAATCAAACCTTTTTCGAGGAAGGCATCGGATACCGCTACAGCGCCGTTCAGCACAACGCCCGGATTGTTGCGCAAATCCAGCACCAGGCCACGCAGCTTGCCTTCCTTTTTAAGGGCATCAATTGCTTCGACCAAATTGTCTGCGGTAGTCGCCTGGAATTGCGAAATACGCACATAGCCGAAGCCTTCCGACAGCATGCGCTGCTTGACGCTCTTCACCTTGATCACATCACGCGTGACCGTGATCTTAAGCGGCTTTTCCTGACCTTCGCGCACGATGGTCAGTATGATGTCGGTGCCGGGCTTGCCGCGCATGATCTTGACCGCATCGTTCAGACTCATGCCTTTTACGGGCGTGTCGTCGAGACGAATGATCAGGTCGCCAGACTCCACACCGGCGCGCTGCGCGGGCGTATCGTCGATGGGCGCGATCACCTTGACGAAGCCGTCTTCCATGCCGACTTCTATACCCAGGCCGCCGAATTCGCCGGAGGTACCGACCTGCAGCTCTTTGAATTGTTCCTGATCGAGATAGGCCGAATGCGGATCAAGACCCGTCAGCATTCCGCGAATGGCATTTTCCAGCAGCGCTTTGTCTTCGACGGGTTCGACATAATCGGCCTTGATGCGCGCGAACACGTCACTGAAACTGCGCAGCTCTTCGAGCGGTAACGCGCTCTGCGGTGTTTCGCGCTCGGCAAACACACCGTGACCGATACTCAGCGACACACCCAGAATCAAGCCGGTGACCACGAGTGCTACTTTCTGTCTTTGGGGATTCATGGGGCTTCCATTTTCCGGGCACTGCCGGCCTCGCTGCGAATGATCTTTCAATTATCGGCCGGACACAGCCGAACTTATATGTACATCAGGCTATTAAGGCGGACAAGACCATAGCACAGCCAGGAGGGCCTGTTAATGCTGTCAGCGCGCAGCCTGGGCGGCGTTGGGCTTGCCGGCACACCATTTTGCAGGGTTTATCGGCTCGCCCTTGTGGCGCATTTCAAAATAAACACCGGTACGCGCCATGCCGCCTGTATCGCCCACGCTGGCGATGACATCACCGGGCGCGACCGATTCCCCGACCTGTTTGAACAAGGCCTGGTTGTGGCCGTACAAAGTCATGTAATTGTCACCGTGATCAATAATGATCAATAACCCGAATCCACGCAGCCAATCGGCAAAGGCGACGCGTCCACTCGCCACGCTGCGCACCTCGCGACTGGACGGTGCGGCGATAAACACGCCACGCCAGCGCAGGTTACCCACCTCGCGAGCATCGCCATAACTGGCAACCAGCTTTCCGGAAACCGGCCAGGGCAGCTTACTCTTGAGCTTGGCAAACGGCTGCTGTTTACCGCCGCCGGGACCCAGGTCGGCCAGGGCACGCTGCAACTCCTTGAGAAGTTTTTCCAGGCGCTTTTCGTCTTTCTGCATCTGCGCCAGCTGACCACCTTGATCACGAATCTCCGTCTGTAGTTTAGCCAGCAGCGCCTCTCGGTTTTGTCGCTCCTGATCAAGCTCAGCCATTTCGGCTTGCTGCTGCAGCTCGGTTTGGGTCAGGGCTTCGCGCTGTACGCCGATGTCCTGCTGAAGCTGGTCAAGCTGCTGCAGCATGACTTCAACCTTGCCAATGCGTTTCAGTCGTGCCTGGTTGAG
>Ga0180009_10004336_pt1 | contig 15680 bp, 11 predicted proteins | sample OS_PC_MetaG_FD_123537 | JGI IMG/M metagenome (GOLD analysis project Ga0180009, IMG submission 123537) | Groundwater microbial communities from the Aspo Hard Rock Laboratory (HRL) deep subsurface site, Sweden - OS_PC_MetaG | ecosystem: Environmental > Aquatic > Deep subsurface > Groundwater...
GCTGCCATAAATGAAAAAATACTGGTTGGCACAGAAGGTTATTTTGGTACCCTTCCTGACGGGCTTTTAATTTATCTTGAAAAAGTTCCCAACATTACGGTTGTGGGAGTTGATTTTCCTGTAAAAGCCATTCCTGAAAAACTAAAAGAAGGTAAAAAAGATAACCGGGTTTTTCTTATTGCCAATGATTCAAGGTTTGAAGTTCCGGATAACGGCAGCTATCGCATTATACAAAAGTTTCCCAAACCGGAAAATCCCGGTACAGGCAAGAAGGAAAACTTGCTGTTTCTTGAGATCTTAAAATAAGATTTTCTTAAAAACCAAAATTACTCTTAAGCTGTGTTAAAATTAGCATATGCCTAAGAGCTTAGTTTGGCTTCTTTTAGTAGTTTTGCTTTCATTTTTTTCTTTTAAATCCCTTCTTAAGCCGGGATACTTTCCGATGCATGACGACATGCAGGCAATGAGAGTGCTCCAGCTTGACAAGTGCCTTAAAGACGGCCAATTTCCCTGCCGATGGGTACCTGATATGGGCTATGGTTACGGATACCCGCAGTTTATTTATTACTCACCTTTGCCATATTATGCGATGGAAGCTTTCCACCTTTTGGGGATGTCTTTTTTAGATTCAGTTAAGTCGGGTTTTGCTTTAAGTTTTGTTCTTTCCGGCTTAACAATGTTTCTTTTGGGACGGTCTCTTTGGGGGAATTTAGGCGGGCTTACAAGTGCGGTTTTTTATATTTATGCCCCTTACCGGGCCTCAGACGCTTTCAGCAGGGGGGCGGTAGGTGAGTTTTGGGCTATGGTCTTTTTGCCGTTAATTTTCTGGTCAGTTCTTGAATTTGTTAAAACCGAGAAGAAAAAATATATTGTTTTTTTAGCTCTTTCTTATGGCGGGCTCCTTGTCACTCATAATATTACTTCACTTGCTTTCACCCCTTTTTTGGTTCTTTGGTCAGTTTTTCTGCTTTATCTTTATAAAAAATGGAAACTGGTCTTGAAGCTGGTTGCCGGAGTGATTTGGGGAATTGGTTTTGCTTCATTTTTTCTTCTGCCAGTCATCTTTGAAAAACAATTTGCCCATACTGAAACAATGATAATGGGTTATTTTAATTATTTGGCTCATTTTGTATCTTTAAAACAGCTTTTTTGGTCAGGACATTGGGGTTTTGGCTCAAGCGAACTTGGGCCTAACGATGATCTTTCTTTTAGCATCGGAATACTGCACTGGCTTTTTGCTTTAATCGCCGTGGTGCTTGCTTTTATTAAAGAAAGAAAAGAAAAAATCTTTAAAGCTGCGAGTTTTCTTTTCTTGGCCGGATTAGCAGCAGTATTCATGACTCACCAAAGGTCGGTTTTTTTGTGGAACAAACTTCCTTTTCTTGAATACTTTCAGTTTCCCTGGAGATTTTTAACCATTGTCACTTTTTGCTTTTCTTCCTTGGCCGGAGCCTTAATATATTTTGCAAAATCACAAGGTAATAAAAAAATTTTGGCCTTCTTTTTAATTATTTTAGTGATTTTCTTTAATAGTTTTTATTTTCATCCCAGGGAATGGTATGACCTTTCTGACAAAGAAAAGTTTTCCGGCGAACTTTGGCAAAAACAACTTACTATAAGCATTTTTGATTATCTTCCCATCTTTGCAAAAATGCCCCCTGACAGTGAAGCGCCAGAGGTCCCTTTGGTAGTTCAAGGCCAGGCGGATATTTTAGATTATCAAAAAGGCTCAAACTGGCAAAAAGGAAGAATAAAAGTGCTTTCCGAAACCTCAAAAATAGAAATTCCTTCTTACTATTTTCCCGGTTTTAAGGTTTGGGTTAATGGGACAGAAACGGAAATTGATTATAATAATGACTTAGGTTTAATAAATATTAATCTTTCCAAGGGTGAAAATGAGGTTATGCTTAAGCTTACCAAAACACTTCCGAGAAAAGCGGGAGATATTTTGTCTCTTTTCAGCTTTTGCGTTTTAATCTTATTTATTTTTTATGAAAAAACTTTTTTCAAAAGAAAATCTTAAAAAAGATATTTTTGCGCTTGGAGTGGTTTTTCTTTTGGCTATTCCTTCCTTTTTGCCTTTGTTAAGCCGGGGGTACTTTCCCATGCATGACGATATGCAGGTGATAAGGCTTCAGCAAATGGAGAAGTGTTTTCTTGACGGACAAATTCCCTGCCGCTGGTCGCCTGACCTGGGAGCAGGTTTTGGCCAGCCGATGTTTAATTATTACTCGGTATTCCCATACTACTTGGGGATTTTTTTTAGAATTTTTGGCCTTCAGTTTGTTGATATTGTAAAACTGCTCTTTTTACTTTCTCTCGCGCTTTCCGGGATATTCATGTATTTTTTAGGAAAAGAATTTTTCGGGAAATTGGGGGGAATAACTGCCGCTGTTTTTTACATTTATGCTCCTTATCATGCGGTTGATATTTATGTGCGGGGAGCTTTGGCTGAATCCTGGGCAATAACATTTTTCCCGCTGGTTTTTTGGCTTGTTTACAAACTTGTTAAAGAAGGTAAACCTGTATTTTTTGTTGGAGCGGTTTTGTCTTTATTCCTTGTTTTTACCTCTCATAATGTTATGACTCTAATTTTTACTCCTTTTGTGATTTTGTGGTCGTTTTTTATCTTGGCTATTACGGGCCAAAAACGTTTTAAGGAGATTTTGCTTTTTTTCCTTTGGTCGTTTTGCCTTTCCGCGTTTTTTCTTTTGCCGGCATTTGTGGAAAAAAAGTTTGTTTTAATCGATTCCCTTACTGCTGACTATTTTGATTTCCGTTTGCACTTCGCCAGCAAAAAACAGCTTTTTTGGTCAAGGCACTGGGGTTTTGGCGGTTCGCTCGGGCCAGACAGCGACATGTCGCTTCAGATTGGCTGGCTGCACTGGCTCTTTTCCTGTTTTTCTCTCCTGGCTTTAGTGATTTTTTTTGTGACAAAAAAAATCTTTTCCAAAAAGGACAAAGTTTTTTACAGCCTTATCTTTTTTTCAGGACTTTTTTTAGTTTCCGTTTTCTTTACTCACCGGCTGTCTTTGCCTTTTTGGGAAAACCTTCCTTTTCTTTCTTATGCCCAGTTTCCATGGCGGTTTTTGGCTCTTGTTATTTTCAGCTCGTCATTTCTTGCCGGGTTTATTCCTTTTTGGTTAAAAAATAAAATAAAAGGGAAACCGAATGTTTTAGTGAGTCTTTTTATAATTTTAAGCGTAATTGTTTTAAATTATTCCTATTTTAAACCCCAGGTAATGTACCGTTTTGCCACAGATGATTGGAAGTTGAGCGGTGAAGAGTTGGACAAGCAAAAAAAATCCGCCCTTTTTGATTATTTACCGAAACAAGTGAAGAACGCTCCTTCTCAAATTGCGCCTGAGTCTCCTTGGGTTGTTTCCGGCGAAGCTGATATTTTTGAATTTGAAAAAAGGACAAATTTTTTCAGGATGACAATAGATGCAAAAGGAAATCAGCCGGCCAGGGTGGGAGTGCCTGTTTTTGACTTTCCTAATTGGGAAATTTTTGTAGACCAAAAAAAGGTTCCCCATAATTCGGAAAACAAACAAGGCGTGATTGAGTTTGAGGTTGGCGATGGCAAACACACCGTCGTTGGCTGGTTCAGAAATACTTGGCTAAGAGACCTTGCCAACGCTGTCACGCTCTTTTCTTTTGGTTCGCTTATTGTTTATTTTATTGTTAAGGAAGAAAGATGAAAAAAATAATCGAGAAAGAGTTTTTTTGGATTGTTCTTCTTTTAGGGTTTTCTTTTATTTTGGTTTCGCCAATTTTAAAAAAAGGTTTCTATCCCTTTCATGACGAGTCTCACATAGCTAACCTTTACCAAATGGTGAGGGCAATCTCTTCAGGCCAGATACCGCCGCGCTGGGCGCCTGACTTTAGTTTCAATTATGGTTATCCCTTCTTTAACTTTAATTATCTTTTACCTTTTTATGTTGGCGCTTTTTTTAATCTTGCCTTGGGTTTGAGCCTGGTCTGGTCTTTAAAAATCGTGTTTGCCTTAAGCGTGCCATTATCGGCGCTTGCTTTTTACAAGCTTGGAAGAAAGTTTTCCACTTTTGGCTTTTCATTTTTTGCGGCAATGATTTACTGCCTGGCTCCTTATAGAGCGGTTGACCTTTATGTCAGAGGAGCGGTTGGCGAACTTTGGGGGTTTGTCTTTATGCCGTTGGTTTTGCTTTCCTTTATAAACCTCATTGAGAAGAAAAGTTTTAAAAGAGTAATTTTTGCCGGACTTTCTTTGGCCGGGCTAATTATTTCTCACAGCTTAACTACCGTTATTTTTATGCCTTTTGCCGGTTTGTTTCTTTTTGCTTATATCCTTCTTAGGAAAGACAAAATTCGCTCAGTTGTTTCTTCTTTACTCGGGGCGGTTTTAGGCTTGTCTTTGAGTGCTTACTACTGGCTGCCTGCTTTTTTGGAAAAAAAGCTGATGCAGCCGGGTACGCCCTTTAACCCTTTTGATCATTTTCCTTTTATTAAACAGCTAATTATTCCTTCCTGGGGATACGGAGCTTCTGTTTGGGGGCCGGGTGACGGTATGTCTTTTCAGATCGGAATCATCAATATCTTTTTGATTTTATTTTCTTTATTCTTGCTTTTGTTTTTCAGGAAAAAGACTGAGAAGTTAAACCTTAGGCTTTTTTTTGTTTCGTTGGCCTTGTTTTTTTTAAGCCTTTTTCTAATGAATATCCGCTCAGGTTTTATCTGGTCAGTTTTTCCTTTAGGAGAATACGTCCAATTTCCCTGGAGATTTTTGATTGTTTCTACCTTTTTTAGTTCATTGTCTTTAGTTTTTGTGGAAAAAACCATCGGTCTTGAAAAAAAAGCAATCAGCAAATACGGAATATTGATTTTTATCTTTTTTGCCTTTTTTATAAACAAGCCCTATTTTAAACCTGAAAAGAAAGTTTTTACCGATGATGATTATTTCTTAAAAAGATTTTTTGTTGATCGGATTTCAACCGGAAAAAGCGAAGAACTTTCTCAAACTTACTTTTCTTACAGTGAAGATTACCTTCCCTTGCCTGTGTGGGTAGAAGAAAGGCCCGGTTCTTTACCGGAAGAAAAAATAGAGATTACCGGCGGAGAGCTGTTTTATCGGGAAATTTCACCAGTTAAATATGAGATTGTGGTTAAGACCAAAGAAGCCGCCAGGGTGTTTGTTAACAATTACTATTATCCGGGCTGGACTGCCCAGATTAACGGCAGGGAGGTGCCGATTAATATTGAAAAACCATACGGGAACATGTCGTTTGAAGTATTGCCGGGAGAAAGCTCGGTTGTCATGCTTTTTAAAGAAACCCCTTTCAGGCTAATAGCTGACTTAATCAGTCTTTCCTCTTTTCTTTTTTCAGTCTTAGCTCTTCTTTTAATAAAAAAAGCAGGTTTTAGGAAATGAAGCTTTCGGTAGTTATTCCTGTTTTTAATGAAGAAAAAACAATTGAAAAGATTGTTGAGAAAGTTTTGTCGGAAGAAACTCCCAAAGAAATAATTATCGTTGATGATGGATCTTTCGATAAAACAAGAGAAATTCTTAAAAGGATTAAAGGTAATAATATTAAAGTAATCTTTCATGAGAAGAATAGGGGCAAGGGAGCGGCAGTAAGAACGGGAATCAAAAACGCTGGAGGAGATTTTCTGATTATTCAAGATGCAGATTTGGAGTACGACCCAGAGTGCTATCAAAAACTGGTAAATATTACTTCCAGAGAGATAAAGGTTGTTTATGGAACGAGATTAAAAAATTTAAAATTTAGGCTTTTCGGAAAACAGAAAACCCCCATGCCTTTGCATTTTGTTGCCAACCGTTTTTTGACTTCACTGACAAATTTTCTTTATGGTTCAAAGATCACCGACTTGGAAACCTGTTATAAGCTGATGGCTAAAGAGGTTTACCAAAGCATTAATCTTGTTTCCAGCGGTTTTGAAATTGAGCCTGAAATAACGGCAAAAATATTAAAAAAGGGTTTTGAAATTCTTGAGACACCAATTGTTTTCAAGCCAAGAACTTACAAGCAGGGAAAAAAGATTAAAGGAAAAGACGCCGTAAAAGCTGTTTATACTTTGATTAAATACCGGATTTTAAATTAACTATTTTTTTGCCCAGGCTTCTATTTCTCCAGCATAAATTCTAAGAGGAATATCTTTTAGAAAAGTAGGATTAATGATTTTGTGAAGAGATCCAAAAAGCAAAGGAGAATAGTATCTGAATCGGTTGAAAATATAGGCAATACTCATTACATGGTAAGTTTTTTGGATTTTTACATTTATAAAACCTGCTTCTAAAAGGGATTTTTTAAGGGTTGAGGCGGAAAAGTAAATGAGATGTTCTTGGGGTTTGTAATGATACCAATATTTGCCCAAGATCCTTGCCCATATTCCGCCGATATCAGGAGTAACTAAAAAAAGCAATCCTCCGGGTTTAAGAACATGATTCATTCTTATTAGTTCCTCAACCGGGTCGGAAACATGTTCAATTTGGTCCTGGGAAAGAATCAGATCAAAACTATTTTCCTTTATTTTTAGGCTTTCTAAAGTTCCCTTTTTAACTGCCAGGCCTCTTTCTCTCGCCTTTTTAATCGCGTATTCAGAAGGGTCAATTCCTTCCGCTTTTTTCCAACCCAGGCTTTCTGCTTCTGAAAGACAGTCTCCTAAGGCACAGCCAATATCCAAGAGTCTTCCTTCCTTTCCCGTCGCATTAGCAATTTTATTTAGCCTCTCGGAGAAAGTTTTTCTGTTTATTTTCATTCCTTCAAAATAATTGGCGTAACCTCCTTTTGAGTTGCTGTTTATAAAATAATCCTCTTGATATTGCTTTTCCGGCAAGGAAGGAGGAGTAAGGTCCCAAACAAGATCGCAAGCTTTGCATTTAGCCAGCTTATATCCCGGCATTGCCGAAAAAATAAAATAGTTACTTCTTTTACAGAAAGGGCAAACTGATTTTTTCATTTAAATTATTAAGTAAGGTGAGTATAATGTCAACATAATGAAATTAACAGAGAGCATATCCCTACCCGGGGGAAACTTTCTGCAGGACCTGGATTACCAAACCATAGCTTCCGGGTGTTACTTTTTATGATAAAATTGTTTCAATGGAAAACGCAGAAACTGCGGAAATTGATATTACCTTAGTTAGAAAAAGATCCCTCACCGGAGTTTTTTCTTTAATAACAAGAAGTTTTTTTGTTCAGGGAATTGCTCTTGCTTCAAATTTTCTCTTAACAATTTTTTTAGATCCAAAAACATTCGGGGTATTTTTTTTGGTTTCCGCTTTCATTAGTTTCTTTTCCTATTTTTCCGATATCGGTTTGGCTGCTGCTTTGATTCAAAAAAAAGAAAAGCTAGATCTCAAGGATTTAAGAACAACTTTTACGGTTCAGCAAGTCCTTGTCTTGCTTCTTTTTGCTATTATTTTTATTCTTTCTCCTTTTGTCGGAAGGTGGTATTCTTTAAGCAAGGAGGGAATATGGTTGTTTTATGCTTTGGGAATATCCTTCTTTCTTTCTTCCCTAAAAACAATTCCTTCAATTCTTCTTGAAAGAAATTTGAATTTCAATCTTCTTGTCATTCCCCAGATTATTGAAACCATTATTTTTAATCTTGTTGCAGTTTTCTTGGCCTGGAGAGGATTTGAAATAACAAGCTTTACTTATGCCGTACTGGCCAGGGGGGTAGTTGGACTGGTGGCCATTTATATAATTTCTCCCTGGAAGCTTGGCTTTGCTTTTTCCAAGGACTCTTTAAAAAGACTTCTCAGGTTTGGAGTTCCGTATCAAGCTAACACGATGATGGCGGTAATAAAAGATGATTTAATGACAATTTTTTTAGGAAAAGTTATTGGTTCAGCCGGCTTGGGGTATCTGGGATGGGCAAAGAAATGGGCAGAGCAGCCTTTAAGGTTTTTTATGGACAATGTTTCTAAAGTGGCTTTTCCGGCATTTTCGCGACTTCAGGATGATAAACAAAAGTTGGCTAATGCCGTGGAAAAGTCTTTGTTTTTTCTGACTTTTCTGACTTTTCCGATTCTAATCGGTTTTTCTGTTTTGGCTTCCGACCTGGTAAAGGTTATTCCCAGATATTCAAAATGGGAGCCGGCAATTTTAGCTCTTTATCTTTATGCTTTTAACAGTGCCTGGGCAACTGTATCTACACCCCTGACCAACTTTCTCAATGCAACGGGTAACATTAAAAAAACCTTTAGGTTGATGGTTATGTGGCTGACGCTGACTTGGGCGCTGATGCCGGTGTTGGGTTTAAGATACGGGTATAACGGCGTGGCTGTCGCTGCCTCTATTATTTCTTTGTCTTCGGTAGTTGCGGTGATTGTGGCCAGAAAGATTGTTAAGTTTGACCTTGTTAATCCTGTGATTAAGCCTTTAGCTGCTTCTTTGCTGATGGGGGTGATTGTGTATTTTTTTAACCCGGAAATGTCCAATTTAACCCTTTCAATTGTCTTTAGGCTTTTGGTCGGCGGTTCTTTATACTTTCTTTTTTCCTATCTTTTTATCGGGAGGACTTTGTTCGCTGATATTAATAAAGTTTATACGGAGTTCAGAAACAGGAAGAAATGACAACAAGGCAAAAGTTTTTTTTGATTTTTCTTTTCTTTTTTTTGCTTTCGGCAAAAAATGTTTTCGGAAGAGATTCTTTTGTAACGGTTGTCAATCCTGTCAGGGGGAACGAGCTTTCGGACCTAGGCAATCCATTTTTCTTAGAAGGTGTTAATAAACTACTGGCTCCCTTAAACCAAAAAAAAATTCCTGCCGTCTGGCTTTTACGGTATGACGCTTTTTCAAACAAAGAAGGGACAACTTTTTTTAAAAAATTGGTCCTTGAGAGGCAGGAAGATGAATTGGGAATTTTCTTGGAAATTACTCCTTTACTGGCAAAGATGGCGGAGGTTGCTTACCCACAGGGTGGGGTTTTTTGGCACGATGCCAATAAGATTTTTTTGTCAGGGTATAGGCCGGAGGAAAGAACCAAACTTATAGATGTTGTTTTTGGAAATTTTAAAGAGTTTTTCGGGTTCTATCCGAAATCTGTTGGGGCGTGGCATATTGATGCTTACTCTGCGCAATATATGAGCGAGAAATATGGGGTAACCGGAGTTCTTATTTGTGCGGATCAATTCGGGACAGACGGATATCAGATCTGGGGCGGTTGGTGGGGAATTCCCTATTATCCTTCGAAATATAATATTTTGATTCCTGCTCAAACCAAAAAGAACAAAATTGACGCGGTCGTTTTTTGGTGGGCGGCCAGAGATCCGAATTTGGGTTACGGTGGATCGGTAATAGAGAGTACTTATAGCGTTCAGGCAAATGATTTTTTAGGCCACGGTCTTGACACAGTTTATTTCAGGAAATTAATGAGTGATTATCTTTTTGATAACCGAAACCAATTTGGCCAATTAACTATCGGGCTGGAGAACGATAATAATTGGGAGAAGCTGGGTGATGAATTTGACCGGCAAATCGAGGCAGTTAAACAGGAAATAAATAATGGAAATTTAAAGGCGGCAACCATGTCTGATTTTTCCCAGTGGTACAGAAAAAAATATAATAGTTTTTCTCCTGACCATTTGGTCGACGGATGGAAAATGTCAACCGATTACCGGGTAGGCCTTGATAAAGGAAAGATTGTTGACTTGCGGATTTATAACGAGCAGTGGCCGGAAGCCAATCTTTTAACTGCTAATCCCTGGGGAACGCTTTCCTTAAACAATCCCTACAAAATTGATACGGTTAGATTCAATGATTCAGTAAAAATCGCTGATTTTGAAATTAATAAAGATGAACTCATTAAGAGATTTGGTAGCCAAAAAATTCCTTTCAAAAGCAATAATTTGTTACTTCTACTCTTCTACTCTTCTACTTTTCTACTTTTAACTTACTTTTTAAGAAAAAATTTGAGTTTGTTGATACTGGTAATTTTTGGTTCAGCGTGTTTGTCTCTGCCGATGATTAAATCCGGTTTAGTCTATCCTTTTGGAATGGGTTTTTGGGGACCGAATGGGCACGACGGAGTCTGGCATTTAGCTTTAATAAACCAGTTAAAGAATTTTTCTTTGGCTAATCCGGTTTTTTCAGGAACAAGACTAACTAATTATCATTTTGGTTTTGACTTTATGGTTGCTCTTTTATCACAGCTAACAACACTAAGTCCTCTTGTCCTTTACTTTCAAATTGCGCCCTTGCTAATGGCAGTGCTGATAGGGGTTTTAACTTATAAGTTTGTCGTAAAATGGGTAGATTCTAAAAAGTCAGCCTGGTGGGCAATGTTTTTTGTTTATTTCGGCGGCAGTTGGGGTTGGTTGGTATCTTTGTTTAAAGCGGGAAATTTAGGCGGTGAATCAACCTTTTGGGCTAATCAGTCAATTTCCAGCTTAATTAATCCTCCATATGCCCTGTCTTTGATTGTTTTGCTGCTTGGTTTAATTAAACTGCTGGACTATTTTAAAAATCCCGACAAAAAGGGTTTAATAATATGCTGCGTTCTTTTTGGTATTTTGATTCAAATAAAAGTTTACGCAGGGATAATTGCGATCGGTTCTCTTTTCTGTTTATTGTTTGGAAGTTTAATCTTTTATCGTATTAAGTTCAAAGAAATTTTTGGTTTACTTTTGGGGAGCTTTTTGATTTCAATAGTTATTTTTTTACCATTTAACCTAAAGGCAGGTTCGCTGTTGGTCTTTTCTCCCCTTTGGTTTCCGAGAACAATGTTGGCCTACGGGGACAGATTGGGTTGGTTTAGATTAGAGAGTGCGAGAATTGCATATTTAAATTCCGGCAAATGGTTAAGGTGGGTTTTAGCCGAAGGGTTAGCGCTGGCGATTTTTATTTTTGGGAATTTAGGGACAAGGGTCGTGGGGTTTTTTTACGGCGGGTTATTGGGAAAATCAAAAAGAAAAATTACTCAAATAGAATTTTTTCTTTTCGGAGCGGTAATAATTTCGTTGGTGATGCCGCTTCTGTTTATCCAGAAAGGTAATTCCTGGAACACGATTCAATTTTTCTATTATTTTCAGTTTTTTATGGCGATTTTCGCCGGAATTGTTGTAGGGGAACTATGGAAAACTTCTGGCAAAAAATATCAAATATTTATATCCGTTACATCTGCGGTAATTATAATATTGACCTTGCCGACAACAATTGATACTTTAAAAAATAATTATTTGCCGAACAGAGCCCCCGCTAGAATCAGTATTGAAGAATTGGAAGCGCTTGATTTTTTAAAAAAACAAACAGAAGGAACAATTTTAACTTTTCCTTATAATTTCGACTGGAAAGCAAAGTTTTCCGAGCCCAGACCGCTTTACGCCTATGAAACTTCCGCTTATGTAAGTGCACTATCGGCCCACCGAACCTTTTCGGAAGATGAAATGAATTTAGAAATTACAGGTTTTGAATGGAAGCCAAGAAAAGCCGAAGTGATTAAATTTTTTTTGACCGCAGATCAGCTGTGGGGAAAGACATTTCTGCAGGAAAACAAAATAAAATACATATATCTGGTTAAAGGTCAAAAAATGAATCTGGGATTAGGGGATATTGGGGGTGAGAAAATTTTTGAAAATGGCGAGGTTAGTATTTTTAGAGTAAAATAGCTTAAATGAAAATTTCAACCGTAATTAACACTTATAACGAAGAGAAAAATCTTGGCCGTTGTTTGGAATCCATCAAAAATTTCAGCGATGAGATCGTGGTTGTTGATATGCACTCGAGCGATAAAACAACAGAGATTGTTAAAAAGTTCGGTGCCAAAGTTTACTATCACGACTATACCCGTTATGTAGAGCCGGCCAGGAACTTTGCGCTGAGTAAAGCAACGGGAGATTATATATTTCTTATTGATGCCGACGAGGAGCTTTCGTCTTCTCTTGCTTCTGAGCTTTTAAGAATTGCCGAAGAGGGGAAGATTGATTATGTTGAGATTCCGAGGAAAAATATTATTTTTGGCAAATGGATTGAACACTCGCGCTGGTGGCCGGATTATTTAATTAGGTTTTTTAAAAAAGGGAAAGTTCAATTTTCAGACGAAATCCATGTGCCCCCCAAAGCAGAAGGAACCATGCTTAAATTTGAAGCCGTTGAAGACTTGGCAATTATCCATCATCATCTTCAGTCAATTTCTCAATATCTTGAAAGACTTAACCGTTACACGGATATACAGTCGCAAGAAGTTTCAAAAAAAATTAAAGATTTTGAATGGACAGATTTAATCATTAAGCCTGCCAACGAATTTTTTTCAAGATTTTTTGCAGCCGAAGGATATAAAGACGGACTTCACGGGTTAGCCCTTGCCTCTCTTCAGGCTTTTTCTGAATTTGTTTTATATCTCAAAGTTTGGGAAAAAGGAAATTTTAAAGAGCAAAAAATTCGTGAGTTGCCAAAAGTTTCATCAAAAATAGTCCATGATTATTTTTACTGGCTTCAAAAAACTACCAGAAATCCGTTAAAAAAACTTCGGTTAAAGATTAAAACGAAAATTTAATGAATAGCAGGCAGGTAAAATCCCCCTAGGGGTTTAAGAATACCCCCAGGATGTTTTAACTTGTCCGGTTTGGGAAATTAGTTCATTAATGTTTTTAAAATAGAACGACTTTGATTGACCGAATTGGCAAAAAACTAATTAAATAGAATTATGCGAAAAGTAGCCTTAATTATTCTAAACTGGAACGGACAGGAAATGATCTTAAACTGCCTTACTTCAGTGCTAAAGGCAAATGTTAAAGACTTTGAGTTAGAAATAATCGTGGTTGACAATGGTTCAACAGACGGAAGCGCGAAGTACCTAAAAGAGCTAATAGACAATAGCGAGCTAGCAGTAAAAAACAAAAAACTGATAACCGGTAACCGATCACCAATCACTCTCAGGCTGGTAGAAAACAAAGAAAACCTTGGTTTTGCTGAAGGCAACAATGTTGGCATTAGAGAGGCATTAAAAAATAATGCAGATTACATCTGTCTTCTTAATAATGACACCAGAGTTGATAGAAACTTTCTTGTTTCTTTAATAAAAGCAGCGGAAGAAGAAAAAAGCGCAGGAATATTAGGGGGAAAAATTTATTTTGAAAAGGGGTTTGAGTATTTTAAAGATAAATACAGCGAGAAAGAAAAGGGTAAAGTTATCTGGTACGCCGGAGGAAAGATTGATTGGCTGAATGTTTATGCCAGCCATAGGGGGGTAGACGAAGTCGATAAAGGGCAGTATGAAAAAAGGGAAGAAACAGAATATGTTAATGGTTGCCTTATGCTTATTAAAAGTGAGGTTTTTGGAAAAATCGGCTTACTTAATCCCAAATATTATCTTTATTATGAAGAAAATGATTTTTGTCAGAGAGCCCAAGAAGCAGGCTACAAACTTTTTTATGAGCCGAAATCAGTAATTTGGCATCTTAACGCCGGGTCTTCCGGTTCCGGCTCAAGCCTTCATGATTATTTTTTAACCAGAAACAGAATGATTTTTGGACTTAAATACGCTCCTTTCAGATCAAAAGCTGCCTTAATAAAGGAAAGCTTTTGGCTTTTAAGAAAAGGCAGAAAATGGCAGAAAAAGGCGATTTTAGACTTTTATAAAGGCAATTTAGAGAAAGGTTCTTGGAAATGAAAAAGAAAACAAGTCTTTCGGTCATAATTTTAACGAAAAACGAAGCTGATATTATTAATGACTGCTTGGAGTCAGCAAAGTGGGCGGACGAAATAGTTGTTATTGACAACAGTTCTACTGATGAAACAGTAAAGAAAATTAAAAACTTTGGCGTTAAAAAAATATTTAATGCTGAAAACAATTCCAATTTTTCGGAAAGAAGGAACCTTGGGGCAGAGAAAGCTTCAGGAGAATGGCTTTTTTACCTTGACGCAGACGAAAGAGCCACCCCTGTTTTAAGAAAGGAAATTGAAGAGGTTGTTAGTAATCCTAAGTTTTCAGCTTATGCAATCCCAAGGAGAAACGTCAGGTTGACAAAAGAACTTCATTTCGGCGGCTGGTGGCCGGACTGCGTTCTCAGACTAATAAGAAAAGACAAGCTAAAAACCTGGAAAGGGGAATTGCATGAACAGCCGGAGATTGAAGGAGAAATAGGCTACCTTAAGGAAGCCCTAGTTCATTTTAGCCACCGAGGCAGCTTGGAGCATAAGTTTAAAAACACAATAAATTGGTCAAAGATTGAAGCCCAAAAAATGTTTGAAGCTGATCATCCCCCAATGAATGTCAAAAGATTTGTTTCTGCCATGTTCAGGGAGTTTTATAAAAGAGTAGTTAAGCTTCAGGCTTTTCGGGACGGGACAGAAGGAATGATTGAAGCTTTTTACCAGGTTTTCAGCGTTTTTGTTAGCTATGCCAGGCTCTGGGAAATGCAAAAGAAAAAATAACTTTATAAAAGTTATATATATTATAAGAATTATAAATTTTATATAATATGAAACTAGGCATCTTTGATCCTTATCTTGATACCATTGGGGGCGGCGAGCGTTATTGTCTTTCCTTAGCAGAAATCTTTTTAAAAGAAGGTTACCTTGTTGATGTGTTTTGGAAAGACTCTCTTTTAAAAGAAAAATTAATTCAGAGATTTGGGCTTGATATTGAAAAAATTAACTTTGTTGATTATTCTCCCGTAAAAAACAGTTTCCTTAAAAGAAGGAAATTTGAAAAAAAATATGACTGCCTATTTTATGTTTCCGATGGCAGTGTTCCTTTTATGTTTGGGAAAAACAATTTTCTTCATTTCCAGGTTCCTTTCGCAAATGTTTTAAGAAAGTCGGTAGTAAATTCCGTTAAGTTAAAAACTATTAAAAAAGTTATTTGCAACTCAAACTTTACTAAAAGTTTTATTGATTCGGGTTTGACGACTAATTCTCTTGTTGTTTACCCCCCGGTTGATATTAAACCTCTCAAGCCCTTAAAAAAAGAAAACATTATTATATCTGTCGGCCGGTTTTCCCAGTTATTGCAAGGCAAAAGACAGGATGTTTTGGTTGATGTTTTTAAGGATTTAGTGGATAACGGACTTAAAGGTTGGCAGCTTATTTTAGCAGGAGGAAGTGACGTCGGCGGAAAAGAGTATGTGGAAGGTCTTAAAAAAGCGGCTGAAGGCTGTCCAATTAAAATAATCGAAAGCCCGCCTTTTAGTATATTGCTTGAACTTTACGGAAAGGCAAAAATTTTTTGGACTGCTTCCGGCTATGGGATTGATGAGAAAAAAAACCCTGAAAAAGTTGAACACTTTGGCATGTCAACAGTTGAGGCGATGGCAGCAGGATGTGTGCCGGTGGTGATGGCCAAAGGCGGGCAAAAAGAGATTATTAAAGAAAGTGAAAATGGGTTTTTATGGTTAGAAAAAGAAGAGCTTATCAGAAAGACTCTTGAGATTGCTAATGATGAAAAATTAACGAAGAAACTGTCAGAAAATGCTATTCTAAGGAGTGAGGCATTCTCGAAAGAAAAATTTGCCGAAAAAATTCACCTCCTTTTTGAAAATGAAAGAAAGTAAAATAGCTCCGCAAAAAGGTTTTAGTTTTTGGAAAATACTTGTAATAGGGGTTGTTATTCGGCTTGTTCTTATGCCAATAACTCTACATTCGGATGTTTGGGCGATACTCTTTTCCGAATATTTTTTCGCCTTTAAAGGAGTAGCTAATATCTATGAATACCTCTCAAGTTTGCCTGCTGACTCA